>OCTX012290210.1_pt1 | contig 16143 bp, 14 predicted proteins | sample 1539691 | NCBI WGS metagenome assembly OCTX01 (sample SAMN02144231, study PRJEB22623) | gut metagenome | biome: sheep rumen | host: Ovis aries | place: New Zealand | reverse complement strand
GTCACTTCATCCAGATAATTATACTGCACCTGACAGAAATCCCAATCATAATCATTTAGAATTGTAACGAAATTATCACTATTTCCATGATATGAAAATCCAATATTTCTTATCTGTCCGGAGGCCTTTTTTTCTCGTATCCAGTCTTCTATTCCGACTGCCTTCAGCTTCTCCCACATCTCCACATCCGTCAGGTGATGCATGAGATAGTAGTCCACATGATCTGTTCTGAGTCTGGATAATTCTTCCTCAAAATACTTATCCAGTCCTTTACTGTTTCTGATAAGATACTGTGGAAGCTTCGTTGCTATATTCACTTTGTCCCTGATACCATTTCTCTCCAGTATCTCACCAAGCGCAGCTTCACTTCCCGGATATATATAAGCCGTATCATAATAATTAACCCCGGCTTCATACGCCGCCATTATCTCCTGCTCAGCTTTATCAATATCTATGGCATTCCCCTTTTTAGTAAATCTCATACAGCCATATCCAAGCATTGACAGCTTATTTCCATGCTTATCCTTCCTGTACTCCATATAACCCCTCCTTCTCAGTCCGGACACTTAGAAACTTACAACTTGAAGCCTGAACCAATGAACTGTGCAACGTCACGACCTGTATCATCTGTAACATCCACATTTATAGTGCATGTTCTTTTTCCATCCTTCTTGACATACGCTCTTGCAATCATCTTCTCACCCTTTGGTGCCCCCAGATAATTAATGCTTACCTGCTGTGCAACAGTAGGTTGATGTATATTATTGCTAAGAGCAGCAAATGCAAGGTCTGCCAGTGTAAAAATTGCCCCTCCCATAATTCCACCGTATGCATTCTTATGAGCGTCATTTAGAATCACACTTGCAACTGAATAGTCTTCCCCCAGTTCATCAAGTACCATACCACTTGTTGTTGCAAATCTGTCTTTCTTAAAATGCTCTTTTGCTTCTTCGATATTTTTAAATGTTCCCATTATAATTCCTCTTTCTATACGTCATCTTATCTGTGATATAACCATCTGAACGGCTGATTTATAATCACTTAATCTATTTACTTTATGAATCTCCTTGAGAAGTCTTCGGTCCAGCTTAGTACCAATGGCAAAATAGCTCCACAGCTCTTTCATCTTCATCACCACCTGCTTCTCATTTGACATCTCATCTATATATTCCTCCATAATCTCATTTATGAAGCTTCTGAAGGTTTCTACATCTGATCTTATGCCAGTCAGTTCACTTACTTCGTGAGTACTGGTATCTGAGCTGACTTGCTTTATCTGAGCAGGCAGAAGAGGATTCATAATCGCGCCCCTTCCTATCATGAATAGTTCCTCTTGGTGTCTCTTCTCGTATTCTGGCTGAACTATATCACGAATTGACTCATACGAAGTTATATCTGTTATATCGCCATTATAGCAAATCTCTGTATCATTAGAAAAGACTTTAAATGCCTGCATGAAGCTTTCCGTATGCACCGCTCCACCATAGAATTCATTTCTTAGTCGTGGATGGATTATCAGTTCAGAAACAGGATACTTCTTATATATCTCTAGTATGTCATCCCATTCAGACAGAAATTCCATGCCTATCCTCGTTTTTATAGAAATATTCATGTCGAGCCTTTCATATATCTCGTATAAGAATCTATCCAGCTCAACAGTTCTATCCAGAAATCCGGCTCCACGCCCTTTACCTGTAACCGTTCCTGACGGACAGCCAAGATTCAGATTCACTTCTTTATATCCCAGTTCTTCAAGCTGAAGCGCTATCATAATAAACAGTTCTGAATCATTTGTAAGTATCTGCGGAACCAGCTGAGAAACCCTGTTATTATCAGGAAGAACATCTCTTTTCTCCCTGCCCTTTAAATGGCTTGCAGTAAGAAAAGGGGTGAAATATTTATCCACCCCTCCGTAGTACTTTTCAAATGCATTTCTGAAAATATATGTAGTTATTCCTTCCATAGGTGCAAGATATATCTTCATCTTTAGGTCCTTCTGACATTTGAATCAAAGAATTTCTGATAACCTACCCAGTCTGCAGCATCAGGATTTGCCTCAAGTGTTTCCTTGAAACATTCCATCTTCGCATCAGTATCATCTGCATATGAAAGCGCCATAGCCTCCATAATCCCAGGTTTCTTTGGAGAGCCAAATTCCAGCTTGCCATGATGTGAAAGTATACAATGCTCCAGCTCACCCAGAAGCGTGTGTGGAAATCCCTCTATCGTAGCAGCTCTGTCTCTTACCATCATAGTTCCCATAACTATATGACCTATGAGATTTCCCTCGTCAGTGTAATCATTTTCCGGAAAATCGGATATCTCATAAACCTTTCCTATATCATGACACATAGCCGCCGTAAGCAGCAGATCCCGATTCAGCATAGGATAATTCTTAGAGAAGAAATCACATATTCGTGTTACCGAAAGTGTATGCTCCAGGAGACCTCCAATAAATCCGTGATGAACAGCCTTGGCTGCGCTGTGATTCTTGAATTTTTTTACAAAAGCAGCATCGTCTACAAAGAAACTGTATAAAAGCTTCTTGAGATGCACTTCCTCCACGGAGTCTATGATGCCTTTAAATTCAGTATACATTTCTTCTATATCATAATCAGAAGTAGGCATATAGTCAGCCACATCATACTCACCCTCCTGGGCTCTCTGAACACGTCTTACCGTGAACTGAAGTGCATTATTAAAGCTTGTAATCTGACCACTTACCTTTATATAATCATGTGCTTCAAAATGCTCTATAGCATTATTTAAATCCCATATCTTAGCATCTATTGTTGCAGTCTTATCCTGAAGTATAAGACTGTAATAAGTCTTTCCATTCTTAGACTGTGCTACTATCTTTGATTTACAGAAATATATATCTGTAATATTATCTCCCTCATGAAAGGTACTTATATAATTCATTTTTATTCTCCCCGGCTTTTAGCGAAATGTTCTATCCTGTCCAACGCCTCTCTCAGCTGATCAATGGAATAAGCATATGAAATCCTGATGAATCCTTCTCCGGAATCTCCAAATGCATTTCCCGGAACTACCGCCAGCTTCTCCTCCTGAAGAAGTTTAGTTGCAAATTCATCAGAGGAAAGGCCGAATCTTTTAATACTTGGGAAGATATAGAAAGCCCCCATTGGTTCAAATGCAGGCATCCCCATATCATTTAGTCTTTTATAAAGATAGCGTCTTCTCTCGTCATAGGATTTACGCATCACCGCTATATCCTTATCGCCATTTTTTACAGCCTCTATGGCTGCGTACTGACTTGTAGTAGGTGCGCACATGATACAGAACTGATGTATCTTAGTCATGAGCTTTGCCACCCTTTCAGGTGCCAGTGCATATCCCAGTCTCCATCCGGTCATTGCATATGCTTTAGAGAAACCATTTACTACTATGGTTCTTTCCTTCATTCCCGGAAGTGCTGCTATAGAAAAATGTCCCTGCTTAGTATAAGTAAGCTCAGAATATATCTCATCTGAGATAACGTATATATCATGTTTTTTTACAAGCTCGGCTATAGGCAGAAGATCTTCTCTTGTCATAACTGCCCCTGTAGGGTTATTAGGAAATGATAGAATAAGCAGCTTTGTTTTCTCGGTTATAGCCGCCTCAAGCTCTTCTGCAGTCAGTTTAAACTGATTCTCATTTTTTAGATCAATAGTAACCGGTACTGCACCGGCAAGCGCAGCACATGGCACATATGATACATAACAAGGTTCAGGAATGATAACCTCATCTCCCGGATTAGTCAGCGCCCTTATAGCCAGATCTATTCCCTCTGAACCGCCAACCGTCACAAGGCATTCTTTCGGAGCGTCATAATTCACATTATACTTTCGTCCATACCACTTGCACAGCTCCTTTCTCAGCTCCATAAGTCCTGAATTAGAAGTATAAAATGTCTTTCCTTTTTCAAGAGAATATATACCCTCATCTACTATATGCCATGGAGTTTCAAAGTCCGGTTCGCCCACACCAAGCGATATGGCATCAGGCATCTCACTGACTATATCAAAAAATTTTCTTATCCCGGATGGCTTGATGCTATCCGCAATCCTACTTACATCTCTCATATTACCTCACATTAGTATGACAGTTATGCCATACCTTCAACACGCATATCGTCACCATGACCTTCCGTCATAATAACTTTATGATCTTTATATTTTTTCAGAACAAAATATGTTGCCGTCGAAACCACTGAATCCATCGGAGCTATCTTCTCATAAACAAAATGAGATATATCCTTTAAGGAATCGCCTTCTATAGTCAGAATCAGATCATTACTGGAGCCTGACATAAGAAAAACAGACTTCACTTCTTCGAATTTGCTGATTCTTGTGGAGATTCGATCAAATCCTTCTCCTCTGACCGGAGATATCTTCAATCCTATCAGAGCTGTTACTCTCTCCTTTCCCAGCTTATCCCAATCAATCAGGGTATGGTATCCACAGATGATTTTCTCATCCTCCATATTCTTTATTTCAGACGCAACCTCTTCCTCTGACCTGCCAAGCATTGCTGCTATCTCTGCCGGAGTCAGACGGCTGTTTGTTTCAAGCAGATTTAAAATTTCTCTTCTCATACATGCTCCTCATTAATTAAAACGATGTAGGATTTACAAGTATCTCTGTCTCACCCGAATGTGTTCCTTCAGACTTAGCCTTAGTAAGTGTGAAGACAAACTTGGAACCCTCGCCTTCTTTACTATAGACCTCGATACTTTCATTATGTGCCTTTATTATTTCTTTGGTAATTGCAAGACCCAGTCCGGTTCCTGCCTTGTCTTTACCACGACTTGTATCGTCCTTATAGAATCTCGTCCATATCTTCTTCTGAGTATCCTGATTCATTCCGATACCTTCGTCCTTTACGGTAACTTCAAGCTTCTCACCTTTTTCGTTTATATCTATATAGATTCTCTTTCCTTCCGGAGTAAACTTAATAGCATTATCCAGAAGATTATATACTACCTGCTGTATCTTTGTTTTATCTGCATTTACAATAGTTGCTTCTGCATGATTATTCAGATAGATTGCTATACCCTTATCTATACATTTAATCTCAAATGTATTCAGCGTCGTCCGGAGTATATCTATAAAATCAAATTCAACAAGATTCAGATAAGGACCATATATCTCCAGCCTGTTAAGGTCCAGAAGTCCCTGAGTCAGCTTCGTCAGTCTGTTAGTTTCCTCCAAAACTATTCCCAGATATCTGTCCTGTTTCTCAGGCGGAATTGTTCCATCCTGCATAGCAGTCACATAACCCCTTATCGAAGTAAGCGGACTTCTGAAATCATGGGAAATATTAGAGATGAATTCATGTCTGTATTCTTCCAGCTTCGACAGCTCGGAAGCCATAAACTCCATAGACTCAGCCAGCTTTCCTATCTCATCTTCAGACTTTATTCCGGTTTCAACATCAAAGTCTCCTTTAGAATAGTCCTGTGCCACTTCAGCCAGTTTCTTGATAGGTCTTACAACCTTTCTGGATATGATTCCCAGAAATGCGAAGGCTATAATAATGATAACAAGACAAGGTATAAAACTGATTCCGTAGATGTTCTTCATAGCTTCATTTATATCTGAAGTAGTGGAATGTACGATAAGCGCACCCGCCGGTATCTCAGTCACACCATTTACCGGATCCTTGTATCTGCTAAATGTAATCGGTGTATTGACTGTAATCACATTTCCATTGAACATGCCATAGAAATCACCAACCATATAGAAATTCGAATGCATATCATAACTCTCGTCCAGCATAAATATATTAGACGGAATCTTCTTAAGCATAGATATCACAGATGAATTTGAAGACGGCTTGCCCTCGCCATCCTTCGAACTGTCTGTCATATCAAAATATCCGGAAAATGCTACCAGATCCCCCTTCTCATCTATATACCATATATCTGAGTTCAGGGTCTTCGCATAATAATCTAAATAACTGAAAAGTGTAGCCTCATTCATTCCTCCTGAGGCATAGGAAGAAATAGCCTGCGAAGCTATCAGTGTTGATTCATTAGTTATAGTAACCTTCTTTTCCTCTATAAGGCTTCTTCTAGTAAAGTAAGAAATAAAGAATATAAGGAAACCGAAGGATATAATCAGAATCAGAAGAAATGTTATATAGATTCTGTCAAGCAGAGAACGTTGCATACTATTACCTCTGAATTATTTTACTTCAAACTTATATCCGATACGCCATACTGTAGATATGGACCAGTTATGATCACCAATAAGCTTCTCTCTAAGTCTCTTTACATGCACATCAACCGTTCTGGAATCACCGATGAAATCATATCCCCATAACTGACTCAGAAGCTGATCTCTGGTAAATACCTGATTCGGATGAGAAGCCAGAAAATAAAGCAACTCTATCTCCTTAGGCGGCATTTCAAGCTGCTGTCCTTCGTATAAAACAGAATAGTTTGATATATTTACTAAAAGTCCGGGATACTCTATGAAATCACCATTATGCTGTGCATCTGTTAACTCAGCTGTATGAGCTTCCTCTGCTTTTGATGATCCTGATCTTCTGAGTACTGCACTGACTCTTGCCACCAGCTCATTCGAATCAAACGGCTTAACTATATAGTCATCCGCACCCATTTTGAGTCCAAGAACCTTATCAAATACTTCGCCTTTTGCAGAAAGCATAATTACCGGCGTATCTCTTGTCTTTCTAACCTGCTGACAAACCTCATATCCATCCATTCCGGGAAGCATTATATCCAGCAGGATCAGATCAGGATTATACACTTCAATAATCTTAAGTGCTTCCTCACCATCTCCGGCAGTTTCCGTATCATACTGCTCCTTTTCAAGATACAAGGATATGAGCTCAGCTATGTTCTCATCATCATCAACAATTAAAACCTTTTGCTTAACCATACTTTAATCCCTTCTACAGTTTTACTATCGTTACTCCGGAGTCACCTTCGCCGAACTCTCCCGATCTAAAGCTTTTAACGAAAGACTTTTTCTTAAGGTATTCTGTCACTCCTCGTCTCAAAGCTCCCGTTCCTTTTCCATGAACAATTCTAACCTGATCTACATGTGTAAGTAACGCATCGTCCAGGAACTTATCCAGCATGAATACCGCCTCATCTACAGTTTTACCCAGAAGATTTATCTCAGGACTGAAGTTCATGGCTTTACTACTGTCACTAAAACCTCCACCGTAGCTTCTGGTCTCTCTGAACTTCTTATCAGCCGACTTAGTGTTCAGCTTATCTTCATCTATTATAAGAAGATCATTTATAGGATATCTGGATGTCAGAATTCCCATCTCTACCAGTACGCTTCCACTCTTATCCGGAAGCTCCAACACGTGTCCTTCAGCATCCAGACTGAGTACCAGCACCTTATCTCCTATATGAAAATCTGTAGGCTTATGACCGGAATATTTCTTCTGTTTTTCTTCTTTCTTTTCTCCGTACTTTTTATTTTTCTCTCTTAACGCTGTTCGCCCTGCTTCCAGTGTACGAACATCGATTTTTTCAGGATTCTTGAGCCACTTGTTATAATTCTTTATAGACTCATCTGCGAAAGACTTTGCATCCTCTATTATGGATCTCGCCTCCTGCTTAGCCTGTTCCAGAAGCTCAGCTTTCTTTGTATCGAGATTCTTCTCCTTATCTGCAAGTCGTTCTCTCAGCTTTTTCGCTGAAGAAGCTTCTATCTCCAGCTCCTCTCTAAGTCTTGTCATCTCTTTCTCATTTTCGGTGAGCTCTGAGATAACCCTTTCCATAGTGAGCTGATTCTCATCCATTCCAAGCCTTGCAGCATCAGTTATATCATCCGGCATACCAAGTCTTTTAGCGATAGCAAATGCATTCGAAGACCCGGGAATTCCTATTATCAGTCTGTAGGTCGGTCTAAGCGACTTCATATCGAATTCACAGGACGCATTTTCTACTCCCTCTGTTCCTATAGCATATGTCTTCAGTTCCGTATAATGAGTAGTTGCCATAAGCCTTACTCCGGCCTTCCTCAAATACTCAAGAATAGCTATAGCTAGTGCAGAACCTTCGGCAGGATCTGTTCCTCCTCCCGGCTCATCAAAGAGAACAAGAGACTTTTCATCTGCATTTTTTACTATATAGATGATATTACTCATATGTGAAGAAAAAGTTGATAAACTAAGTTCTATACTCTGCTCATCTCCTATATCTGCAAATACATCACTAAATATACTAAGCCTGCTTCCTGCCATCGCAGGTATATGAAGTCCCGCCTGTCCCATCAGTGTAAGAAGTCCAAGTGTCTTAAGCGATACCGTCTTACCTCCGGTATTGGGACCGGTAATAATAAGAGATGTATATCCATCTCCCAGTGATATATCCACCGGAACGGCTGTTTTCTTATCCAGAAGTGGATGGATAGCTCTCTTTAGTTCAATGATTCCATCCTCATTCCAGACAGGTTCAGTACTGTCTGTTGCTCTTGCAAACTTTGCTTTTGCAAATATAAAATCCAGCTCCGTCAGAGTCTTATAATCTATATCCAGCTCTTCTCTAACAGCAGAAAGCATCTCACTTAATGATGTAAGTATCTTCTCAATCTCCATGAATTCCTCTATATGAAGATCCTGAATCTGGTTATTAAGCTCCACTATCTGCATAGGCTCTATGAATACAGTTGAGCCGGTTGAAGATCTGTCATGAACCATGCCCGGAAATGAATTCTTATATTCTATTTTTACAGGGATACAATATCTTCCATTACGTGAAGTGATAAGTGCATCCATCAGTTTATCCCTGTTAGCTTCACTCTTAACTATCTTATTCAGCGTACTATGAATACTTACCTCTGCAGCAGATATCTTCCTTCTGATAGAACGAAGATTGCCTGATGCATCATCTGCTATCTCATCTGCTGATATGATACATCTTCTTATCTCACTTGATATATCCTCATAAGGTGTCAGCTCATCAAAAAGACAGGTAAGGCTGTCATAACTCTCCGGGTTATCAGCATTACCTTCTCCGTATTTTTTTACTTCAGCTGTAGTTTCCAGAAGAGAAGCAACATCCAGAAGTTCTGCCGCACTAAGCGCCGACCCTATCTCCAGAAGTTTCAGGCTTTCATTTATCTGTCTCACTCCTGAGAATGATATATTTTCTGTTCTTTCAAGCCTCAGATATGCATCTCTTGTATTCTGCTGAAGAAGTTCTATCTTGATTCTGTCCTTCAGGGGTTTTATGCTGAGTGCTTTTCTTTTTGCCCCTTCAGTAACAGCATATTCTGAAAGCATTTCCAGAATTTTATTAAATTCAAGCACTCTTATTGATCTTTTATTCATAAGGTTTTATATATCTCGTCTATTTCATACATCGTAAGCGAACGTCTCATTTCATAAACTGTAGAACGGACCGTCATTGCCCTGTCCTTAGTAAGTTCACCAGCCACTCCATAGTCCACTCCTGTCGATGACAGGTATTCTTCTATCTCAGGAAGCTTGTCCGGACTTGAAACGATAACCGCTCCTCCTGTTCCAAGAAGCATGTATGGATTCAGATTAAAAAACTCACAGAGTTCAATGGTACTCTGTTTTATAGGTATTCCTTCGTGGATGATATCCATACCATATCCGGATAGTTCACTTATCTCATACAGGGATCTGTATATTCCACCAAAGGATACATCATGGACCAGAGATGCTCCAAGCTTTATAGCTTCAATTCCCACCCTGCTGATATCAGCCATGTCTTCAGTGAATTCATAGCATTTCAGGTATGGTTCAGCGAATCTCTCTAAAAGCTTGTTCCTTTTTTTTCTGCATATTACGGACGCTCCATACTGTCCGGCATTTCCGTACACTATCACCTTGTCACCGGGTTTGAATCTGCGTTCAGGAAGTGTATTCACCCATCCATACGCAGTAACATTAAAGCTTATACCTGATCCTTCTCCCTGACAGACCGTATTTCCACCTATAATTATAAGTTTCTTACTTGAAGCATACTCCACAGCGATTTTCATTGCGTCACGTAGCTGCTGTTCTGCCACATCTGTTCCTGCCACAATATTTATCATCAGACGTTTTGCAGCTGCCCCTGACATAGCCAGATTATTCACAGCACGGATGATGGCCATAACACTTTGAGAACTGTATCCGGTTGCCACAACCAGAATACTTCCACTTCCTGCATCCTCTGAAACAATCGAATAATCCATTCCCATGACAGCTTTATTCATGCCGCATCCGGGTATATGTTTTACTATACTTCTATTAAGGATTCTGCTTCCTATAGTTCCATTCATTACCGGTCTCTTTTTCTTTATTCTCCATCTCCGCCTTCAGTCTGTTCTTCCGAAGGCTGCTCCGTCGGCGCCTCTGTCTCAGCTTCTGTCGATGCCTGCGTTGGTGCCTCTGTCTCAGCCTCTGTCACTTCTTCAGTTGTCTTTTTCTTCTTCTCCTCAGTTGTATCTTCGTCCTTATCGTCGTCTTCGTCTTTATCATCATCTTTATCTGAATCTTTTTTCTTTTTCTTCTTTTCTGCCTTATCTGTATTTATAGCTATCTTAGCCGGTGAAGCATCGTACTTACTTGAATTTACAAGTACAGAATCCTGCAGTACTCCATCAACATAGATATGCTTCCACAGTTCAGCCGTGTAACCTGTAACAGCTTCAGATACAACCTGCTCTGTTCCTGCAGGAAGAGACTTGTCTTCTGTATAAATCGGTTCTGATGGAGGATTTATAGTTCCTGTCTGAACTGATTCAAATTCAATAGTTCTGTTCGAAGGTCTGTATTCCTCTCCCCAGATATTGAAGGTAAGATTACTACCGTCCCATCCGGCTTCTATATATATAGGAGCATCCAGATTATTTCTGAATTTAAAGTCAAGTATACCTCCGGCTATAGTAGCGTCAGCTGATAATGGCACATATGAAACAGGCATACTGTGACAGTCTCTCTGAAGTACTTCAAGCTCTGCTCTGAGTACGGCATTATAAATAGTAGAAGCAACCTGACAAACTCCACCACCCGGACTATCAACTACTTCATTGGCAACAAATGCGTGCGCAAGCTCATAACCATTACTAAGCTCGATTGGCGCTATACAATTATATACAGATATCTGCTCTCCAGGGAAAAGCACATGTCCATCAACAAGCGAAGACGCTCTCTCAACATTTACGCAACGGGAAGCTCCACTTGAACCATATTCAGTCGTATATGTTCCAAGAAGATCCTTTATTCTTGCAAGCTGTCTTTCTCTTTCACCTTCTGTATTTTTAGTAAGTATGATACTTGTCGTTATATCATTACCTGAGTAACCGACAGCATTTATCTCATCCTCTATGGCCTTTTCCATAGCATCAGCATCCGTACTTAAGGATTCACCATTAGCCTTTACACTTACAGAATCTCCGTCCTTTGAAATCGTATAACTGCCGTCACCTACCAGTTCACTTCCAATGGCATTATCAACCATCTGACTGATAATATCGCCACTTACTTTCTTACGGGTTGTGAATTCCTTTGGGGTATTCTCAAGAAGCTTTGTCTCTTTATATCTCTGGAGAACATTTCCTGAATTACCATATTTGATAGCTTCTTCAACTACATCAGACGCATTATTAGTAAGCCCCATATCTCCAAGTGTTGCACTTACGTCTCCGTACTCACTTGTGAGGCTGACATTTACATTCTCAAGATTCTTATTACTACCAAGTATAGTCATGGCTTCACGATATGTTTTTCCGCCCATATCCTGACCATTAATGGTAATATTATTCTTGATAGTTAATCCTTCAAACTTATCTTCTATCTCGGCATCTGTTACAGATGCATCTGTTGATGTGCTCTTCTCGGCCATTACTGTATCTGGGGTGTAGGATAATACAAAGCCGGCGAGCAGCAAAAATGTAAGCATAGATCTATATGCTTTTCTCATCTTTCTTTTCCTCTCTTCTAATACTCTATTAATGTTATTTCATATACCTTTTGACCTTTGGTACATATTTAGATAATTGTAACCAGAAGTCCTATTACCATTCCTATAACAAGAAGTATGCTGATTACAGCTGCTATAATCCTTGTCTTTTTCTTTGCCTTCTTACTAAAATCTATCATTTCTATATCTCCTTGTATATACTTCAGGGATTATCCCTGATACTTATAGTGCTTACATATATCACTCAGAACACACTGCTCACATTTCGGACGTCTTGCTACACACACTTTACGTCCGTGAGCTATAACCTGAAAGTTATATAATATCCATTGCTCCTTTGGAAGAATCTTCATAAGATCCTTCTCCACCTTCTCAGGCTCATCATTTGAGGTAAGTCCCAAAAGCTTCGATACTCTTTTAACATGAGTATCTACAACTATCGATTCTATGCCATATATATTTCCTCTGATTACATTTGCCGTTTTTCTTCCCACACCCGGAAGAGTTGTCAGTTCTTCTATATCTGAAGGAACACTTCCTCCATAATCACTAAGAAGAACTCCGGCACATGCAATTATATTCTTTGCTTTATTATGATAAAACCCTATGGAATATATATCCTTCTCGAATTCTTTTATATCGGCACCGGCTATATCCGTCAGTTCAGGATATTTCTTAAAGAGAACCTTTGTCACCTGATTCACTCTCTCATCTGTACACTGTGCAGACAAAATAGTTGCAAAGAGCAGCTGCCACGGCTTATCGTGGTCATACTCCAGATAACATTTGAGATTGGTGCCGTACTCCGTATTAAGTTTATCTGTTACTGCCCTGGCAAGTTCAGACCTTTTCATGAAAATGCTCCTTTGGGAGTCTTTAACTCACCCATTTTTCAGATTATCACTTTCTACTTTGAACGGCATTTCAGAGCATCCATCAGCTGCTGAGCAGCGCGTCCGGTCATTCCTCCATGGCTTACGCTCCATTTGTTAGCCTCCTGAAGAATTTCCTCTGTGGTATACTTTGAATTAATACCCGCGTCCCTCTGAGCCAGTGACCTTACTATCTCGTCGTATTCTTTCTTGTTAGGCTTCATATATGGAATAGTTATTCCAAATCTGCTTACAAGCGACAGCTTCTCCTGAATAGTATCTGAACGATGCTTGTCTAGTTCAACGTCCTTGATGTCATTCCAGGTCTCTCTTATAAGATTACGTCTGTTAGACGTTGCATATATGAGTATATTATCAGGTCTGGTTTCCAGACCACCCTCTATAACAGCTTTCAGATATTTATACTCTGTCTCATCCTCTTCAAAGGACAGATCATCCATATATATGATAAACTTATAATTTCTATTCTTTAACCCGGATATAATGGTGGACAGCTTTCTCATCTGATGCTTATAAAGCTCTATCATTCTAAGACCTCTGTCCGAATATTCATTTATCAGAGCCTTTATACTTGTGGACTTACCAGTTCCGGCATCCCCATACAGAAGTACATTATTCGCCGGCTTTCCTTCCAGAAAGGCTTCTGTATTCTCGCGAAGCTTTGATTTCTGTATCTCATAGCCTACGAGGTTATCCAGCTTTACCTCATCAGTATTGCTTATAGAGCGAAGTAAAACTCCTCCCGAAAGCATGATACTGTCTGCCACTCTTGTTATGCCTGGATTAAATACTTCATTTCCCGATGTTTTATCTAAGTCGTATAAAACATTATCATCACTCACTCTGAATACTTCATTCAGACCAAGTGCGCCAACTCCATATCTCTGGTAAAAGGACGTCACAAGCTTCAGTGTACCTTCAGCCGCCATTAATTCGGCATCATCAGAAGCCTGATAATTCGACTCACTTAAAAGGACGTCTATATCATCACTTAGCTTTCGGATCTTTGAAGATACATTTTTGTTAAACAACTGGGCTCTTTTAGGAATTGCTTTATAATTAGTAATAGTAGAAAAACAGTTTATATGAAGTTCTTTTTCTATATCTGAAAAGTCATAATCAAATACCTTGTTGAATATCTTCATATCATTTAAGACTATTCCGCCAACACTTCCGGCTTCCAACTGAAGACATTCTGCTGTAAGAGAAAATGGATTCTCATTTGTCACTATTACATAAGCAATATAATCATGCCACAAATTCTTATCGAAGCCATAATCAGTTCCAAGACTGAGAAGTCGCCTGATTTCTCTATATATACGATTGATTAACCCTTCATCACTGTCTTTCCCGTGTTCGAAGTCTCTGATTATATCGGAAATATTCTTAAGGATACTGTCCTCTCCCAGTTCACGATACATAATGAGATTATTTATATCTTTATACATTTTTCCTCTTCCAGTCTCTTATAATGACACTAATAAACCAGTTAATAGAATAACACCAAAACCGCCTACTTTCAATAAAAACCGATACTTTTTGACCTCGACATAAATTCATGTTATAATCACTCGCATGAGTGAAACAAGATCAAAAACAGAGTCCGGAGTTCTTAAGGCTACAGGAATACTCGTTATAACTAATATGCTTTCAAGTCTGCTGGGATATGTAAGAGAAGTTGTTATGACTACTGTATTCGATCTGGGCGACCAAATGGATGCCTATCTAGCCGCTTTTACTATTCCGGATCTTATATATACTATTCTTGTAGGTGGTGGTCTTTCGGCAGCCTTCATTCCTGTTTTCGGAGGATATCTGGCCAAGCACCAGGAGGAAGATGGTTATAAAATGGCAAGTACGGTTTTTAACTTAGTTGCCATAGTTGCTGCTTTTCTATGTATTCTGGGAGAGATTTTTACTCCACAGCTAATGAACATAGTTGTTGAATCTTCTAAATGGTCTCCCGAAACGCTGCAGCTTACCTATACGCTTACAAGAATCATGTTCTTTCAAGGCTTCTTTATGTGTATAGCTGGTATATGCATGGGCATCCTCCAGTCCTATAAAGACTTTGCTCCACCGTCCATAGGAGCAGTCCTCTATAATATAGCAATCATCGGCGTCGGAGTTCTGCTTCTTTCTTTTGGAACAGGCATTGCCGGTTTCTCCATAGGTGTTGTAGTTGGTGCCATAATCGAAGTTATGGTCATGTTATTTCCTATTTATAAGCACGGATTTAAATACAAAAAAATAATAGACTTTGATCATGAAGGAGTCAGGCAGTTCTTCAGACTATTTGGTCCAGTACTCATAGGTATTGCCGTCACTCAGATTAACCTTGTAGTAAATAGCAGATTTGCATCTGGCGCAGCTCAGGGAATGCTTTCAACTGTCAAGCTCGCCCAGCGAATTATGCAGCTTCCAATTAATATATTCGCCCTGTCCATTGCCCTGTCTATATTCCCTACAATGGTAGAACATGTAGGCAAGAAAGACATGGAAGGCTATAAGAGCGATATATCCATGGCGACAAGAACTGTAACATTTATTATTCTGCCTTGTGCAGTCGGACTTATAGCTGTCAGAATCCCTTTTGTAAGAGCCGTTTATTTTCAGGGTAGCTTTTCAGCCGAAAATGTCCCAATACTTGCAAATGTCCTCGGTTTTTACTGCATCGGAATGATTGGTTATTCTGTAAGGCAGATAATGCTTCAAGGATTCTACGCCATCGAAGAAACAAGAACGCCTGTTAGAATCAATATATTTATACTATGCTTAAATATGGTTCTCACGGTCATCTTCTCAAAGCTGTGGGGTGGAAACGGTATAGCAATAGCATATTCTGTAGCCGGTCTTTGCAGTGTGGCAGTTCAGACATTCTTCCTTAAGCGTAAGGTCGGTCATATAAACGGAAGAGAGATAAAGGATTCAGTTGTGAAATGTGCCATAAGCTGCGCAGTTATGTTTGTTGTAACTACAGCGGCAATGATAATATTTGAACACCATATACCTATAGATACAAAGAAATTCCAGATTCTGGAACTGTTTGTCCTCGTTGTTCTTGGTGGAGCCACATACTTCGTCATGGCACTTCTTCTTAAAATGAGTGAGCTCACTCCTGTTATCGAAAGATTCAAACAGAAATTCACAGGTCGTTAATCAAGCCATTTAAGATAATAAAAAAACATCGCCGACACTGTCGACGATGTTTGTATTATCATTTATCTATACATATGTTCCAGATAACCAATCATAGTCACCCTTCTTATACTTATAAGTCTTACCCTTAACCTTTATCTGAGGTACGATAACGATCTTGCC
>OCTX012115381.1_pt1 | contig 16147 bp, 13 predicted proteins | sample 1539691 | NCBI WGS metagenome assembly OCTX01 (sample SAMN02144231, study PRJEB22623) | gut metagenome | biome: sheep rumen | host: Ovis aries | place: New Zealand | reverse complement strand
GATTTTGAATAAGGATTTTTGTAGGATTTTAAGCGTAGCGCCCAAAGGAAGGGGTCGTCACTTCGTTCCTCAAAATCTGACGAAAAATCTGTTTTGAAAATCTAACTTAAAATATAGGCGATATGGATTTAATCAAACAACACAACGAGAAGTATAAGTTCTTCCGTGACATCACGGGAGAAGCAATGAAGGTTTACAATGAATATAAGCCCGGACTACTGGAGTCGGCTTATGAAGCTGCACTAAAATACCTGTTGGAACAAAAAGGTATCAAGGTAGAACGTCAGGTGTATCTGCCTATCTATTGGAAGGATGTGAAACTCGACCAAGACTACAGAATGGATCTTGTTATCAACGGGAACGTCATAGCCGAGCTGAAGGCGGTCAGCTTTGTGAACGATGACCACCGCAGACAGTTATGGAACTATATGCGGCTGACGCATCAGCCATACGGCATGATTATCAACTTCGGCAACAAGGAGCGGCTGTTCTCGGAATGGTTCAGACGCATTCCTTCAACTGGAGAGATAGAGAAAGTCCATTTGTTTTGAATGATTTTGAATTAAGATTTTTGTATGATTTTAAGCGTAGCGACCAAAGATAGGGGTCGTCACTCTGTTCCTCAAAATCTAAGGAAAATATGTTTTGAAAATCGCAATGTACTTTGAATGATTTTGAATTAAGATTTTTAGTATGATTTTAAGCCCGAAAGGGCGCCCAAGAGAAAAGAAAGAAAATGAAGCCCGTCGGTGGAGCAATACCACTGGCGGGTTTCTGGCATTGAAATGAATGACAACAAATTATAGGAGGGGTTCGGTGACGAGCATGGAGAGAGACCCGTCGGAGGGCTGAGGGCTGATGGATGATGGATGATGGGTGTTGCCCTGACTGGGGCAATGTGCATCACGGGGACAGGAACCACTTCTGATGTCTGAGGGCTGAGGGCTGAGGGCTGAGGGCTGAGCGAACACGGGGGCGGTGAAGAGGGGGGAGGCGGTGAAGGGGGCTTCGGCTTCGAGGCAGCCTTGCAGGACGTCCTTTTCCAGCTGGTCGCGGTCTTGCGGGGAGAGCTCGGCGGCGGCGGTGGCAGGGAAGCCCTTGGCGACGTCGAGGGCGCAGAGGATGGCGTGCTGGTTGCGGCGGATGAAGTCGCAGGCGTCTTGCATCTTGCGCACACCGTCGTCGTGGGCTTGGAGCTTCGCCTCCTTGTCGTATTTCAGGACTTTGGTGCGGGAGATGAGCCAGGCGACGATGACGCGGCGCAACTGGTGGATGATGCGGAGTTCGACGGGCGACTTGGTGGTGATGGGCTGTGCGTCGCCTGCGGTTTTGACAGACACGTCGATGAGGTGGTCGAGGTATTCCTCGCCGATGCTGTTGGCAATGATTTCCTCCTGGATGAAGCGGAGGTCGGGGAGCATACGGATGAATTTCTCACGCGACTCGTCGAAGTCGATGTACTGCTGCAGGACGACGGCGGAGGGGATGAGCATGGAGGCGGCGAGGTAGAAGTAGCGGGACTGGCGCCAGAGGGAGACGATCTCGCTGCGCTCCTCTTCAAGTTGAGAGTTGAGAGTTGAGAGTTGAGAGTTTGCTACCGCTGTTCCTTCGTCAGCGGGGGAACCGCTGGACGCAGTGGCTGATGTTTCCTCGGTGGTCCAGCGTTCGAGTTCGGCGAGCATGAGGTCGCAGGACTTCAGGGCTTCGAGGAAGCAGGTCTTGCGGTAGTCGTCGATGGACTCCTTGGGGGCCTTGGGGTAGTCGTCGGCTATGCCCATGTTGATGCCGGCATTGTTGACCGAGACGCCCTGCATTCCTGCTGAGCGGCCAAGGGCATCGAAGCCTACGACGCGCTGGGCCATGAGCAGCAGGCGGTTCCAGTAGCCGGTCTGGTAGTCGGCGATGCTGCTGCGCGTGACGGGGTTCTGGTCGTACCACTGGCAGAGGGCGTTATACAGGGGTGTGCCGAGCTTGTCTTCGAGGAAGCCGTGCTCACTATTGTCTATGAAGCCCACGAGGCCGTCGATGGTGTCGAAGGCGTGGGAGGGGGAAACGAGGCGAAGCTCTTGGATGGAAGATATTATCATGTTATATTAAAGATTGAACATTGAACATTGAAGATTGAACATTGAACATTGAACATTGAAGATTAAAATTCTGAAATTTAATTTTTCATTTTTCTGAGCGAAGCGAATTTAATGTATTACTACTCGCTGGTTTCGGCGGTGGTGATGCCGGTCTTGCTGTTGTCGAGGGTGGTGAGCACTTCGCGCTGGATGGTCCACGTCAGATGCGGGTCCCAGCGGTTGCGGGTGCTGATGACGTCCATCGTGTTGAGCACGAGGCGCTGCATGAGGGCGGTGTTCACCTGTTTCAGCAGGTAGCGTTCACGCAAGTCGGTGCCACCGCTGCGGGTGGTTGTGCCGGGGGTGTTGCCGATGAGCTGGCTATCGACGCCCCACGCAAAGAGGATGATGCTGGAGATTTCGGCCAGTTCCTCTTTGTTGGCTTCGGCCACGGACTTGTCGTTATCCACGACCTCGACAATCTCCCATGACTTATACACCTTGCCGTCAGAGTCCTTGAAGGTGTAGGCCAGCATCGGTTCGCCCATGTGGTCGCGGTTCTTCAGGAAGTTGTTGATAGGGGCCACAATTTCCTCGTTGAAGAACTTGCGGCGCTGTTCGGGGGTGTCGAGATGACGCTGGATATACATTCGTTGTATGTATTCGTCCGAAACATACAGGATGCGGCCTATCACGTTGGCATTATCGCGGCGCTTCTTGCGGTCGCTGATGAGCAGCGAGGCGTAGGTATAGACATCGCCGCTGAAGACGGAGTACCACGCCGGCACGGGGTAATAGGGATGTCCATACTCGTTGTAACGCACGGGCAGCACTACATGAGAGGGTCGGGCGTTCTTCTTAACATTAGCGGTTCGGGCGCTTCGTGCAAGCCGTTCCAGGTCGGAGGCTGGGCACTGAGGGTTGAGGGCTGGCAGGGCATCAATCTTGAAATCACCGTCCTGCGGCGGGATGGTTTGTTCAGGCGATGAAAGCCATTGGTTGCTGGTGTAAACATGTTCTATCTGGTTTTTGGAGTTCATCTGTTCCAGGCGGACGGTCTTGGCATTGCGGTACTTGATGCCGACGGCCTTGGGCGACCATTTGAACGACTTGACGTCGTGGCCGGTGTCGGGGTCGGTGTAGGTCTGCTGGAGTTCGATTTCTGGGTAGCAGATGTTGTATTGCAGCATGTCTGAATAGAGCTGCTGGAAGGTCTGCAGCAGGTTGTTGTGCCCGAGGAAGCCCACCTGTTCCTCGACGGTCTGCGCATCGGGGTCGCCACAGAGCTCCTTCATGGTCTGCTCCCACACGGCGAGGTCGGTTTCTATCTCGGCAAGACGGTCGCGGAGGGCTTGCTCGTACTCGGAGACTTCCTCGGTGGCAGAACCACCGAGCACACGGTCGTTGGTGGTGATAGTGCCGTTGTTTCCAGCGGGGGAACCGCTGGACGCACTGTCTTTTTTCAGGTCGTTGATTTGGCGGAGGAGGTCGATTTTCCAGCCTTTGAGCAGGGTGCCAGCGTATTCGTAGCTGATCTGCTTGTTGAGCAAGTTGCCGCCCACGTACTGCGAGTATTGGTACATCGGCTTGGGACCCATGCCCGCAATGAGGTCGATGTTGAACTTCAAGGCAGCGGCGGTATATGGCGACAGCGAGCAGAGCAGCGACACCACGTTAGGCAGTCGGTTGCCTGCACCCCAGGTGATGTACGAACCCTTGTGGCCGTTCTCTGCCGTCACGGGCTGTGCGTAGCCGCTGCTGACATGGAGCAGGGGCAGCGAACCCTTGCCTGCCCCTGCATTGGCCTCGCACGAGAGTTTGGCGTTGATATAGTCGGCGTAGTCAACGCCGATGCCGCCGGAGCGTCCGCCACCCAGTGCGCCAGGCACCTCGGTGTAGCCCTCGCCGCGCAACTTCTCAGCCTCCTTGTGGAAGTCCTTCAGGTTGTCAACTTGACGGATGGGGTTGTAGGCATCACCCTGCACCATGCCGTCCGTCGGTAGGCTGGCGGCTGAGGGCATCGCCTTGCCAGCGAGGGTGTTTCTGTTGGGTGAACCAACGGACACTCTGTTATTTCTGTTTCGTTTTGTCATAGTCTTGTGTCGTTTTTAAATTTTTCTACTGGCAAAGTTAGTCTATACCTTTATATATATGCGGACATCAGCCATCGTATCGGGCCATGAAGCGGTCGGCCTCCTTCATCTTCGAGCGCAAGCCCTTCTTGCCGCCCGTGTCGTACATGGCGATTTCGGGGGCTACGGGGTTCTGCAGGAAGTAGAGCACCTGCTCCATCAGCGCGTCGCTGCGGTCAAGGCGGTTGATGAGTGCCTGACGCTCGGCGGCGGGGTCCGATGTTTGAGGGCTGAGGGCTGAAGGCTGAGTGTCGGCGACAGTACCGACGTTGCCGCTGTCGTAGGCGGCGAGGCCACGGGCGGTGGAATAGCCCTGCGAGCCGCCGTGCTGCTGGTAGTTGGCGAGGTATTTTATCAGTTCCGGCTCGTTCATCATAATGGCCTTGGTGGTTTCACGGCCAATGACGATTTCGGGGCCGTTCTCTGCCACCAGTGCGGGCTGACCCTGTACGGTGGTGGCAATGGGGTGCGTCACGAGTCCGTCCTTCGGTGCAGGCTCGGCGGTGGCGGTATATACCTTGCCGTCCTCGCCCAGGTAGCGGCGACGGCCATACACCTGCGTCTCGCCGTCGTCGTACAGCTTGCGCCGTCCGGCAAACTTATCAACGTTGCCTCGGTCGTAGGTCAGCATACCCGACACAAGTTTGGTCTTGGGAGTGGCGGCGGTTGTCGAGCTTGACGAGCCATCCTTACTGCTCTTGGTGCTTAGGGCACTTTGCAGCAGTCCCATCAACAGCGAAGAAATGACAGCTATGAGCGGAATACCCCACCAACCGAGTTCGCCAATAGTCTTAGCCGAACCAGCGGCGATACCTGCCGTCACCTTTACGCCAGCATCGGCCACAGCTTCCGCCTCGGACGCTTTGTTCATAGCCTGCTGCATCAGCAGATTCTGAGCGTACTGCGCACCCATCTGTATGACGCTTTCGCCAACGGCCAGCGCCATGTTCTTCCACAGCTGCTCCCATGTGGCTTCCTCGCTCTCCATATTGAATATCATGTCGCCAATCTTGCGCCCTGCGGCTTGTGTGAAGTCGGTAACGGGTTTTATCAGCGTATTGATGGCCTGCACGCGCTTTTGCATCTGCTGGGCAACGGTAATAGCCAGATTGTTGGTCTCGTTAAGGAATTGCGTCTGCTTCTCCTTAATCAGTTCCTCGATTCCCGCGTTGTCCTGCTTCTGTTGCAGACGCAGGGCTTCAATCTCCGCTTCCGTAGCGTTGCGGTCGCGCAGGGCTTGCAGTTCCTGCTCGTTCAGTGCCTTACGCTGCTCAAACTGAGCCTGTGCGTCCAACAGCTCCTGATTGCGCCAGTAGATGCGGTTCTGTATGCGCTGAATTTCTGGATCGTCGGCAATCTTATCGACGCCAATCTGCTCAGCCAGCGTCTGACCGATACCGGCGTCCTTTTGCTTGCCAACAGCTTCCCACGATTTGTCGGTTTCCTCTTCCTGCTTACGATAGCCAGCCACCTGGAAGCGGATGTCCTGCTGCTGTTTCTCGTGCTCAAAGGCTTGCTTCATCGCCTTGTTCACACGGTCGGCATGGTTCAGCATCTCGTTATACAGGTTCTTGATTCGCGGCATGGCCTCTTGCAGTGCCTGCAATTCTGTTTCGCCCAGCGTCTCGCCATGTTCCTTACGCTTGATAAGATTTATCCACTCCACGAGTTCGGGGAATGCCTGTGCCCAGTCCTCCAGTTCGCCTGCCGACGTGGTGGCGAAGTCGTTGAGCCACTGCTCGGCCTCCTGCTGGTTCTCGATGTTATAGCGGAAGTTTATGACACCCTGCTGGATGAACTTGTTGCCCATCTCGCGGTATGCCTCCTGGTCGGTGATGCTGCGCCCCGACGTAGTGACGGTGGCAGGCTTCTCCGTGATGCCCTGCTGCATCCGCTTCGCCCACTGCTCGTAGGTTTCGGTGGTGATGCCCATAGTCTCCAGGTCTTTGCGCATCTGCTGGTTGGCCTGCTCCACAAACTGATACTGCATCAAGGCACGCTCCACCTCGTTCTGTATCTTGGCACGCAGTCGCGCAGCCTCACGGGTGTTGCCAGCGGCTTTGGCGTTCATCTGGTCGAAGAAGGCACGGCTGTCAAGGCCCAGCACGTCGCTGCTGCCGTTGAATTTCTCCAAGTCGGCGTGCAACTTATCGACGGCCACCTGCTGAATGGTTGAGAGCAGGTTACGGCTCACCTCGCTGGTGTCGCTCATCACGGCGGGCAGCACCTTTGTCTTCAGTTCGTCCCAATCCTTCGTCTCGCCCGTAGTCACGGCACGGCGGGCGGTGGCCAGACTTTCGTTCTTCACGATGCTCAGCGCACGCACCATCTCCTTTGCATGTTCCTCGGTCATTTGTCCGTCGGCACGGGCCTCGTTGATAGCCGCCTCCTGCAGGCGGTAGTATTCCTCCAGCTTCGATATGATGCCGGTCGATGCTTTCTGTGCATCTTCCATCTCCTTGCGCAAAGCCTGCTTGCGCTCCTGTGCGGCTTTCTTGGCAGCGGCGATGGCGTCTTTGTCGGGTTTTAACTTAAAGTCGCCTTTTACCTGTGTACGCAGCCACTTGTCGTAGTCAAAGTCGCCAATCTCTTGTGCAAAAGCAGCATCAATCTGCTTTTCTTTCAGCGTTTCGTCCAGTCGGGCCTGTGCATAGTGAACGATAGCATCGCGCAACTTGTCGGTAGGTATTGACACTTGTACGTTCGGACGCTTGCCAAGTATTTTCTGTGAAATCTCGCCAGGCTTGACACCAGATGCCACATAACTGTCAATGACCGACAAATCGACCTTTTGGTTAATGTCGTTGGCAATTCGGGTAAGGTCAGAACCTGCTGTACGGCGGCGCATACGCAGCCCGTCCTCGCCACCCATCACGTCGCGCTTGTAGTCCTCGCGTTCCTGATAGGCGAAGCGCTGGCGCATTACCTTTGTCAGTGCGTCATAGTGCTTGGCCAGCTCGTCAACCGACTTCAACTCTATACCCAAATAGTTAAGGTATATATCGTAGTCGGTCTTGAACTTTGAGAACATCTTCATACGCTCTTCCTGAGACAGTGACGTGTCCTCGACCTGCGCCTTTAAGCGCGACATAGCGTTTATTTCCTGTTCGGCTTTATCGGCTGCACTATCTAAAGCCTGATTCAGTTTTCTCTGTGACGCTTCGGCTTCCTCATTAGACTTAGCCCACTGAGCGATGGAGAATGCCAACTGCGCAAAAAGTCCTATGGCCAGGCTAATCCAGTTGGCCTTGGTTGCAGCATCCATCTTCTTCCATGATAGCGTAAAACCATCAACCGACATTTTTGCCGACAGCAGTTTTTCGGCCAACATCGCAGCTCCCTTTGCCATCAAGCCGAAGGCAATCATAGGCAATAGGTTAATGAGCAATCTGATAGAAACAAGCAGCGCATCAATCGTCACCTTGATGGCACCCAGCGAGAACTCTGAGTCGAGCACACTCTTGGAGAAATCATACCACGACTTAGCCATTTCCTTTACCGACAGCGACGTGTCAGCATTGACCATAGCGTTACGCCACAGGTTGCTGGCACGCTGCATCAATGCCGCTGCCGTTTCCTGCTGTATGTTGTACTCCTCCGTAACGGCGGTAGCCTCCTTGAACGCCTGTGTTGACGTTTCGAGGTGTTTGCGCAGCGTGTCGGTATGGTTGGCCATAGCCTGAACAACGGTAATCAGTCGCTGACCGTCAGAACCCAGCAACTTCCAGATGCCCGACAGCTCCGTCATGTTCTTGCCGCTCATCCTGTCGAATATCATCAGCATGGCATCCATCACGTCGCCAGCCTTGATCATCCTTGCTATCGTGCCCTCGTCAATACCGAGTGTCTGCTCAATCAGGTTGTGGTTGTTCTGCATAGCCATCAGCAACTTTGACAGTGCCGTGCCGACAACTTCCGGCATCAACTGAAGGCTGTCTGATGCCGATGCCAGTGCAAGAATCTCATGGGTGGCCATACCTGAAGCCTGTGCCACAGGAACCAGTCGTTTAGTCACCTCCACGATAGGACCAGCGGCGGCGGTACTCGTGGCAGCCAGTTTGAACATAGCAGAAGACGTGGCGAGCATAGCGTCCTCGACACCCATCTTCTTAATCAGTCCCATGTTCTCGGTAATCTTCGACAAAGCTGTGAGTGCTTCTTCTCCCAGGTCTTCGCGCAAAGCCACGTTGACTTGGTTAGCCGCACGCACAAACTCCTCCAGACCTTTCGTGCCATACTCGCCGAAGCCCAGCTTAGCACCAGCATAAGCAATGCGTTCCAGTTCCGACAGCGTGGTACGGGTGTCCATCTTAGCCAGCGTTCGCGTCAAGTCCTCGATATCCTCCATCGCCAGTCCTGAAACCATACGCACCTGTGCCATCTGGTCGGATAATTCTTCGCCACCACGGATGACCTCTGAAATCTTATTCTTTACGAAATTGAAAGCGCCGAATACACCGACATAGGCCGTGATGTTCTTGACGGCACTTTGCCACGCTGAGCCGTGAGATTTCAAAGCACCCGTATTGGTTTCTATCTGTTTCTGTATGCGCTGTAAGTCGTGAACCAACTTCTCTCTACCTGGGTCTTTTGCACTCATATTATTCAGCGCTGCCTTACCCTCCTGCAGAGCTTTTTTGAGGTCTTTCAGTTTTGCGCCGGAGAGGTCTTTCATCACCTCGGCGAGTTTCTTCTGCTCATCGCGGTTCTTCTGTACGTTGGTGCGCATGGCGTCCATTGCCTTCTCCAGTTCCTTCAGGCGTTTCTTCTCGTCGTTCTCAGCATAGCCGCGCTGCTTGATGGTGTTCAGCAGCTTCTCCTCCTCCTTGGCGAGGGCAGCCATACCGCGCTCCAAGCCCTCGATGACGGCTTTGACGTTGGTGGCGTTACAGGTGATAACAACTTCTTTCTTCTTTGCCATAGTGGTATGTCGTTTTCGTGTTGGTTAATGATTATCCCACGTAGAGCGTGAGGTCTTGGAAGGTGTCGAGCATCTTGAACTCATACTTCTTGCCGTAGAAGTCCTGCACGTAGTCTTCCAGTCGTGTCAGCAGGTGGTTCAACTCAGGCTGAATGGCGGGTCGGTGGGTCTTGCCGCCGCTGGGCACCCAGTTGGCATAGCGGTTGCGGTAGCGCACCTTGCGGTTACGCTCAATGTCTTCGGCCTTTCCCCACGCACCGACACCAATATCCACATACTGCATGTAGTCGTTGTAGCGGAACGCCATCGTCACCATGCCCGTATCTTCGTCGGCCTCGATAACAGAGCCCTCAAACGACTTGATGCCCTCGCCAGTAGATACCCAAGCGTTCTTGCCGCCACCGCCTTGCTTCTTAGGCATACTGCGGCGCTCGTTGACGACACGATAGCCAGGATAAACCTCATACGGCCAGATGCGCTGCGTCATCATGTTGATTTGCAGCTGCTGTAGTGTCTGCTCTTTGAAGAGATCGGCAATATAGCGCATCGGAAACAGGTTCCGTCCCTCATTGCCTGCAATAACTGTTGCCATAGTCTAATCTTTGTTTTTGTTGCTACAAAATTATATAAAAGGTATAGTAGCGCACGGACAACGGCTTTCGGCGATGGCTGATGGATGATGTTTGATGTATGACGTACTTTTCCTATCTGCAATGCACTACTTCGATGTTCTGCAATGCACTACTTCGATGTTCTGCCTTTTACGTCATTGATGTTCTGTAATGCAGGGCTGTTTTTTGCTGTTCCCTAACACAACTAAGTGCTCTTAGGGAACACAACTAAGTAGTGTTGCCTAAAAGCACTTAATTGGGTTCTTTAAGAGACTATTCCTTTATATACCTCTCAGGGTTCACGCAGAGCAATCGGGGGGTGACTTGCTCGATGGTCAGGCCGCAGAGCTGCCAGCCGTTGAAGACGGTGGGGAGGGTGCCCCAATGGGCCTGTTCCAACTGGAGACCGCGCAAGCCTTCGGCGTATTCGGGGTCGCGGGCGGTCTGTTCGATGAAGTCCTTTATCTCGGCGACGGAATCGCCGAGGACACTGGCGGGGAGTGATTTGCCATTGACTACACCTTTCATTGCCCAGAGCACGGCGAGGAGGTCTTGCACCATGTCGTCGGTCAGGAAGCGGGCTTCGGTGGCGGCGTCCTCGTCGGTGACGTCGGTCTTGCCCTGTGCGTTCTGCTGCTTGACGAGGAAGTAGATGACGTGGCGGTACGAGACGGCCTTGGGGTTCTGCTGTGCCAGTTCGGCATCGACGTGGGTGGCGTAGGCCATGCAGCAGCCGTTCATCATGTTGTAGTTGCGCACGAAGTACGACTGTGCGTCAATCATGCCGATGCGGAAGAAGGACTTTCTTGCTCCGCTGGCAGAACCGCCGGACACACTGTTATGGGACAGGGGCGTGTAGAGTTCCGCCCAGCGTTCTAAGATGTTGTCAAGTCTGAACATATCTATTAAGTTTTTGTGTTTCTGTAGGTACAAAAGTAGGTTATGTCAGCATAAGTGGACGGACAATGCTTTGTCTTTGGGCGGGCTTCGCCCTTGAAATTATATTTAGAATTGATATTTATAATTTTATTTAGAATAATTTTAAACCTAATTTTAAATACAAATTTTAAATCAAATTTCGAGCCGCAGGCGACCACTTTGCGAAGCTGGATTTTTATGTCCGTTTACTTTTTGACACCTTTTGTAATTTTGTACGCAGATAAATCAATAAAAAAGCAACAGATTATGGCAACACAGAAATTTTACCAAGACATGAGTGCCGAGGAGCAGTTGCAGTGGGTGACTGAGTTCGGCGAGTTGATGACGCAGCATGAGGCGATGATCATTGCCGTGGGCAAGCGGCAGCAGACGATGACGCTGGAGGGTGCGAAGGCCGTGCAGCGGGTGTTTGCGCTGCTGGCGGCATGGCCGTTTGCACAGGACTTTTGCGAGAAGGCACAGAAGTACGGCGACTACTCGGCAAGGACGTACCGCCTGCCTGTATATATAGAAAAGGTGCGTGAACAGCTGTCGGCAGGGCTGACGATGACGGACAGCACGGGGCGCTTGGTGGCATACGTCAGTCCGTCGGTGCCCTTGCGTCGCCGTGGTCGGCCTACGAAGGAAGAGACAGCGGCACGGTTGCGCGGCGAGGCTATTACCGTGCAGGATGGCGACGATGCGGAAGCAAAAAAGCGCCGTGCCATTGCCAAGATGCTGGGACTGGAAGTAGTGGTCAGCGGCGAGGCTCCACGGGAGAAGAACAATGCGGAGCTGAAAGCGGAGCGCGAAAAAAAGAAAGCGGAGGAGGAAAGGCGGAACCCGAGTCTGTTCAGACCCTCCACCGACCCCTCCCTATTAGGGCGGGGAGTAGATAGTTCTGAACAGCAGGACACATCACGCCCCTCCATTCAGGGAGGGGATGGGGGTGGGTCTTCCCTTTCCCCTTGCGCCCAGCTGATGAACGACTCGTATGAGGCACGGATGGCGCAGGACAAGTTGCACCTGGACCAGTTGGCGTGGCTGATGTCGAAGCCGCTGCAGGAGCGGGTGAAGTTGGTGCAGAGCCAGCGCACGTCGGCAGAGGCGGCAAGCGAAAGGGCGAAGATGCTGGCTGAGATGGGTGGCAAGCAGGAGGAGATAGCGGAGTATGCGGAGCAGGCGAAGGTGGCTACCGAGGCTTACCTGCAGACGTATGCCGACGTGGACGAGGAACTGGCTGTGCTGCATAAGCGGACTTATTTGGATATGCCGTTTTTGGAGAAGTTTAAACAGCGCTTCAAGGGTGTGGATATAGAGAAGATTCAGTATATCACGCGGCCTTACTATGAGAAGGTGAAGAAGGAGAGCCCTGAGATTGACGTGCGCATCCGCACCATCATCGAGCAGGAGAACCCCGAATATGCGGCAAAGATGAAGGCGGAGCAGGAGAAGAAGGAGGAACTGCAGCAGTTGCACCGCTACATCATGCGGACCGACAAGCCTGCCAGCGACGAGCGGGTGAAGACGATGACGGAGCGCATAGAGCGCGTTCGCCAGTTGGCTGGCGACGAGGTGGCCGACAGTTACCTGCCCGTGCTGGAAAAGACGAAGGAGGAGAATCGCAAGCGGAATGAAGCGAAAGCGGAGAAAAAGGCGGCTGACGGAAAGCCCGCTGACACTGCCGAGGCGAAACCTCGGCCTACAAAACAAAGCAAGAAAAGCGCGAAGCAAGAAAGCAACAAACCAACAAAGGCGCAAAGCAAGAAAAAGCCTGCTGCCGCTGAAACCGTGAACCCTTAACCATGAACCATTAATCAGAAGTTATGAGTCAACCATCACAGGTATATATTGACAAGATTACTCGCTGGGCGCAGGGCGGTATTGAGCTGGACCGCATCAACCTGCGGCCTGAGCAGCGGTTCAGGGCGCTGCTGGTGATGAACGCCTACCGGCTGATGATAGAGAACCCGACGGCACAGCCGCGCAAGGTGGTGCAGAACCTTGCGGCACGCGACTATGCGCTCATCATGGCGAATGCGGAGATGGGTATCGAGGCAGACAAGGTGCTGGTGGAAGCGCTGGGCATCAAGCGCGACCCTCAGACTGGGGCGGTGTCGGCACGGCGCGACACGGAGATAGCCAACGACATCTACTGTGTGAATGCACTGGTGGGGCGGCTGAACGTGAGTCAGAACCACTTGGACAAGCTGCTGTACCAGGCTAACACGCGGTGGCTGTCGAAGTTCGGTCAGCAGACGGGCAACGTGTCGGCCATCCGCGAGGCGCAGCGCAACTTGGAGAAGATGAACAACGACTGGAAGGAGGATGCGAACCCTGCCGACGCACTGAAGCCGGGAGCAGAGCGGAATATCACTGGGGATATTTCTATCATCAAGCCCGACCGCGAGAACTACACGGACGACGAGCTGCGCCAGTTTGCGAAGAAGATTGGTGCGAAGTTCGAGGACGTGCAGGAGTTCGTGGAGGGTCAGGACGGTGTGATGGTGCCTGCCAGTGACGAGGACGATGGCGAGGACGGCGGCGAGGATGCGGATGACGGCTATGGTATAGCCGCAAACGGAACAGGCGAGCAGACTGACGAAGCAGACACGTATGATCCTTTTAACCAATAAAACAATAGAATGATGAAACATGCTAACACTCTTTTGCAGCAGGCGGCAGACCTGTTGCACAGTTGCGACGAGATAACGGCGGTGGAGATACACCGCAAGCAGACGGAGCGTGCCAAGGCCGTGCGCATACTGCACCAGTTGCAGCGCTACCGTCGCGGCAACATCGGCTTCGACGACATGGGCTACACCACCAAGCAGATAGGCATAGCCATCGACACCGCCATCCGCGAACTGCGCAGCCACTTCCGAGACATCAATGCTCCGACCACCGAAACTGGCGGGTTTTAGTACGAACACGGATTGAACGGATTAAACGAATTTATGAGCACCAATAAAGACTGGACGGGCAACGGGGCGAGCATCTTCAAGACGCTGGGGGCATCGAACCATACGGAGAAGGAGCGCGAGACGGACGACTTCTACGCCACCGACCCCGTGGCCATCGACCTGCTGTGCGACTACCCCTATGTGGAGTTGCCGCAGGGTGTGTGGGAACCGTCGTGCGGCAGCGGTTGTCTGAGCGAGCGGTTACGGCAGCGCGGCTACCACGTGGTAAGCACCGACCTCATAGACCGTGGCTACGGAATGGGGGGGGTAAACTTCTTCGAGCAACAGCAGATGCCCGAGGGCTGCACGGCCATCGTTACCAATCCGCCCTACAAGTACGCCACGGAGTACGTGCTGCACGCCCTGCGACTGCTGCCAACGGACGGACTGCTGTGCCTGTTCCTGAAGACCACGTTTGCCGAGGGCAAGGAGCGTTATCAGCGCATCTTCGGTGTCACGCCGCCTGCGCTGGTGCTGCAATGTTCGGAGCGCGTGCTGTGTGCCAAGAACGCCGACTTCGACGGCATGATAGCCGGAGGCGGTTCGGCAGTCAGCTACGCCTGGTGGGTGTGGCGCAAGGGCTGGAGCGGACAGACCACGCTCGACTGGATAAACCACCCCACGGCACAGCAGGCCGTGCAACTGGAACTTTTTATGTGAAATAAGATACAAAGGCGATATGAACGAACAACTATCACTATTTAGCGACGAGGAATTGCGACCACAGCGACCGAAGCCACGCGGCACAAAGTCGAATGTGGCCTACTACGATTACGAGAGCTTCCTCGCAAAGTTTGCAGACAACCCCAAGACGACCGACGACTGCTTTACACCGAAGGACGTTTACGAGGCTGTCGTGCAGTACGTCGGCACCATTGTCGATTTGAGCGACAAGCAGATTTTGCGCCCGTTCTTCCCCGGTGGCGACTACGAGCACGCCGACTATCCCGACAACGGTATAGTAATAGACAACCCACCATTCTCTTTATTTACGAAGATATGTGCTTTCTATGCAGCAAGACAAATTCCGTTCTTTATTTTTGGCAATGGACTGACAATAGGACGCTGCTATAAATACTGTACGGCTATTGTTGTCGATTCATTGATTACGTTTGAGAATGGTGCAAAAGTTCAATGTAATTTTGCGAGCAACCTGTATGGTAATGCAATCGCAGTTACCGCACCACTACTAAGCAAGATGATACAAGCCTGTCCGTCGCAAGACACAAAGGCTAACCTGCCATCGTTCAAATACCCTGACGAACTGCTGACTATAAGCGACCTACAAACTATCAGCCGTACTGGAATTGAATTTCGTGTGGAACGCGACCAAGCCCAAATCGTAGGAACGCTGGATAACTATCCAAAGAAATCAGGTCTGTTCGGTGCGCAGTTACTTATATCATCAGATAAAGCGAAAGAAAAAGTGGAAGCAAAAGCAATCGAGCGTATTAAGTTCCACAAAGAACAGCCACTTGAACTTTCGCCCCGCGAGCGTCGCATTGTTGAACGGCTTAATAAATCCGCTCAATCCGTGATCGGAAAAAGGGGCTGAAAATGGCAAGCGTAACAACAATACAGAAAAAAAGATAAAGACTATGACAAAGAGACGTAAGATTTTGAGCCCCTTGATAAGGGGCGGCTATAAAGCAGGGATATTATGAAAAAGAAGAAAAAATATTTCGACGACGACTGGGAGGACGAGCCGGACGTGCAGGAGTTGCAGCCGGACGTGGAGGTGGCGAAGGTGTCGCTAAGAGACTTCATTGTTCAGGAGAAGGTGTCGGCCTTCGTGAACGGCTATGTGCCGTGCAACGAGGGCGATGACGGGTATGAGCAGTTTGACGACGCAAGGCTGCGCGAGGTGTTCAAGGCGTATGTGTGCGGACTGGGCGACCCGCTGAAGCTGTATATCGAAGACTTGCAGATGGCGGGGTTCAGGATGCAGTGCTCGATGGCGACGGGCGAGCCGTGCGTGTTTGCAAGAAGGAAAGGATGAGACCCTGCGGAAAACCGCAGGGCACAGTGGCTAACTAAACGAGACAAGACGATATGGCAGATTCAGTTGATATTTACATGAACCGTCCGCAGCGGATGGCGAACGTGATTGGGGCGCACGATGAGCGGTGGGTGGCCAGCCGACGTGTGGGCAAGTCGGAGCATGAGGGCGACCGGCAGTTTCAGGTGGTGAAGTCGCTGCCGCAGGGCAAGAGTGCTTTCGGCGGCATATCGAGGGCACAGACGATGATGAAGACGTGGCCGAGTGCAAAGACGGCAATGGCAAGGTGTACGAGGGGATCACTGCCTATGTCGTGAACCATAGCTCCCCAGAGGGTACCATTGCATTTAAAATCAACACCATGTCAAGCAAAGCTGGCGGTGCAACTATCACGATTAGTCACAGCGACGACCCTGCTGCTGCGGCAAAGGTCACTCGCGTCATAACCATCGGCGAGTCGAGCTCTGGTAGCTCGGGCAACTCCGGCAGCGCGTCCGACCCTGCCAAGCAGATGGGCGAAGGCGGCAAAGCAGTGGC
>OCTX014577126.1_pt1 | contig 16148 bp, 12 predicted proteins | sample 1539691 | NCBI WGS metagenome assembly OCTX01 (sample SAMN02144231, study PRJEB22623) | gut metagenome | biome: sheep rumen | host: Ovis aries | place: New Zealand | reverse complement strand
AGAAACTTCATCCACTTGTCGTGCCACTCTGCCTGATATTCTATTGGTTTCTTCTTATCCATAGTAAATGATGTCACGCTGAATGGATATATTGACATCGGTATTCTGCGGGATTACATACGGACCTGTGTCGAATTCGAGAACCATCGACACGAACGTGTACTGACTGACTCTCGAAAAGTCGAAGAAGAAAGTCCCTACATATCGCCAGTCGCTGTCATTGGAAGTACGGCATAGCACGCCCGTGCTCACCGTATCGGTATGCTCGACATTGTTGCTGTCCTTGAGCTTAATCCTGATGACAACGGGGTTTACCGCATTACTGATTCCGGCACCAGCTCCAACGATTAGTTCTACATTGCATAAAAGGAGTCCGTTAAATTGCTGAGCCGAACTTGGATATGTAATGCCGAAGTAACCGTTCTGTGCGTCGTTATTGGATATATTGTGTGAAAGTACATCGGCGGTATAGTACGCTTTGACGATGGCGCCGATATTACTTCTCGCCTGTGCCTTCTCCGCGTCGGAGAGCGTCTGTGCCATGTTGCATAATACCTTGTTAGTGCTCTGCATAAGTAAATCTCCTGTTGGTTAGGTTCTCAGTCATTTTATCCAAACAAAAGAGTGTAAATTGAGCCAGTCACAAACCAGCGCCACTTTTCGAATTCGTTAGACATTTATTGCTCCAATGTTATTACAAATTTGCGTGGACCTGCTGGGACAAAATCGCTCAACAGCGGGCTTCCGTCAGCGGGTGGGCGTGAACGGGTTACAGCTTAACGTTTAACGTTTTGGCATACGAACGAGCTATATCCGGCTCTAGCAACCACATAAGTCCTTGGATGATTCATGTACAGGTAATTCCTGGGCAATTTTGTTGAGTATGCACCATAGCCTAATTTCACACCACGGACATTTTTCTTGCCTTCTGCGGCCTTTGTCTTGTCAGGTTCAACAAGTGCACATTCAAATTGATGGATAGTTCCACCAAGATCAAAGATTCCGACCTGGCCAGCCACATAGCAGCTATTCTTTGAGGCAACCTTGATAAATGTGTAATTATTATCAATCAGGAACTTCTTTGACCTTCCACTGTACTTTTTCTCAAAGTCATAGAGGACATCCTCATCAATCTCGGAATAACTCTTATTCATAAGGTACTTGGTGTAGTCAAATTCATAGCAGAATGTGTACTCATAAGAGTCATTTGCTATGCAATTGATGCCAGTCAACCATATGTGTGGAGATACATCAAGGACCCATCCACGATAGACAGAAGACACAATTACATATTCAATCACATTGCCAGCAACACTGTTGCCATTGTATGTCACACCACTACCAATCTTACAGCGGAACTTCTTAAAAAGATTCGCTGTCATAACACCATCAGCAAGGCCCTTCAATCCATTTACATTGGTGTACTTGTACTCAGTTTCATTGTAGACAAACCATGTATTTGGCTGGATGGAATGGGTCTTTGCATAAGATAGAGCAAGATGCTGCTCCATAATCTCCCAGGGACTCATCCAGTCGGTAAGCATCACAACGAAATTGCCATGTGTGCCTTCAAACGGATTATCAACCAGTCTACAGTACACCCAGGCATCATTGGAGTCCTTGAACCTGACACCATTGCCAGCAAGAGTGCCATCAGTGAATAAGGCTTCTGTAGGAATGAAACTCTCATCACTTGAGAATGCCATGCCAAATATACTGGTTGAGTTGATGTCGTTTGTCTTCAGTTCAGCCTGCACAAGAGCAAGAATGACTTCAATGCTCTTCAGGTCTTTATTGGTGTAGACGATGTCAGCGATATTCTTGTTGGTTGCAGCATTCTCTGCGGTGTTCTGGTTGAGATACACAGAAGGTCTGCATGCACCACTGTCAATGAAGTGCTTGTTGGCATCATAGATGTAGCTAATGACACCACCACTCTCAGAGGGCACATACTTGCCATCAAGGTTTTTCTGTGACAGGTAGTAGGCAACATTGTTTTTATTCCTCACAAAATGGGACTTGCCATTCAGCAGGCTTGCTTCATGCTCATAAAAGTTGCCATCATTGATATTATCAACAAAACACAGTGATGGGGCATCACCCCTGACATCAATCTTCATGGCTGCCACACCGTCAAATTCAAACGGGGCTAAAGAGAACAACCTGAAGGAGTAGTCCTTGCCAGCACCTGTTGCCATGTAGATGGGAACGTCATTGACAATAAGCACATCACCATCCGTGCCATCAATCTTTGAGTCAAAAAGATTTTTCTCATCCCTGAGGATATTTGTCTGGTCAAGGGTGTACTGCACCTCACCATCATCAACAACACACAATTTAAAGTGGTCTGCAATGCTGCAGATGTCGCCAACACTTACATTGTAAGAAGGGATATTCATTCCAATGATATTCAAAACTCCAGACACGGCCGATGTGAGCTGAAGTTCATTAAGCCTAGTGTACACATCACTGAGGTCCTTGGCCATAAACTTGATTTTTGGAGAAGCATAGGAAGCATCCCTATTACAGAACACAATCTTGTCTGTCCCTTCAGGAATTTCAAAAAATTTGTCCTGCATCAAGTCCTGTGAAGGATAGCTTATATTGGATATTAGGGCTCCAGTAGAATCATAGAATGCCAACAACAAGTAATGACCAGCAACAGTAATCTGTGTAGTCACAAGTATGGAGCCATAGTCCCTATTTTTAAACGTGAACCTTCTCCAAGAGCCACTATATGCATAGACTGCACTGCCATTGCCATACATATTGTCAACACCTTCCGCAGAGTCTATGTCAGAGGAATACTCAATGGCATCTGCAAGTTCCTTGACAGATTCATCTACATATTCCCTGAGGATGGATTCCATTGAATCCATTCTTTCTGCATACACTTCAATTGTAGGGCTTGCAAGGAATGTAGACCTATTGCAGACAGCAAACTTCATTGCACCACTTGGGATGGCCACCTTAAAGGTCTGGTTAATATTCCATACAGTATATGGGACATAAGACATCACTGAATTCGCACTGTTAAAAAAGATAACAGCGCCAAACCCGCTGTTGTCGGAACAGAGGGTGCATCTCACTTCTTTATCATTAGGTTTAACATCAAAAAAATACCTAGTCCAATTAGAGCTTTGTGCAAAAGATGTTCCATTGTAGTAGTAGTGGTCAATGTTGGTGGCATCCCCAATGTCACCACTCTTTACATACTTTAAATAATCAATTGATGCAAGAATCTTGTCAATGTAATCAACAGGAATTTCACTAACACCAAAATAGTGGTCAGTAGCTATTGCAATCCTAGTACATACAAGGATTGACTTTGTGCCTTCGGGAGCTTTCTCAATAAAATACTGCGGTTCATCGGTGCCCAACTTGTAATTTACCTTTGATATAAGGCTTGCCGCAGAAGGTATTTCACTAGAATAAAATGCTATTGCAGGAGATGCTGCGTTAGAGTACCCCTTTACAACAACACCAGAAAAATCACCAACATAGCAAAGAGTCAACCAAGATGAAGTAGCTTTCACAGAGCCATCTCTGTCAATATAACCGCTTTGTTCAGAGTCTGCCCGCTTGGCTCCACCAGAGACTCCACCAGTCACAAAATCACTGATTCGGTTAAAGATGGAATCAATTGTCACTTTAGTGAACTTACTTGCAGCCCAGACTCCAGTATAATTTTCTTCACACTTATAAAGAGAGCCTTCATAAATGTACAGTTCGCCCTTTTTCGCTGCTGTCACATTGTCTACAAACTTTCCAGCAAAGTTGTTGAAGATGGTGTCCACATCCATCTTGCCAGTGCCATCGGCATCATCAAGGGCTATGAAGCCCTTGTACTTGGTAGTGACTAAAGACTTGATACTACCGAGCGTGGACTGCGCTACAACTTGGTTATTTACGCCAAGCGGTTCAGCTACTGAACCTTTCCCAGTAAGTGTACTGTCGTGCATGACGTTTGTCTGGCTCATGCCTCCGGCGATCTTTACGATCTGTGCAGAATTAATCCAGAAGCCCATTACAGGGGTCGCGGCATCGAAGTTTATACGCATCTTGAACTGCGTCGTGGTAGATACTGTCACGACGTTTGTCATTCGTCTGTGGACTTCCTGCTGCTGAGAGAAGTCGAAAGGCTCGCCGAGTACGTTTCCTACTTGCGGAAGATATGTCCCACGCGGAACGCCTACCCACTGGCACATAATGTCGGAGCAGATGATGTAAGTACCCGGTTCGAGAGTGACCGTACCGAAGTCTTCGCCACCGATTTCGGTTGTCTTAGTCCACGAAATAGCGTCGCCCACAGTTACTTCGATCGGTCGGAAGATGGACACCTGTATGCTCGTAGACGTGCCGTCGCCGGGCGACTGGTTGAGCGAACTGCCGAACGAGCCGTGCGGAACCTCGTCGAAGTCCATGTTGTTGAGAACGTCTATAATATTGCCAACACCATCGTGAAGAGATCGGAGTACATGCTGTAGGTTGTCCTCATTAATTCCGACCTTGTGGTTGCCCTGTCCGTCCACGGTGGTTTCAAGACTAAGTATAGGTACGTCTTGCGGGTCTTCAGGGTCACGCACGTTGTCCACGACTTCGAGCTTGTCGATGAGGGTTCCCGGCTCAGTGTCCGCAGAATCGGCCTTGACTAATCCAGGACGCTTGACGGAAATAGGGATAGTTTCCTCTTTCCATTCCGGGTCTACTACAGGAGTTCCGACTTCAATAGAGTCATCCGGTGAGTTGATTTTGATGTTGTACGGAAAGTCGATGTCCTCGAACTCTACGGTGATTTCTCCGTCAGCGTTTTGCGATAAACTCTTCACAGTCTGCGTCGTAGTTCCGCTTATTACCTTCGCCTGCTGCTTGTTCTTTTTTCCGAGAGCAAGACCTTCTATTGCGATGGTGTGGCTCTTGACAGCAGCCACGAGCGCCTCAAGCGTCTCGTTGATGCCTGTAGCCTTCGGGGAAATCGGATAGAGCGTCCAAAGCAGCACTCCTGTAGTTCCGTACACTTCAAGCCTGTAGGTCTTCGAGTCGTCCACGATGACGACTGCACGCCCGTTGTTGTCGAGCCTGATGTCAGCTTGGTTCAATGTGCCATTGAAGTCCTTGTAAGTGACCGCGCGGTCGTCGGTGTTGTCGATGTACACCCGCAAAAAGCCGTTCACGTTGTTGTTGCCGGACTTGTCCTGGAACTGGATATTCGAATCGAAAAGGTAGGCTAGAGACATGTTATCTTGTCCTCACTGCAAAGAATTTTTTTGAATCCGGGTTGCCGACGCCGTACTGGTCGTCACAGATGGCGTACACGTCGAAGATGTCGTTGTCCACGATCGCCGGGTCTAAGGCGTTCGCGATTTCCGGCACAAGCCCGAAGTGTATAAGCTCGTCGTCTGGCATGCACATGTACGCCGACGCAAGCCCCACATGGCGCATGTACGGGAGGATCGTGCAGAACTTGGCGCGGTTGACTATCGGAGTCGTTCCGCTACGGAAAAAGCTCGGAACGCAGAATACTCGGCTGTTTGCATGCCCCGGGTCTGTGCGGTAGTAGTTCCACCCGTCCTCCGTAAACATGAGGTTGCTCGAAGAGAAGTCGAGAAACTCGGACTTGATGCACGACGCCGGGCAGTTGCCGACGTTGCCTTCGTACACGTAGGAGTACTGCTGTTCCTCGGCGTTGTAAATGCCCTGGAGGAACTTTCCCTGCTGTGTAGCCTTGTCCACCCAGTAACGGCATCTTACGCCCTTGCCTGAGTTGTTGAAAACGTTGTCGATAATGACGAAATCCGAAAGGATGACGTTCTCGATTGTCGCGTCTCCTTCCTTGGACGGCTTCATGTCGAGCAGGAATTTCCCTGTAAAGGTGTTGCCTACAAGCTCGACGGAAAGGTTCCACACTCCGCCCGAATTTTTCCACGTCACTAGGTCAATCGGCATTGAGCACTTACAGTGCGTCATGCTCAAGTAGTTCGTCGTGATCTTCGAGCCGCTTACTTCCGCGCACTCGAAAACGGGCGTACCATTAGCAAGCGTTCCCGCCTCCTGCGATGCCTGCGGCATGGCGATTGAGCCAGCCCATGAGCCTCCATATACACCAAGCTTCGTTGTCGGAATTTCAAGGGCGAACCCGTCGAGGCTGGAATTGCATCCGTAAAGGCGTAGCTCCGCGCCAACCCTGTAAAGCGTTTCGATAAGCCCGGAATAGGGGCTAAAGATAAGCTTGCAGCCGTGCGCCTCTACGACTACGCTGTCCTCGACCTTTACGCGCCCGCGAGCTGTAACGTTCTCAAGCACGATGCCGTTGTTTGGTGCGCCGTCAATCTTGAGGCCGTTCACGTCGGCGTTGCTGATTTTCGACAGCTGGGAGCTTACGATGTCGCCATCCATCTTGCGCCCGCGCAAGTCGAGCGTTGAATCACCGGCGTAAAGTCTAGCCTTCACATAAACGTCAACGCTTCGGAAGTCATCGACATCCATCGTTGTCGTCACGTTCGTAATCTGTAGGTGGTGCCCGTCTGCAATCGCCCCGAAATCCCATAGCGTGTAAAGCGCGTTTTGGAAAACCTTGTCCGTAAATGCCGTATTCGAGAATTTCAAAAAGTCATCTACGACGGAGAAGATTTGCCCGCCAACGAACGTGCAGTTGCTGAACCTGATAAATGCGCCTTCGGAGTAGGTTGCCGCGATGCGCGTCTTTCCTTCGATGATAGCGCCGGATATGTCCACTCCGCTTGCGATTGCGTTGTTTATAAAGTAATTCGTGGAGTCGATAACGAGCTTCTTTGCGCCGCACGACCAGAAGGCATAAACGGATCGGAACCAGCTCGAATGAGATTCAAACGACGGGTCGGTAAACTCGAAATCCGCGATGTAGCCTTCCTGTCCAAGTACATCTATGCGCGGGCACTTGAAGAAGGAGTTTGTAAACTTTGCGCCCCTGTCGAATACGAGCTTCTTCGTCGTGACTATTGCCACGCCGAGCGAGTACTCTCCACGCTCGAAGCGGACGCATGGGGAAGTCTTCTGCAAGAACGACCCCACCGTCTGCGGGTACGAAAGAAGCGCGTTGAAGTTGGTCTCGTTGTTCTGCGGGATTACCCCGTAAACCGACGACGGTAAAATTTCGTCATTCCAGAGCAGAATCCACCGACCGGAATCCTCGACGTTAGAGCCTACGACGTAGCCTCCGTCGATGTCGTTCACGCTGTCGGCATCCCAGTAGTAAGTTCTCGGAACGCAGTCGCCAACGGCATAGTATCCCATTACTTCCACGAATCGCTTGTCCGTGTCAGCGTCCATGAGTTCAGCGATTGTGTCGACGCGTTCAGCCGCCGTTATTGCGGACGTGTCGAATCCGATCTCGAAGCTGTCGAAAGTCTCGAAGTCAGAATCCGGGGAGTCTACCGACATCGAGCCTTCCTCGCCTACGTACTTTTCGACAAGCACGTCCACGATTGCGGACTCGAAAAAGAGCGTATAGTCGAGTCGCCCGGCGTTGTTGAGGAGCTGCGGGTTTTCCGCCTGAACGAACGTGTCGCCCTCAAGAGTGTAAACTTTGATAGCCGTGTCCGAGTCGTGAGCAAACAAGGTAACGCGTCCGACGAGAGGCATCCCGTCGAGTCCTACGATGCTTTCAGGGCTGAATCCAATCTTCATACAACCCCCGGAATTACAGGCTGCTGCATCGCCTTCGCCATTTCAGCAGCGCTCTTTACCTTCTGCGTCTCCAGCGCGATTGCCTTTGACTCTACGTCCATCTGCGCCTTGTCCGCTTCTGCCGCCGCCTTTTCCGCGTCAGCGTTTCCGTTGAGCTGTGACTGGAGCGCAATTTCCTCCATCTTGTACTCATGCTGCATCTGAGCCTTGAGAAGGTCGGCGCGAAGTCCCTTGTCGGTGTTCTCGACCTGCTTTCTCGTCTCTTCGAGCTGCTGCGTGAGATTGAGGATTTCCTGGTCCTTGCCGTCGATTGCGGCCTTCATCTGTTCGCAAAGCTGCTGGAGCTGCATTTCCTGCTGAGTCGGTGCATGTGCCGAGTTGATTTCGGCGTAAAGCTGAGCGAGTACCTCGTTGCACGGGTGAGTACGCAGAAGCGCATTTACGAGCGCTTGTTTCTGCGACGGTTCCACCATCGGCATGAGGGCCGTAATCTCTTGACGGGCGACCTGCAATTCCATGTAGTGTTCTGGCCCCTGCGTGACCTTGACCTTGACTCCATCGAAGCCCATGAGAGCCACGACCGTATCGCCCAAAGATTTGAACGTTGTACGCAGGTGCGAGATGAAGTGGCGTATGTTGTTTTTGAAAACCTTGCTCGTGTATTCCACCGCCGTGGCGGTGACATCGGTCTCGACATCTGCCAATCCCTTCGAGTCCACGCCAGTAATGCTCGGAAGCATGTCGAGCGTGCTCGATACGATGCCCTGCACATCGGAAAACTGGACAGTATTGTCGAATCTCTTTGGAGCTTCGAGAACTGTTTTCTTGTCGTTCGCCAGTCTGTTGTGCGGTATGATCGGGTTCAATCCGCTCCCTGCGTCCTTGTAGTACTTGTCAAGGCCCTTGAAGGCGTCCGCCGTTCCTTCCCATTGCGGTTTCGGGGAAAGTCCGAGGCGTTCCGCAAGCTGCGTAAATGCGTAGTTGACGATGCGCTGCACGTCTTCCGTCTTCGAGACAAGCCCGCAGTAGGTCTTCTTGTCGTTGTCGTCCCACATGCGCTCGCCCCACACCGGGAAAATCGGCACACGGTGAATCGGTATGACGTTGTCCTTGACGGACTCGGCTCCGTCCTCGCCGATTTCGGTCTCTGTCACTTCCTTGTCGTTGACAAAGGTGTAGACATGGCATCCGTCGGTGTCGAGAACGTAGTAGGTAATGATCGGCACAAGCTCGGAGCAGCCGGCCTCGCCAAGCACGGATTTGGCGCGTTCGTCGGGGAGGTACGCTTCGCCCATGTGGACACGTATCCACTCACGCGAGCGGTAGTCAATTAGTGCACCCTCTATTGCGTCACTTCCATCGAGTTCTGTCATATCCGCATCCAGCAGGACTCGTTCGAGGTCGTCCACCGAGTAGATGACCGGGATGTTGTTCCCGGATTCGTCCGAATCCGAGCCGAGAGCCATCACGCCAAGACCGAAGGAAGCCGTATCGAGCAAGGCTTCCTGCGATGCGGATGCGTTCGCGTCGTTTTCGAAAAAGTCGTCGATTTTCTTGTCGATGTCGGGTTCTCCAACGAACCACGTAAAAGGATAAGCGGCGTAAGAGTTCGCCACGCTGTTGCATTGGTTAGAGATGACGTTTACCGTGATGCGGTTTCGCATCTTCGAGATAAACTTATCGTCACGCTTTCCCCACTGCTTATTGGAGAGAAATTTGCGGTTTTCGCGGATGCGGTCGAAAAGACCCGAATATCGGGTTTTCGACCTTGACTGGAACCGTTTAAACTTGTTGAGGATGTCTTCTTCCATACATCCATCAACTACCCGCGATTATTCTACATCCCATAGCGGACGGTGTGCGGACGTACCGCGCAAGAGCCTGTGACCCTTTTCGAGTAGCCATATCTTGAAGTCGTCGCCCTCCTTTCCCGCGATGCCGCGCGTAAGGATTGACGGGTCTTCCTGTACCGCCTTGATGTATCCGATGTCTCGCGAGTCGAGACCGAGCACGTCGGAAGCCTTGAGGATGCCTTCCAGCTCTTTAGCGGTCTTCCTGTTTCGCATGTCGGTGCGCTCGTCGTCGCGAATTTCCTCGATGGGTTTCACCGGGTCTATACCGGCCGCTCCGATGCCGTTGAAGATTGCAGCCCCTATTTTAGCGTCCTTGTCATTACCCCAGCGATTTACAAGCAAAGTAGGCGACGCCATTTCTGCGACGTCTAGAATCTTGCCCATTCTCGTAGTCGGTGCCGTGAGTCCACGTTCCGCACGGGACTTGCCAAAGTCAGAGATGGCATTTCGCACGGCCTGTGTCATTCCACCACCAGCGCTGTTCGTGAGTTCACCGGCCGCCATCTTCCCGCCGCGCCCGAAGCGCTGCGCTAGTCCGTAGTTGACTCCGATGTTTGTAAGCGCACCCATGATTGCGTCGCCTAGCGAGAAATCCTGTCTTTCCGTGTTCGGGTCGTCCTCTCCCCTCATTGCAGCGTCCATGGCTTCCGAGAGTACCGGGGCGACCGTGTTTCCGAACAGGTTGGAGACTACATTGTTCGCGAGAGCCTTCTGTGCGTACTTTCCGGCCTTCGGGATTGCCCCTAAAACCTTCGAAATCCCGCCCACGTATCTTGAAGCCGGGACCATCATGAGACCGCTTTCGATGGCGTCGCCCATGTTGTCCTTCCACGTCGGGTCTTCGCCACGCGCGAAAGCCTCGTAGCGTCGCGGTGTAAAGAATTTCATTGCAAGACCGCCGAGCCTTTCACCGACGCCTTGACCTTCGCCTTTACCACTCACGTAATCGGCGCGGTTCTTGTCGATGTCTGCGTTCATCCTGTCGAGCGTCGCCTGCTTCCAGAGGTCCTTCGCGGTATTCCATCCGAGCTCGCCTAGAGCCTCGTTCTTGACGATGTTCGATCGCATCTTCTCGCGCTTTTCCGGGTCGGTAAAATCCTCAAGGAACTTGTCGAGCGCGGAGCGTTCGCCCTTTGATCCCTTGGCGTCGTCCTTGATGCCCGCCGCCTTGATGATTTCCGATAACGTCGGGATTTTCGGTTCGTCAGCAATGGCGATTCCCTCGCCCGTAATCCACGCGGGAACTGTGCCGAGATTCTTTAGTACGTTGTTCGTGTAAAGCTCGTCGGTAAGTCCGCGGGTGGTGTCGATGACGTCCGTAAACTTGCGTGGGAGCCCGTCGTCCATGTAAGAACGGGCGTTGATGATGTCCTTTACTTTTGCCATTTAAGAGCCTCCGCGCCCTTCTTCGGGTCGATATTGTAGTACTTGCGGAATAGCTTCTTCTTTTCGTCGCTCCACGATCTGAAAGCCTTGAACTGGTCGTCGATTGGAAGATTCGCAATTTCGCTATAGATGGCTTTTGCGTCCTTTTCTTCCTTCGCGGTTCTAGCCTTCGATTCCTTCGTCTTGCCCTTGTAGCCCTTCACGATGGACTGTAATGCCCTGGAAACTTCGCTGTCGGGATGCCTTGCGATAAACTCGTTTGCCTTCTCGATGTCCTCGTCTGCAAGATTCTTTTTCATGGCTTTCGTGTAAAAGTCGTTCGACCACTCAAGCTCCGTCTTGTAGTCGTCGCCAGCAGTCGCGCCCATTCCGTCGATTGCCGCCTTGAGCCGGTGGTAGGACATCGGGAGCTTTCCGCCCGTCTTGTCCGACCATTCCTCGGCACGTCGGAGCGAAGCTTCGATGTTCGCCTTCGCGATTTCCTTCTCTTCGCCGCTCTTGGACTTCAAGCCCCATGTGAGCTTTTCAGCGTTGAAAAGTTCGTTTTCGATGCCCGTCGGGTCTGCGTTCTGTGCGCCCCTGCCCTGCATGTTGTCGTATGCAGAGAAGTCCCCGATTTCTGCTCGCTTGGCGGCTATTTCCACCGCGTCCGGGTTGAATCCCGGATTTGCCTTGTCAAATGCTGCAAGCTTCGCGTCGATGTCTGCAAGACTCGCCTCAAGGCTGCGGAGAAGTGCGCCATCCCTCGCATCCTGCGAAGCGTCGAAAGCCTCCTGACCGCCTGTTGCCATGCCCCCAACAGGCTGCGCATTTTGTCCGTAATTGTTCCACCGCCATTCCATGTTATAAGCTCCTTATTCCGTCCATTGACTTTTGTCGCCGTTGTAATACTTTCTGCCCCACCATCCGACGTTCGGGTCGGCTACCTTCGGCGCCGTGAGGTCCTTCGAGTCTGCATGTGCAAACTTGCCCTTTCGTACAAGCGCACGACCGATAGAAGGAGACGTTAGCAGGTCCTTAGCCATCTCGGACGATTCGCGGATGTCGCGCCCAGCCTGGTACGTGTACCACTTCGAACCGTTGATGAACTTAACGCTCACGGTGCCATTCTTGTTGATGCGGATACCGTTCACAGCCGAGCTTGTCGGGTGAATCACGCGTCGTGGCTTGACGTCCTTTCCTGGCCACCACTGCTCAAGCTCCGATTCGTTGCCGTTCGCAACCGCTACGTTATGCGCTCCAAGATCCTGCACAAGAGCAGCCGCCTGGTTCGCCCTGTCGATTCCGAAGTTTAGCGACGGGAGCTGCGTCTTGTGACCGTTCACGACCGTAGACTTGACATCCGAAACCATCGGATAGTAAAAGTCGTTCGTCATCGCCGGATAGGTGAACGTCGCACCCTTGAGCTTCTTTCCCGCTGCCGCGTTGAGGATGTTCGCCATGCGCCCTCCCTGCACCAAGCCGGGGAGAGCCGATAAAGCGATTCTCGGAAGAATCTCAAGCACCTTTCGCCAGGGAATAGCCATTACAAGCCCATCCTCTGCTTGAGTCCGTTAATCTGCGCCACAATGGACGCGCGTTCCTGCAAGAGCCTTTCGCGTTCCGCGGATCGTCCGCGCATGATGTCGGCAGCCTCGCCATACGCCTTTTTACGTCGTTCCTGCTCGTCGATTTCACGCGCCCTGTCTTCCGCCGCGATTGCGCGGTTTTCGTCCTCTATGGCGTTCCTGCGTGTCGTCTGTGCCTTGTTGTAGCGCGAAGCCCTCATGCGGGAGATGGCGTCGCCAAGCTGCATGAGGTTCTCGTTTAGGTTGCTCTTTTCCGCGTCGCTCTGCGGTGTCGCAAGTGCGGGTGTTTTCCATCTGAAATTTACAGACAAAGGCATAAATAGACCTCCTTACCCGAAGAACGAGCTTACAAAGTTGCCCACGCCACCGAGCACCGAGCCGATGCCGGATTTGCGGTTCATGTCCATGTTAGCCTTGCCCTGCGCGATGTCGCTTGCAACTTCAAGGTCGGCGTTGTTCTGGTTGGCGAGGTTGCTGTAGTAGTTGCCGATAGCGTCCGAGAGCTGCGTTCTGTCGTTTCCGTAAAGTCCCGCGATCGTGCCCATGTTGTTGATCCTGTTCTGCCTGCTCTGCCATTCCTGCATCTGCTGCGAACGGTCCTGCATCATGCGGTCATATGCGCTGCGCCATTCCTCGGACGCGAGCGCCTGCTGCTTCGCCGCCACCTTGTCGAGATAGTTCGACGAAAAACGGTTTCCGCCGCTTGCGCTTGCGTTGTTGATTGCGCTCATGGCAGACGCTACGCGCTGGTTCCGAACCGGGTCGAGGAAGTCTTCGACATTCCCGGAATACTCGAAGTCTCCGTATTTCTCGATTGCGTCCGCGAGACGAGAAACTGCGTCGTTGTACTTGGATGCGTTTCCGCCGTACATCTCGTCCATCTTGCCGTAGTAATCGCCGTAAAGCCCGCGATTCTTTGCTGAAACGGAATCAGCCATCGACTGAACATCGTCAAGCGTTCCGATGGCCTTGTCTACGGCAGCGTTGTTGTCTGTGCCAAGAACCTTACCGGCGCCAGTCGAGAAACTCGACAAGATGCCGAACGGGTCGGCAAAGAACTTGCCTGTATTTTCGCCAAAAGATGCCATCTAGTCATCCTCCCCGTCGTCATCCTTGCCGGGATTTTCGGTTTCTTCCTTCTTCGGCTTCCTGGACTTTGCCTTGATTTCCTCGTCGGCCTCGTCGATAGCCATGTTGTCGATAAAGTCCCCGATTGCCTCGCGGAGCTTCTTCATTCCGTCAATGATCTTCTGGTTGTCCATTATCTGTCTCCAATTGTTCCAAGCATTATGACCTCGACTACAGCCCGAGCCGGGAGCGTGAAGTTCCTGTCCTTCGCCCTCAATACGCAACTACCCGAAGCCGTAGCGTTCGCCCATTTCAGTATGCACGTGCGCGGAGGAGAAACCGGGAGGATTTGCGGACCATCGTCGAGCGTGGCGGTCATCGCCACCATAAACGGTGTCTTGACTACGTGCCATTCACGGTCGTCGTACTCGTTCCATACGCCCGTAAGAACGCCCCACACGTCTTCCTTCGGGCTTCCTCCATTGATTACCGCGTTCCTCATGCTAGATCATCTCCGCTGTCGATTCCGCACGGATTGAACACGAGTTGAGCGTGAGTTCCGTCGGGTGTGAATATGTTATCCTAAGTACGCACTTGCGGCACATTCCGAGATTGCGGAAGCGCACACGGTGCGAGTAGTCTCCAGTTCGTCCGAGGCTCGCGTGCTTGACGTTGCCGAACGTGTTTCCACCGTCCTTGCTCACTTCGAGCAGGAGTTCCGGCTTGAGGCTGTAATCTTCCCACGTCCCAACGTTGCACTCGATCGCAAGTTCCTCAAGAACAAAGTTTTTGAGGTTGTCCACGATTACGGCTGTCTGCCTGTGGCGTATCATCGGGTAGCTCGTGCCGTCCGGGAAGTCCTCGCTCCAGTAGTCGTGATTGAACCCGCAGACGCACCCGTCGTTCGTGAACGTGAAGAACTTTTCGCGGTAGTACGCGATACCGCCCGCCCGCCACTGCGACTCGATCCCGCTCTTTCTGCTTCTCGACGTTCGCTGGTGCCATCCTCCGTCGAGCGTGTCGTATACCCATGTTTCACCGATGCTGTTTAGCTGGAGTACATAGAAGTTGTGGTCCGCAACGCTGTAGCAGAAGCCGTAAGCGCTCTCCGTCGATTCCTGCAAGAGCTTGTGTTCTAGCCATTCCTCGGAAATCTTCTTGAACGAGGACCCGCTTACCATCATTACGGCCTTGCCGTACTGTGCTCCGCTAGCGATAAAGTATACAACAGACCCGGAAGAAGCCACGCTGTTCGGGGCCTCAAGACCGAAGGAGTTCTGCGCCGTGTAGCTCGTGCGAATCCAGTCCTCGAACTCACCGCTTCCGCGCTGCCAGATTTCCACCGTCTTCGGTCCGTACACGTAGAGTGTAGGACCCACCGCATAGATGGCGCTCACGTTGTCGCTTGAGCTTTCGCCGTTGAAATACTGCTGCACGTGATAATCGTCCTCGAATACGTGAAGGCGGCTCTCGACTTCTTCCGTCTTGACGGTTACGCCGTCATCCTCGTATTCGGGCTTTCCGTCCGAGCCAATGACAAACATGGTGCGCGTATCGTTCGAGAGCGGGTAAGGTACGGAGTAGTAGCAGTAGCCCGACTGCGTGTCGTTAACGACTATCGAGCCAGCCACGACCGCCACATGCGATGGCGTGACCGTTCCACCGCGAGACGTGATGCGCTCCGGGAGCTGTATCTGCACAAGCCCGCCGCCTTCGAGCAGGTCGTAGTAGTAAAGAGACGAACCATCCGCAACGAGCAGTAGCGCACGCGGACCACCTGTTTCGGCAAAGCTTACGCGCTTCCCGTTGCTCGATACTGGTCCTATTACGGTACGGTTGCCGTAAGCGTCGAAGCGGTAGAGAACGTTCCCGAATACGGCGAACATGTCCTCCGGGCTCTGTTCCGCTGCAAGTCCGATAGTAGATACATAGGCGCCACGGCATCTTGCTCCGCTATCCACAACTGAAAGGAGCTTCATTCCCGGCAGCGATTCCATGTACTCGTCGGAGCCGTTCTTCGAGTAGTACATGTTGCATGACCACTGGGCGCCCTGAATTCCGGGGAACTTCGACTTGTTCGAAGCGCCTACCAAAAACTGAGTTACCTTGGATGTAGCCATCAGAAACCGACGCCTCCGAGACCGTTGTAGAAGTCGTCCATGTAGCCGCCGCAGCATCCGTCGTCGATGTTGGTCATCGGGCGGTTCTGTAGCGTGTTGCGGTCGATCATGTCCTTCGCGTCCGCAAGGTCCTTTTCAGCCTGTTCCAGGTACGAGTATAGCTTGTACTTCTTGCACGCCTTTACTTCGAGAGCGTAAAGGATGAGGTCGTGATAGAGGTCGCTCAAATAGATCGTGTCGCCAAGGCGATACTTCGGCAAAGACGAATTCACGAAGATTTTGAGGTCTACAGGCGCCGAGCCGTTGAGCTTGAGAATTCCGACAACGCGCCGTCCACCGCCCGGAGCGACTTCGTCCGAGAGCGAGTACGAGTATAGCTGCGGAAGGCTGAAAGTGTTGCATGCAGCGAGCGTCTGCGGCTCAGCTCCGTTTAGCTTCATCCATCGGATGCCCACCTTGCGGGCGACGCCCTGCACGCTGTCGGGTGG
>OCTX014525727.1_pt1 | contig 16151 bp, 15 predicted proteins | sample 1539691 | NCBI WGS metagenome assembly OCTX01 (sample SAMN02144231, study PRJEB22623) | gut metagenome | biome: sheep rumen | host: Ovis aries | place: New Zealand | reverse complement strand
CAGCTCATCGAACAAGGAGAACCCTATTGGTTTGACGACAAGGAGACACGCCTCATCATGCAGCATAACCGTCAGTTCCACACCGAGTCAGCTGCCGAACAGTGTTTCCATGAGCAGTTCAAGGTAGCGGAGGATGAGAAGACAGGTATGTGGATGACTGCCGCCGCCATCCTCTCCAGTCTCAGGGTGACGTATGGGGCATCCCTCCTCAAGCAAACCAGTCTGGTGGCTTTCGGTCGTGCCCTCTCCAATATGGAAGGCATGCACCATCACCATTCTGTTGAGGGCACCCAGTATTGTGTAACGCTCAAATGACGGATTATCTATCAATCTATCAGCCTATCTGTCAAGTTGCAACCGACTAACACACAGTCGGTTGCAACTATTTCTGATAGATTGACACTTTTTTCGTGATTTTAAAAACATAAGTAATATATGATGATATTTGATTAAAGTGTTACGCTACGGGATCAAATTAAGACACTGCCAACGAGAGAAGCCGCCATTCATCTGAATAGAATGAAATTGCACCTTTTTTATTGTAGATTGTTGGATTATTGATTATTTTTTGTATCTTCGCAAACGAAATAACAAAAAATAAAACGATATGAAAACAACACTACTATCTATTGCCATTGCTTGTCTGATGTTGGCAAGTGCAACACTGAGCGAAGCCCAGACAACGTTCAAGACCTACAAGAAACAGGTGTCGGCGACAAGTCCTGATGGAGGTCCCGCAGGGCTGACACTTGCCATTGACTACCCTGTAGGGCAAGGGGTGCGACAGACGAAAATCAGTCAGGGCATCAAGACCATCATGAGAGAGTCACAAGTCGTTGAAGAGATGAAACGCCCAGTTAACGGCACGGTCGTTGCGGCAGCCAATGCACTCGCGACCTATTTCCCCGTTGGTATCAGAAGGGGAACTATCGAGGTAGGGGGCTTTGTGTCCTTCGACCTGATGATAGAAAAGAAATTCCAGAACGCCTATGCTGTATTCTTTGAGGTTACTGACGGTGTCTATGGCAATGGTGGACCAGGACAGAATTGCAAAGTCGTCAGAGTCTCTGACGGAGTAGTGCTGAAGTTTGAGGATCTGTCCAGACTGACGGATAATGATCTCGTAAGTTTGATTAATAAATACGGTACTGCGGAGCAGAAAGCGTTCGACCCAGCCTTTTTGATGGGCATCAATGGCATCTATCCTGAGGGTGACAAGTGTAAGGTCATGTATCAGCAAGGTGCTCATTTCGTCGAGACCCTCGAGGTTCCTATGAGTGAGGTCAACAACTCACTGACAGAGGAGGGTAAGAAATGTTTCGCCAAGGCAGAGGCTGCTGCAGGGAATTCTCAGATAGGACGTGGTGAACTCGGCATTTTTGAGTTACGGGGTCCTGTGAAGTCATTTATCTTTAAGAACCAGTGGGGCACTACTACTCGCACCTTCGACCATAATGGGAAATGGCTCACTCATAAGGGCAAGCCGCTCCGGCAGGTATATCCCAGTGGAATCCGTCGTGATGCCAAAGGGCGTATTACCAAGGGAATTTTCGATGCAGATGGCAATTACGAGCAATATTTCTATAATGAGAAAGGACTGATTACGAAGCGTGAATACAGTTTCTTCGATACTACCGAGGAAGACACCTATTCCTATGATGCCAATGGTAATCTGACAAAGATGAAGGTGGTGGAAGGTGGTATGGATGCTGCAGAACCTTATACGAACGTCTATACCATTATCACGAAAGACAAATATGGAAATTGGACGAAACGAAAGAACCAAAATGGAGAGATAGAAACCCGTACTATAACGTATTATTAATAAGGTCAACGAAGACAAGATTCCTCCCCAAAAGATAATTCCCTGACAGTATGTGCGGTTGCACAACTGTCAGGGAGAATGTTTTTCAGAAACCCACACGCGGTTTTGGTTTCGGGACCTCTATCGGTTGGATGTCGGAGGAAGAGGCGGTGACACACATCTGGGCACATTATAAATACAAGACACCTTTGCTGTTTGATGAGGAGCGCATCCGTGCCACTATCGGTGCCATCTACTCACGCATCAAGAAAGTTGCCGGCTCCACCTTACGACAGGCAAGCCTCATCGGTTTCGGACGCATGCTCTCCAACCTCGACGGTATGCAACGTCGTCGTTACGTCAATGGCACGGAATATCTCGTAAAAGAGCGATAATCTGCAAATCTGCTATAAAATCTGCAAACGCGCAACCCACTATCTTCCAGACGGTTGCGCATTTTATTTGCAGATTTGCAGATTTTTCGCGATTTTAAAAAACACATGTAGTATTTTAAATTCAAGTGGTAAGAGGTGAGAGATCATCTCTTCAATAGAATCAAGCTAAAGTAGAGAAAGTTAATCAATATTTTTGTGCTTTACTTTTGCATATTCAATTATTATTACTATTTTTGCAAAATACATATAGCATAAAACTATAAAGGAATCATCAATAAGCAACATGACAGGCAACAACAACGAAAATATGATAAACCGTCTATTCACTGACCTGCAACAGATTTGGGACGGAAACACTTCAATGGAATCCTTTTTGATGGGTACTGGCTCGTCAAGAAGAATTATTCTGTTTATCTCTCTCTTTTTGGTTGCAGTCCTTCTAGCAAGGTTGATATTCTCCTATTTAACTAAAGAGCAAGGAAGAATAAAACTGCGAATATTTGCATTGATAACTCTCATTAGCGGATGGGCACTTTATTATGTCGGTTTCTTCTTTAACGGTACGTCTTCCTCCCTTGCTTACTTCGTCCGCCCCTTATTGGCAGCGATGGGGATGTTTGTAGGAAGTACTGGTTACCAAGAAATTAGCGAAGAATGTGCAAAGAGTCCTATGTATATGACTGTTTTTGCACTCATCCATCTGGCGGCAATATTTGTCAGTGCCATTTTTGTTATCAACTTCTTTTGGAAACGGTCAAAATCATATTTGCGAGGAAAATGGTGGTTTTGCTTCCCTTCCTCCTCCCCACTCAACATTTTCTTTGGATTTAATGAGCAAAGTGTAATTCTGGCTCATGACATTCAAGACAAGAAAAAGGGGAAAGAACACATTATCTTTATAGATATCCCTACTGCTAATACTGAGCAAAAAGAAGAATTTAGCCTTAGCCGGTTATTGGGTTTTTCCGCCTATCATCAGGAATATATCAACCAATTGTCTGGTGTGGACTATGCCATCAAGAGTGCTTTAGGAATACCCTCTGACCTTGATGTCGAGCATGGCAATACGCTTGAATTGCTTCATCTTCGCTCCATTAAGAAACAAATACAACGTCATCGTCTGACTAGGATATTCTTCCTTTCTATAAACGAAGATGACAACGTCAAATCAGTTATCAACATCCTAAAGGATGATATATGTAAGTGCCACCAGATAGAAATCTATTGTCATGCTCGCAGAAATAAAGAAAATGGAGTGATTGAAAAGATGGCATATCTGGAAAACGAGGAGGCTCATCCCAATATTCACTTGATAGATTCTGCCCATCTGTCTATTGAGACTCTTAAAAAGGATGTGAAGTATCAGCCTGTCAGTTTTGTCAGTCCAAACACTGCAAAGGGAACCGTTGATAATGCTTTTAATGCCTTAGTTATTGGCTTTGGAGAATCAGGACGAGATGCCGTTAGATTCCTTTATGAATTTGGATCCTTTGTTGACTCGAATGGACAGAAGAGTCCTTTCAAATGCTATGCCATAGATAAGCAAATGGATATTTTGTCTGGGAGCTTCTATAATAATGCACCTGCCCTGTTAGAAAACAAAGATATAGAACTCCTGCAGATGAAGAATCAGTCAGAAGAGTTTTGGACATGGATGAATGACCATATCCTATCTTTAAATTATATCGTCATCGTTATTGGTAATGATGATACTGGTATGCAGCTTGCAATAGATATTCTCGACAATGCGCTAAGGGTCAATAAAGATATGAAGAATTTTAAAATCTTCATCCGCTCCTACTCGAACAAGAACGAGAACAGGATGAGAGAGATTATTCATCTCTATCATGAGAAATTCGGTGAAGTCTTTGTCCTCTTTGGCTCCAGTAAAGCACTCTATACCTATGAGACGGTCATTGACGAGGAAGCACTGCAGCAAGCGAAAGAGTTCTATGCTGGCTATGCGTCCAAAAAGAAGAATGACCCCACATGGGAAGAACGTCATGTCATCAGCATAAAAGAAGAGCATAACGGAATGATAACCTATCGGAAGAAGAACAGAAAGAACGTGACCTTAGACGATATTAATGCCGTTATTCGTAAAGAGAGCCAAGACCTTGCCAATAGCCGTCATATAGACACCAAACTCGCTTTGGTTGGACTGTCAAGGAAGAGTAGCAAAGATGAGTTCGAGAAACTTACTGATGAACAAAAAAAGAATCTTGCGATTTGTGAACACCTCCGTTGGAATGCCTCCCATGAAATGATAGGCTACATTTATGGGGAAAAAGATGATAATTTGAGGAAGACTCATAGTTGTCTGAAGCCTTGGCAGGATCTCTCTAGGCAGTATCAAGGATATGACTATGGTGTGATGGACAGAACTATCGATATTGTATTAAACAGCAATGAAATCAAATAATAACTACACCCCACAACCAATTGACACCTCTGACATCCAATTGCCGGAGGATTTGAATCCGCTGTTGGAGGCAATGGCGAAGAATGTGCACGAGATATGGGCACAAGAGCGCATCAACCAAGGTTGGACATACGGTGAGAAAAGGGATGATGCTCTAAAGCACCATCCCTGTCTCATCGCCTATGACAACCTGCCAGAAGAGGAAAAGGTCTATGACCGTAATACCTCTGTAGAAACGCTGAAACTGATACTGAAGTTGGGATTCAAAATCAAGCGTTAGTCGTCTCTACTTTGCCAATAGTACGTCATCCTCACCACATGGCATAAAGATGCTGTCTGTCTCCAAGGGGACAGAAGAGGTGACTTTGTAGACTGATCGTTGCTGGTCGAGGGGCAGTGTCAGTTGTACAAGACCGTCCTTGTCCGAAATAGCCTCATGTCCTTCTATTTCCAACTTACTATTGCTTATTGCTTGCTCAGTATTGGGATTCCATAAATGGAAATGGATGTTGCCATAGACAGCTGGATTACGATGGATACTTACAACTGCCTCTTGGGTTAAGATGATAGTCGTATCTACTGGCAGAAAGTCCTGACAACTGACTTTCACGCGTACCTTATTATTAATAAAGCGATGAGGGATATTGGTAAACAAAGCCGAAGCATCCATCGAATGAATGGTGTCTGTCTTCGTCTCATTATCCAGTGTCATTGTGACTACCGCATCCTTCAGTGGAGGCAATTGGTCGTTATGAACCGATGTCTCATGAAGCCTCATCGTGACATCTACGGGCTGGTTGGTGTGCCAGACATAAAACAGAGAAGCGAGAACCATTAATATCCCAATAGTCCATGCTATTGCTTTCTGCACCAGTTGCCGTTTATGTCGCTGCCAGATAGCATCAAACTCTACCCCTAAGAGTTTGGAGATTAATTGAACATAAGCACGTTCCTTGTTGAGCCAAGACCAGCGGAAAATCTTCTCATGGATATTGGCACCCAGAATCTCAGGTAGTCCCAGTTGATCCACAACAGGATTGAAACATTCCGTCTCCGGGTCACCACTATGGGGCTGACCCTCTACGATAAAGAAATGAATCTGTTTCGTTCGCCCTAACTGATGGAAGAATGCTATCTCCTTACCTACCCATTCTGAACGAGCAGAATTAGGAGAACAGATCACAATCAGGTTGCGGGAGGCACGGAGTCGCTCCTGTAATTCTTCAGACAGTCCACCAGGCTGTATATCCGTTGGTGCGAAGAATACTGGTTTGATCGGTTTGCGCTCCCATCCATGCTCACTACACAAAGTAGCAGGCATCTTATAGCCCTCCAACTTCTTCTGTATCCGTTTACCCCACTCTGTGTCCTTAGAGTTGTAGCTTATAAAGGCGAAATATTTGTATTGCTGTTCCATCAGTACTGCTTATTTAAAATGTTTTTGATTTTCTCTACGTCACTCTTATATTTTGGGGGAATCACCCCACTCTCCTCATACAATTTAAAATCACTCAAGAACTCTTTTTTATACTGATTCCTAAACTTGAGATATACGGTTTCTGCCTCTGCATATTTTCCTTGAAAAAGAAGTGCTGCAGCAAGAGTTGTATTAATCCAATTTTCAGAAGCATTTTGTTTTAGTCCTAAACGAGCATAATATTCTGACTCTTCATATTTCATCTTAAAGATAGAGAAGAATGCCATATTTCCTAATATTGTCACATACTGCTCTTTCCATTCTATGGGATTTTCCATGTAGGCTTTTTTAATCAATGGTAATAATTCTGTATAGTATTCATAGGCTTTCACGTTATTGTTTAAGGTACAATACAATTGTCCTATAAGATCTAGTGCGTAAATATAAAACCTCTTCTCAGATTTTATTTGTCGATATAATTGTATAGATTCCTCCAAATATGGAATCGATCTTTTTATTTCACCATTCATTTGAATCGTGCCACCTATCACTAGTAAGTTATTTGCCAGATCAAATTGGTATACATTTGGGTTTTGAGCATATAACCTTCTACGAATATCCAAAGCTTTTTTATAAAAAGCCTCACTCTCATGATATTTTTTAAGGTAATAATATATCTCTCCCAAATTATTTATTGTCGTTGCATAATCAGGCTCTACTTCATGAGGAATCTTTTTAATAAGTTCAGAATAGAGATGATAAGCTTCTAAATATAATTTTTCACTTTCTATAAAATTCTTTTCACGCTTATATACATTTGCAAGATTATTCAAGGCTCTTGCCATATCTATTTGGTAGATTTGTGGTTCTTTAATGGCAAGTTCTCTATAGATGAAAATTGCTTTCTCAAAACACTCTTTACTCTTACTTTCGTTTCCCAACTCCTTATGGGCATTACCCATATTGAGCATGATGCTTGCTTTTTCGTCTTCGATTTTCCTAAGATTACCAAAATTTTGCCTATTATATATCTGAAGTGCCTCCTCAAAGAAAGAGATACATTCATACCATTGTTTTTTATTATGTAGCAATAAAGCATAATTGTTTAATGTTTTGGCCAAGCTTGATTCATATCTTTCAGGATTCTCTTTTCCCAACCGCCTATATATCTCCAATATTTCCTTCAGCAATCGCTCACATTCATCTAGTCGATGAATACGTAAATATAAAGTTGCAAGGTTACCCTTCGTCATCGCTATTTCATCATCAAATAGCGATGGGTACTCTTTTTCCAATTTGTTAGCAATATAGAGACTATTCAAGTAACTCTTTTCACTTCTGTCATATTGTTGATTGTCAGAATACATCACACCCAAATTGTTGAGTGATAGCTTCACGACAAATCCATCTATACAACCACTTTCCAACAAAGGTCTTCCCAAAGCTATAGTTCTGTTATAATACTTTTCTGCTTTTTCGTATTTTTTTTGGTTTTGACAATATTCTGCTACAGCGAATTGCCACTTGTAATTCGTCGTGTCTAATAGTGCACGTGTTTCAATATAAAATTCTGCTTTACTAAAATCAAAACGGGCAAGGGAAATGGTATAAAGATGATAAAGATATTCCGCATCTTTCTCCTGTTGCTTCTGAATACGTGCCATATCCTTTTCTGCCTCTGCCATCAGACACTTTCCTAACTTGATGCGCTGTTCGATATCTGCAAGACGCTTCTCTATATCCAACTGCTAGAGCAACTGCTCTGCCTTGTTTAAATCTCCGTTCTCTATACAGAGATTAATCTCCTGCTCTTTTTCATCGAGGGCATCGTAGTCCGTATGGGCATAGTGATCGGCAAGTCCATCAATGAGTGACTGATATTTCTCAAATCTATTTTGTAAATCCTGTATCTGCTGCCGATACTCATCAATCGTTATCTGATTCGTTTTTTGTTGCTTTTCCAACAAAGCGATCTTTTCTTTATAGTTTTTCTCACCAACCTTGTATGCATTGTCTTCCATCCGTTGTTTGTCGGCTTGAAGTTGGCTGGAAGAAACCATAACAATAGATAAGGGAACCGTTGAAGAATACGCATATCTTCGACCTATCACCCCATTGTCGTTCAGTTCATAACCCTGCTTCTGAACTTGTTGTAGGCTATAGACATCACCCTGTTTCTTGCCCACTAACTGCATAGAGAAAACTCCTTGTGCATTGCTCAACACAGCGTTATGGGCACCTTGGACACGGACAGTAACACCACTCAACCGTACCCCCGGTTTGTTGGGACGCCCTAAAGTTTTGACATAGCCTTGCTGTGTCTGGGAAAAAGCCAACATCACTACCAAAATAGCGATGGAAAACATTATAATCCTTTTCATCTTTAAACTGCTATTATATTATTTCTTCATTCTTTTAATAAGTTCTTTTGTGTTATTGACACCCACCTGCATCGCTTTGGTCATCTGATGGTTAGGACCATAGACCGTTTTGTAAATCTGCAGAGAATTCTCATAGAGCAACAAGCCTGACTCATATTCTTGCAACTCGATAGCCATGTCACCAAGACCTGTTAAGGCGTAAGCGACATTGGGATGGTTTTTACCAACTGTTTCAACAAAGACCTTAATGGCTTTCTCGTAATAATCCATTGCTTTCGAATAATCTTTCCGATAAGCCCAACATTTCCCCATATTCAGATAACACATACCAACGTCGGAATGATTGTCTCCAAACAGATTAATGTATACGTCTAATGCTTTTTGACCATAATCGATAGCATATATATAATTAGAGCTATTTAAATACATTTGTGATATTTGGAAATAGATATTGGCAATTGCATGATGCTTTTCACCGTATCTCTTCTTAAATATTTTTAATGCATTCTGGAAATAATCCATTGCCTCCTGAGATTTACCTGTCTTTAGAGAAACTAAGCCCAAATGGCTATAACTCCGTCCTATTTCTGGAGCATCTGCTTTATATACTTCTTTTCTTACTTCCAAAGCTTTCTCATAGTAGATCTGTGCTTTCTGATTGTTATCAATATACAAAAAGACCGCTCCCAAATGTGCATAAGCTGTAGCTAATTCCTTTTGCCACTCACTATCTAACTGTTCTAAGATTTTTATACCCTTTTCCATCTTATCCTTTGCAGCAAGATAGTCTCCTTGACTTGTCAGGATTACCCCTTCTGTTATATACAAAGAGCCTAATTTAGGGTATTCTGTACCAAAGGCACTTGAAGCTAATTCTTTCGCATTATTATTATATGTAGTCGCTTTTGTGTAGTCGCCCATGATACCAGATATTGATGCTATAGATCCCAAACATTCTATTTTATCCGCATCATTCAGACAATTTCTCAAAGCAGTGTGATAATAAGACAAAGCTTTTTTATAATCGGAATAGAAAGAGGCTATAAAATCTCCGGCATCCATCTGCCAACGGACATTGGTAGAATCTAATTGTGCACGGCTCTCAATGCAGAAGCAAGCTTCTTTATTGTCGAAACGAGCAAGGGAAATAGTATAGAGATGATAGTAGTAATTTGCATCTCTTTCCTGTTGTTTCAGGTTTCGAGTTTGCATTTCCTTAGCTTCTGCCATCAGCTTCTGTCCCTTTTTCAGGAGCTCGTTATTACTTTTCAGGGCTTCAATTGGGTCAAAAAAGCTCTTAAGCAATGCTTCTGCTTTCTCTAACTCTCCATTCTCAATACAATGGTTTATCTCACGTTCTTGATCCGTCAGATAATCATAATCTGTAAAGGCATAGTGCTCTGCCAAACCATCTATAATGCCTTCTATATTTTCAAAAGAATTGTTCAGTTCTTGAATCCTCTTACGATAATCTTCTAATTTGACTTTACCACTTGATTTTTGTTGTTCCAAACCTGCCAATTGAGACTGATAGTTCTCTGCAACCTTCTTCTCAATAGCTTCTGTTATTCGCTGTCTCTCCTCCTGAGACTCTTTTACTGATTTCATCACTATCACCACTGGCACTACTGTCGAATAAGCGTAAATCTTGCCTATAGTCCCACTTTCTTTGAGTTCATAACCTTGCTTCTGGATTCTTTGAAATTGATAAGCATCTCCAGGCTTCTTTCCTGTTAACTGAAAGGAAAAGGTTCCGTCTTTTTTACTTAACACCTCATTATGGGCACCTCTAATACGGATAGTCACCCCACTAAGGGCAACACCAGGCTTATTGGGACGCCCTAATGTTTTCACATACCCCTGTTGGGTTTGGGCGTATATCGGTAGAAATCCACATGCCCAACATATCACGATAATTGTTCTGAGTATCGTCATTTGTCTTTTATTTCTGCCATTTTCTTTTGAACCATTTTCACTTCGGCACTCTGTTCTCCATAAATAACCGTTTTGATATCCAAAGATTTTTCCAGATAGCCTTTTGCCTTGACAAAATCTCCTTGTATAAGAAACTCTTCGGCAAGATTTTCACTGAGTAAGGCGACTTTCTTCGCATATTCTATATCTTTGAGAATTGCCTCACGATCCGCATTAGCTTTGTCGATAATCTGCTGTGCCACCTCCATCTTAACTCGTACCGCTTCTTTTGCAGCACGGTTACGCTCGACCGCTGTAGTAGGGTCGAAGACAGTATGTATTAAGGAATCGGCTTTTTCCAGTTCTCCATTCTCTATACAGATATTAATCTCCTTGTCTATAGAGTCCAGATGGTCATAGTCCGTACGAGCATAACGGTCTGCCATGCCTTCAATTAATGCTTGGTATTTCTCATACTTATCTTGCAGGCTTTGCAACTCCTGACGATATTGCTCTTCTGTGAGTTTCTGTTCCTCCACCTCTTTCTCCAATTCCTTGAGTCTCGTTTGATAGTTCTTTTCCGCTTTCTGATAGGCAATACGTTCTATACGTTGCTTATTAGCGGCAAGTTCCGCAGAGTTAACCATGACAATCACGATGGGTACAGAAGGAGAAAACACCTGTTGGCGACCAACCAGAGAAGGGTCAACCAACTCATAACCGCTCTTACGAACACTTTGTAGGATTATCGCATCACCACTTTTCTTGTCCGGCATCTGCACAGAGAACTTACCATCAGCCCCTGTCAATACAGCATTCACCACACCACGCATTCTAACTGTCACGTTCGACAAAGGAACACCTGGCTTGTTGGGGCGTCCTAACGTCTTGACATAGCCTTGCTGTGACTGGGCATGAAGTCCTGCCGACACTAAGGAAAATATGAATAAAGAAATAAATAATCTTAGGAATGCCATCTATTAAAAAGTTATTGGTTTTGCAAAAATATGAATTATAATTTGTTTTGCCAAATATTTTTCCTTACGTTTTACGTAAACGCACAAAAAACTAAAATAAATTTGGTACTTTATTCACTTATTCGTATCTTTGTACTTTGATGAACGAAGACTATGTTTTCCAATTACTACAAATTGTCGCTTACCTTTGGGAGGAGGGGCAGGTAGCACAGGGTGACCCAGTGGGGTATATTCAGGCTTTTATCAAGGTAAACTTCGGAGAAAATGCAGTTACTGATAGTATGGCAGTGCTTGGAACACTGAGAAGCAGGAACAAAATGCTGAGAAACCATGCTCATCACAAAGAGATAGATATCCAATTGAGATACGCATCATCAGCGTTTTCACACTACTCTTATGAGAAACGGATGGGTCTGTTGGCATTCTTTATCGGACTGACTTACGAAATTAACAAGACGGAGTTAGAGTTGATGAAGAAAAAACTCTTCGATATCGCCCTGCTCATCGGGCTCGATCAGGAAGAGGTGACCATGATGTTGGCTTTGACCAAGCAAGAGTCTGAGAATCCGAGAATTAAGGCATTAAGAGTGCTGGGACTCGATGAGTCTGCCGATAGTGAAGACATCAAGAAAGCTTACAGGAGGCTGTCATTAATATACCATCCCGACCGCAATATGGACAAGAGCGAGGATGAGCGGAAAGAGGCGGAGCGAAAATTCAAGGAGGTCGTTGCCGCCAAACAGCTACTTGACAGCGAAAAGTTGATATTTAGGACTATTATATAACTTAAAACCTATGAAGACTATGAAAGAGGAAAGACAACAACTGACCATTCCAGAGGGAAAGCTTGCCGCAGAAATGGACGCAGCAAGCAAGATTCGTAAGCAACTTGCAGAGAAGATGCGTCAGGGAAAGCCCATAGAGATTGGCGGTCCTGACAGCGACCTTCCAAACCAAGGTGGTACCCCAATTGCTATACAGCCAGGAAAACTGGCTGTACAGCAGTGGTATGACCGTGAGCCTTGGCGACTACAAGGCGAGAAGGAGGGAATGGCACGTTTCTTTCCACGTTTTAAGTTAGGTAAGATGGATGACGGCAGACTTTACTGGCACGGTAGTATCCACATCGGTATTTTGCCAGATGGATGGGACTGGGAGATTGCCGCTATCTACAACAACAATCACCCTGCTCCCATGATGGGCGGTTCTGTTCATGTAGTACTGGTGAATCCTGATATTAATATGGTCATCAACTCTTTGGGATGGCGCCCCCATCATCTGCTGAACGACCCTGTTGACGGCACCTATCTCTGTACAACACGCAGTGAGGATATGAGCTATGGTGTACAATTTGAGACAACTGCCGTACAGACCTTGACATGGGCTATGAAATGGCTGTCTGCACTGGAGCTGGTACTCACAGGAGACATGTCACCACAGACCTTCAACCAACCTGACGGTATTTAGCCTATGACAGCCCAATATGTAGTATTCACTAAGCGTGCCTTCAATGCCATCGTCACAGAGACACTGGCAAGGCATCCGATCGAGACAGGAGGTATCTTCTTAGGCTATATCCTTGATAATGGTATCTGGGCTGTAGTGGAAGTGGTACCGCCAGGTATCAAGACCGTCAACAAGTTGACGTACTTTGAATATGACACGGAGTTCGTGAATTATGTGGCTAACGTGATTGCCAAGCAATACAAGGAACACATACAAGTGTTGGGACTTTGGCACCGCCATCCTGGCAGCTACGACACCTTCTCAGGTACTGATGACCAAACCAACAGACTTTTTGCACAAGGCACCCCCGAAGGCTGTGGCTCCATCTCCGCACTGGTGAACTGCGATCCTAAATTACGACTCACGATGTATTCTGTCGACAAGGACGTGAACTACACTCCTATCCCATGGGTCATTGATGACGGGGACATCATTCCTGAGAACTTGCTCGCTCTAAGATATGAGGACACGACAGATTTGCCTTCTCCCGACTTAATACAACAAACTACCATCACACAACAAGCAAATACTGAACATGCAGCTGAACCTACAGACGAAAAGAAACCCAAGAATTGCCTTTCCCGCCTCCTTGGCAGATAGCCACTACATTGGAGAACTATGGGGGTATTACGTGGAAAATACACGTTTTTACAATATCCTCCCGACGGATGCCACCACAGACTCCAAACGGAAAGTACTATTAGGACATATTGTTGAGCATTGTCCTTTTGAGGAAAATCGTATCCAATGGGCTGTACAAAACGAGGCTCCTGCCACCATCAAGAGTTGTGGGATCGACAAACTCCGTCAACTAATGGAGAAAAAAGCGGATAAGACAGGTACCACCAGTTTTGTATACCCTGAGAAAATTGTCGGTTTCTGGAAAGACGGAAGTCTACACTTTGTGCATACTGAAGACATGACTGAGTGTGAACAGGAGCCTTATTCTCTGAAGCTGGACGTATTTTCGAGAAATACGGGAATCCTAGAGTCGGACATCATGATGAAAAAAGGTGCTGTGATGATAGGATGCGGCTCAGTAGGCAGTCTTGCAGCACTGGAACTCGCCAAGGCAGGTGTAGGCAGATTTCTGTTAACTGACAATGATATCTTCGGCTACCACAATATTTGTCGCCACCAATGTGGCATCTATGATGTGGGACGCTATAAGACAGATGCCCTCCGTGACAGGATTCTGCAAATCAATCCCTATGCAGAAGTGAAGACCTTCAATATGCCGATACAGAATGTGCCACTTAACGAGTTAACCGCATTCTGCAATCCTGAGACCATCGTTATTGGTGGTGCAGACAACCGAGAGGGCGATCTCTATGGAAATGGTATTGCCCAACAGGTCGGTATGCCGTTCATGTCTATCGGATGCTGGGAGCGTGCCTTTGCAGGAGAGATTTTCTATTGCCTGCCGACAGGAATGCCAACCTACGAGGACTTTGTGGAGGTCACTGGTGTCTTGTCAGGAAGGGTCACTCAGAACAGGCGTTTTTACACCACAGAGGAGAATCTGAAGAAGGTCGCCTTTGAGCCTGGTATCTCCGTGGATATTGATTTCGTGACTGTCATTGCCATGAAACTTGCCATCGACATTCTGAACCGTGACAATGAGCAGTATACCCAACGGCTACTACCACATCTGACACAATATACCTTAGTTTGCAACACCAATTCCACGAAGATAGGGGGAGAGTCTGCTGAAATATTCTCTTATCCTTTACAAGTCTCGACCAGTATTGTTGTACCATATGCTAAAAAGAAAGGATAATGGCGGAATTTGACCGTTATGGACGACTCAGGAATCCAGGCATCTCGTCTACTGCACCAATCAATAACATTACCCATGTACAGAACAGTCGCAGTAGCAGCATATTCGCTCCATGGGATTGGTTCAACGACCTGATTATCGGTATTGGTAACTTCATTGCAGGGAGTACAGAGGCCATTATCGGTATTCTTGCTGCCATCATCATGCTCGGCGGTATCATTATGGCTATCGTTTTTCTATTCTCCGTCTGGACTCAATACAGTTTTTGGGGAGCACTTGCCATAACTATCATCGGAGGAGGTATCGGCTACTATGTCTTCATGATTATTCTGGGAGTTGTTTACTGGATAGTCGCTGTCTCGCTTGCCATCCTCCGCTTTATCTTTTATAATGCTTACACTCTACTGATTACCATTGTCATTGTCTTTGGTATAACCCAATGTAATAACCACAAAAATAATGTCAACAGACAACCAGTTAGAAGTAGTATCATGGCACCTGTCATAACACATTACCGCTGTACCTCCAAGACCCGACTGAACATCAGGCAGGAGCCTTACACAACCTCACCGATAGTAGGCAAGATAGACAGAGCCGATATCGTAGAAGGTTTGGAGATTCGTAACGGTTTTGTCCACGTCCGCCATCGTGGTGTCGATGGATGGGCAAGCCTCCGCTACTTGACTTCCATAGAATAATTACACTTTTTTTGTGTAAATTATTGTCTTATCAAATTATTTTATTACATTTGCAGCATTAGACGTAACAATTTTCCTTTTTGTATAACTAAAAACTGTAAAATTATGGGATTTTTTGGTGCTATTAAGTCTGTATTGACGAAGTATGCGAATTTCTCCGGACGTGCTACACGCTCCGAGTACTGGTGGTGGGCATTGTTTACCCTGCTGTGGGCTTGGATTCCTATTGTGAACCTGCTTCTCCTCTTGATTTTCTTCCTGCCCTCACTGGGTGTCGCCGTTCGTCGTCTGCACGATACAGGACGTAGCGGATGGTGGATTCTGCTGGGTATCATCCCTGTTCTTGGTGCGCTGATCCTGTTGATATTCTACTGCACAGACAGTCAGGTGGGTGCCAACCAGTATGGTCCTAACCCCAAGGGAGTGAACTTGCAAACAGACCCACAGCCTGCTGCTGAACCTGTACAGCCTGCGCCACAACCAGCTGCAGAGCCTGTTGCAGAGCCAGCTCCTGAGCCTGCTGCTGAGGAACCCGCCAAGCCTAAGACAGAGGCTGAGCGTTGGGAACAAGAATAAACAAAGCAGGGGTGTGCGTCGGCACACCCCTTTTTCTTTCCACCTTCTGCAAAGATTAGAAACCCACACGCGGTTTTGGTTTCGGGACCTCTATCGGTTGGATGTCGGCGGGAGTGATGGCGAAGCATTTCCTGATGGTCGGGGCATCATTCGCAAAGGCGAAGTTCACACAGCGCTTGGCATGCGCCAGATAGATATGTTCCAGGAGGTTGGCGACGAAACGGGCATTACCCCATGTGTTGGCATCACGTCCGGCATACGCCTCAGTCAGCAGGGTGCGG
>OCTX012226964.1_pt1 | contig 16154 bp, 15 predicted proteins | sample 1539691 | NCBI WGS metagenome assembly OCTX01 (sample SAMN02144231, study PRJEB22623) | gut metagenome | biome: sheep rumen | host: Ovis aries | place: New Zealand | reverse complement strand
AATGACAAAATCGGAACTGGCCGACGCCCATGCCCGCCACTACAACAAGCACAGCATCGGCATCTGCTACGAGGGCGGCAAGGATCCCTCCGGCCACAATGCCGACACCCGCACCCCGGAACAGAAAATGACGCTGCGCATGCTGCTCATCGGGCTGAAGATGCAACAATTGTTATCTATGGTTCCTCTACTGGAACCTGCGAGGCCATCGCAGAGAAGATTGCCTCCAAACTGGGCTGCGAGGCCCTGAACGTACAGAACCTGACAGCCGACATCGTGGCCGCCAACCAGAATCTCATCCTCGGCACTTCGACATGGGGAGCAGGAGAATTGCAGGACGACTGGTACGACGGGCTGAAGACCCTGCAAAGCGCTGACCTGAGCGGCAAGACCATTGCGCTCTTTGGCTGCGGTGACTGCTCATCGTACAGTGACACCTCCGTTGGCGGAATGGGCAAACTCTACAACAGCATCAAGCAAAGTGGAGCCAACTTTGTCGGTTCTGTCGAAACCGACGGTTACACCTTCGACGACTCCGAGGCTGTTATCGACGGCAAGTTCATCGGTCTGCCTCTTGACGACATCAACGAGGACGACAAGACCGATACCCGCATTGAGGGCTGGCTCGCTGCCATCACCCCCAGTTTATAACCACAAGTATAGAATTGCATGTGGAAGTGTTTGTTTGTCAAGTCCAGTTGACCCGCTTTGTCAATCGCTGCGGTGCTCTTCTTCGTCCTTACCCAGAATCTCGGGCATCTCTTGTCTTCTATGTTCGTCATTTGTTGTTGTAGGGGTAAAAGTATGCCATCTTCGGTCGTAAAGTGCCATACTTTACAACCGAAGATGACGCTCCTACAAGTAGTCGAGCCTCCACCTAATCGAGTCCGAAGACTTTGCGCAAGCCGCCGTCAACGCCCGAAAAGCCCATGAAGGCCAGACTGAGAAGACCGGCAGAGACCAGCACGATGGCCATGCCACGCATGCCTTTGGGGATGTTAGTCAACTCCAACTGCTCGCGGATGCCGGCAAAGACGGTGAGTGCCAAGCCGAAGCCGATGGCCGTGGAGAGAGCGTACATCACTGACTGGCCCAGGTCCATCTCTTTCTGGATAACCAGAATGGCCACACCCAGCACGGCACAGTTGGTGGTGATGAGGGGCAGGAAGATGCCCAGAGCCTGATAGAGGGCAGGCGAGACCTTTTTAAGGATGATCTCCACCATCTGCACCAGCGAGGCGATGACGAGAATGAAGACGATGGTCTGCAGGTACTCCAGATGGAACTCGTTGAGCACATAGATCTGCACGAGCCAGGTGACCAGCGTGGCGAGCACCATGACGAAAGCCACGGCAGCCGACATACCAAGCGAGGTGTTGATCTTCTTAGAGACACCCAGGAATGGGCAAATGCCCAGAAACTGCGCCAGTACGATGTTGTTGACAAAGATGGCGCTGATAAATATCAATAAGTATTCCATACGGTCTTTACTTCTTTAGTTTGTTGACGATCGCAATGAGGTAGCCCAGCGTAATAAAGGCTCCGGGAGCCAGCACGAAGAGCAGGATATTGTAGTCCTCGGGTACAAAGGCAAAACCGAAGATGCTGCCTGATCCGAGCACCTCGCGCACGATGCCCAGTAGGGTCAGGGCCAGTGTGAAGCCCAAGCCAATGCCGACGCCGTCGAAGAGTGACGCCACGGGTGTGTTTTTGGCTGCGAAAGCCTCAGCACGTCCCAGAATGATGCAGTTGACCACGATGAGGGGAATGAAGAGGCCCAGCGACTTGTCGACATCGGGCAGGTAGGCTTTTATGATCATCTGCAGGATAGTGACGAAGGCTGCGATGACCACGATGAAGACAGGGATGCGCACCTTGTCGGGAGTGATGGTCTTCATGCATGAGATGACGACGTTAGTGCAGATGAGCACGGCCATGGTGGCCAGGCCCATGGAGAGTCCGTTTTGTGCCGATGTGGTAGTGGCCAGCGTAGGACACATGCCGAGCATGAGGACGAATGTGGGGTTGTCCTTGACAATACCGTTCTTGATGATATTCAGATAGTTCATTGTTGTGCCTCCTTTCCTTGTTCAGGTTTGTTGTTTGTTGGCCCTGTAGCGGCCTTATCTTTGCAACAGGGCTTGCCGCAGTCGGCTTTTTCGCCGCAAGAGTTGTTACAGTCGTCAGCGTTGCCTGCAACGGCTCCCTTGCTCTTCAGCCAGGCCTTATAGGCGCGGTTGACAGCCTGCAAGAAAGCACGGCTGGTGATGGTGGAGGCGGTGATGGCCTCTACTTTTCCGCTGTTGCCGTTCTTGTCCTTGTCCTTGCTCACAAAGAGTGAGTCGGCAGCACTGAGGCCAACGATGTCGCCCTTCTGTCCGTCCTGGAACCACTGGTCAGCCTTGGCGCCCAGACCGGGTGTTTCAGCGTGTTTGAGCAGGGTGTAGCCCTTGATGATGCCCTCGTTGTCGAAGCCCACGAGAACAACGAGATTGCCGCCGAATCCGTTGACGGTGTCCTGGATAGCAGCACCGATGGCGTTGCCCTGGGCGTTGCTGACGTTGTAGACGGAGTAGTAGTTGGTCTTGCCTTTCTCGTCGACCATGGGGATGATAGCATCGGCCTTGTCGGAGGCCTGCACCTGCTGTCCGCCCATCACTTTCTGGATGCCCTCAGCCAGGGCTTTCTTCTCCTGCTGGGCGATGGGGTCAGTGGTTACGCTGTTGATTGCGGCAAGAATGGCACCCATGATGACGGCCACGCAGGTGAGCACGAGCACCATGTTTAATAAGGATGATTCGAGTTTCTTCATAATGCGGTCCTCCTTATTGTTTGGCAGGCACTTCACCGAAGCGCTTGGGTTTGACATAATTGTTGATGAGTGGCGTGAAGGCGTTCATGATGAGAATGGCGAACGACATGCCCTCAGGATAGGCTCCCCAGTTGCGGATGACGATGGTCAGCAGGCCGATGCAAACACCGTAGATGAGTTGGCCCTTATGGGTCATGGGCGAGGTGACGTAGTCAGTAGCCATGAAGATGGCACCGAGCATGAGGCCGCCGGAGAGGATGACCTGCACGGGATTGGCATAATGAGCCGGGTCGATAAGATACATCAGACCGCTGACCACGAAGACTGTACCGATGATGCTCACGGGGGTGTGCCATGTGATGATCTTACGCCAGAGCATGAAGCAGAGGCCGATGATCAGTGCTAGGGCGCACACCTCGCCGATGGTGCCGGCACCCAAGGCTCCGGCTGCATTGACATGGTTGCCCAGCAGCAGGTCGAGGGTCGAGGGCAGTTGGTCGAGATATTTTTGAGGCTCGTCAGAGGTGATAGCCTGTTTCATGAGCGACAGCGGCGTGGCACCCGTCAGACCGTCGACGGGATCCGACGAGACGGGGTAAACCAACAGATTGCCTGCTTTCGGCCACGTGGTCATCTGAGCGGGGAAGGCCACGAGCAATACGCAGCGACCCACAAGAGCGGGGTTGAAGATGTTTTGTCCCAGGCCGCCGAAAGTCATCTTACCCACGCCGATAGCGAAGAGGGCGCCGATGACAATGATCCACAGAGGCAGGTTAGACGGCAGGTTCATGCCTAGCAGTAGACCGGTGAGGGCTGCAGAGCCGTCGAGCACGGTGTTCTGTCTGTTGCCAAAGATGAATCGGTTGATGGCCCACTCGAAGAGCACGCAGGCGACAACGCTAGTCAGACAGACGACAGCGGAGCCGAGGCCAAAGAACCAGAACGAGGCGAGCAGTGCAGGCAGCAGGGCGATAATCACGCCATACATGTTGCGTTCGACCGAGTCGGTTCCGTGGGCATGAGGTGATAATGATACGATTAACTTTCCCATAATGAGAATCTAAGTTATTTAATATTTTACGATTTTCTATTTGCAATTAATTGCTCAATCACTATTCGGTTATTTCTTTGGTGCGGCAGCAGCGGCACGGGAACGGATAATGCCCATGACGGTCGACTTGCCCTGACGGATGTTGTCGAGCAGCGGACGATGGGCAGGGCAGGTGAACTGGCACGAGCCGCACTCGATGCAACTGACAACATCCTCCTTCTCAGCGCGCTCCCACTGTTTGAAGGACGACAGTTTGGCCAGCAGGTAGGGCTCTAGTCCCATGGGGCACACGTCGACGCACTTGCCACAGCGGATGCAGGACTGTGGCACCTGCCGCACCGCATCGTCATCAGAAAGGATGGTCACTGAGTTGGTGCCCTTGCAAATGGGCACTTCGATTGACGTGAGAGCTTTGCCCATCATGGGACCGCCGGCCAGCACCTTATTGTCGCCTTCAGGCATACCGCCACAGAGGTTGATGAGGTCCTGCATGGGCGTACCCATACGAACCAGGAAATTACCTGGCTTCTCCAGCCGCTTGCCGGTGACGGTGGTGTAGCGCTCGAAGAGAGGCTTATGCTTCATAACTGCCTCATAGACAGCGAAGGCAGTGCCCACGTTTTGAACTATTGCTCCAACATTGACGGGGATAGCAGGTGGTGCCGGCACCTGACGACGGATCACAGCATCGACCAACTGTTTCTCACCACCCTGCGGGTAGCGCTGCTTCAGGGGAACTACTTCGACGGTGTATTCCGAATTGGAAAATACTTCGGCACATTTCTTCGTGAGCAGGTCGATGGCAGCAGGCTTATTGGTCTCAATGCCGATGTAGCCGCGAGTGACCTTGGCCCCTTTCATGAGCAGTTCAAGACCCACAAGTATCTCGTCGGCATGCTCCATCATCAGCCGGTAGTCGGCAGTGATGTAAGGCTCGCACTCTACGGCGTTGATAATCACACACTCGGCCTTGGCTGTGGGTGGCGGACAGAGTTTGATGAACGTGGGGAAGCAGGCACCGCCCATACCGACCACGCCAGCCGTCTTGATGCGGTTTACAATTTCTTCGGGTGTCAGTTCGGGATGTGCACCGACAGTCTCTAACTTGTCGGAACGGTCGATGGTCTCTTCCCATTCGTCGCCTTCTACATTTATTATAATGACAGGCTTACGATAGCCGGTGGCATCGACGGCCGTGTCAATCTTCAACACAGTACCGCTGACCGACGAGTAGATGGGAGCCGACACGAAACCGCCGGCTTCGGCTAGTAGCGTGCCCACCTTCACCTTGTCGCCCTTTTGGACGACGGGCTTGGCTGGAGCACCGATGTGCTGCGACAGCGGAAATATGGCTTGCTTTGGTAGTGGGGCCACCTGGGTGGCCACCTCGTGCGTCAGTTTGTTCTCTTCGGGGTGGATGCCACCTATACGGAATGTTCTGATATTCATGCGGTTTCCTCCTTTGCTTTAGTGGGTTCTGTAGGTTCGGTCGGTGCTGCTGGCTTGGACGCAGGGAAGTTGACGGCGTGGATGGCACCCGTTGGGCAGGCCTCGACGCACTTCTTGCACAGACGGCACTTGTTGAAGTCGATGTAGGCCACGTTGCCTTCTACGGTGATGGCTTCGAACTTGCACTCCTTGGCACACTTGCCGCAGCCGATGCAGGCTGCCTTGCAGGCCTTCATGGCCACGGCACCTTTGTCTTTGTTGACACACGAGACGAAGACACGACGGTTCTTCGGTCCCTTCTTGCGCAGTTCGATGATGTGGCGCGGACATGTCTTCGAACAGGCGCCGCAGGCCGTGCACTTGTCCTCATCGACCTCGGGTAGGCCGCTCTCGGGGTTGATGTGGATGGCATCGAACTTACAAGCCTCAACACAGTCGCCGCAACCCAGACAACCAAAGCCGCAGGCAGTCTCGCCGGCACCACAGGCATTCATGGCAGCACAGGTGCGCAGACCACTGTACTCGTTGACCTTCGGACGCAGGGTGCACGATCCGTTGCAACGCACAACCGCCACCATGGGATCGCTGTTGGCAATCGCCATGCCCAGCAGGTCGGCCACCTGGCCCATGACTTCGCTACCACCGACAGGACAGTTGAGCCCGTCGATACTGCCAGAGTCAGCACCCTTGACGAGTGCGTCGGCCATGCCACCGCATCCCGCAAAACCGCAACCGCCGCAGTTGGCACCAGGCAACAGTTCGCTGACTTGGCCAATGCGCGGGTCTTCATAGACAGCAAATTTCTTGGAGCAGACAAACAGCACAATGGCTGCTATGAGTCCGATGCCTCCAAGCACTATTACTGCAGTCAAGATAAAATCCATAATAAAATTAGTATTTGTTTTTAAATGTTTGTTGATAGTTTGCTTTTGCTATTCATCAGGCCGTCATTCGATGGCGAACGACACTCTGTGTGCAATTCGGTGACGCAACAGCCACACGGTCAGGTAGTAGGGTACGAGCACCCCGACTGCCGACAAGGCTGCGATGCCCTCGCTCCGGCCCAGGGCCAGAAGCACCATGAGCACCACGAGCATCAACGCCAGCGGGAATCCGAAGCCCAGCAGCACCGCACGACTGGCCGTCTTGCCGGAAGTGGACACCACCACCTCGTCTCCTACACGAAGACGCTGTGCGGGCATTCTGTAGACATCGATAATCTTCTCTTTTGAATCCGAAGCCGTACAATGCGACGCTATTTTGCAGGCAGAACAGGCTGAACTTTGCATAATCCTCACACGGATATGCCTTCCTTCAATCGACTCTACTGTGCCTTCGTGGCGTATTAAGTTCTCCATTTCACGTGCAAAGGTACGAAATAATTTGAAATATGTCATCATAAACAGGAATATTTTTCGAAAAATATCCGTAATCTCTTGCAGATACGAATCTTTTTTGATACTTTTGCACAAAAATAGTGAAAGCATGATGAAAACAAGTGAACAAACACTACAGCAAATTGAACGGACTTTGAAAAAGTTAGCCGATAAATTTCCTGCCGGCACAGAGGCGTCTGTTTTGACTGATGTGCACATCCGCGTGACTCAAGAGACGGGCGAAGTGGTGGTCGTCGACGATGACGATCAGGAGCAAACGCGCTGTGTGGTCGAGGAGTGGATAGACAACAAGGATGACGATTTCTATGAAAGTGTAGCCTCCGTTCTCAGGAAGTGCATTGACAAGCAAAAGGCTCTGCTCGAAAATCTTTCTATCCTTAAGCCCTACGCCTTTGTACTCGAAGATGATGACCATGAGACGGTGGCTGAACTGTATGTCGTTGACGACGATACCGTGATTATCGACTCTGAATTGATGGAGAACCTCGACAAAGACTTGGACGACTTCTTTGAGCAACTCTTGAAATCGTAATCGGCAGACATGACAGAGGCACCCCTCGAGACGACAGCATCAATAAAATGGTTTATGCGCCTGAATGAATGGCGAGAGCAGCATGTCAGCGAACGTATGTTCGTGCTGATACTGGCTTTCGTCGTTGGATTGTTGTCAGCCGTTGCCGCTTATGCTCTTCATTGGATCATCAATCAGATTGTCGCCCTATTGACCAGCCAGTTCGACGCCTCTACCTACAACTGGCTCTATCTGGTATATCCTGTGGTAGGTATTTATCTCACCTCGCTCTTTGTGCGCTATGTGGTGAAGGATAATATCTCGCATGGCATCACACGCATTCTCTATGCCATCAGTCAGAAACGCTCGCGGCTGAAGTCGCACAATACATGGTCGAGTGTTATTGCATCAGCCATCACCATCGGTTTCGGTGGATCGGTTGGTGCCGAGGCGCCTATTGTGCTGACAGGTTCTGCTATCGGTTCTAATCTTGGAAAATTGTTCCATCTGCACAGTAGCACGCTGATGTTGCTCATCGGCTGTGGAGCCGCCGGCGCTATTGCAGGCATATTCAAGGCCCCCATAGCGGGTCTCGTGTTTACCCTTGAAGTGCTGATGATCGACTTGACGATGGCTTCGTTGCTGCCTATTCTTGTGTCGTGTGTCACGGCTACCTGTTTCACTTACATCTTCAGCGACAATGCCGTGCTCTTCAACTTTGTGCTCGACGATTACTGGACGGTGGAGCGCGTACCGGCCTGTGTCTGTCTGGGCATCTTCTGCGGTCTAGTCAGCCTCTACTTCATCCGTACCATGGGTTTCTGCGAGGATGTCTTCGCGCGCTTTAAAAACAAGCCCTATGTCCGACTGGTCATTGGCGGTTCGCTGCTAAGCGTACTCATTTTCTTCTTTCCATCGCTGTTTGGCGAGGGATATAACTCCATCAACGCACTGCTTAGTGGCGACGAGACGACGACGAATACGATACTCGACAACTCGCTCTTCGCCGGACAGGAACACATGCTCATACCCTACGTTGCTTTGGTCCTGCTCACGAAAGTTTTTGCCACTTCTGCCACGAATGGCGCTGGGGGCTGTGGCGGTACTTTTGCTCCCTCACTATTCATCGGTTGTTTCAGTGGTTTCCTTTTTTCCAGTCTATGGAATATGTATGTGGACGGTGTTCATGTTCCGGAAAAGAACTTCGCCCTAATGGGCATGGCTGGCGTGATGTCAGGCGTGATGCATGCGCCTTTGACGGGCATTTTCCTTATAGCCGAACTGACAGGTGGATACGACCTGTTCCTGCCCTTGATGATCGTCTCCGTATCATCGTATCTGACTATCATCCTCTTCGAGCCTCATAGCATCTATGGATCGCGATTGGCCAAGGAGGGACAACTCATCACACACCATACAGATCATGCAGTGCTCACGCTAATGCAACTCGACAGCGTGATAGAACGTGACTATCTGCCTGTTGAACCGGATACGGAATTGGGCGAGATTGTACGTAAGATCAGTCGTTCGCACAGTAGCATTATCCCCGTGCTCGATGCCGGCGGTATGCTACAGGGTGAGATTGACATCCGAAAGATCCGGCATGTCGTGTTTCGTATTGAACTCTATCATCACTTCACGGCCAGTCAATTGATGCAAGAGCCAGAGGCCATACTCAATGATTCGCTGCAGATGACCGACGTGGTGAAAATCTTTGAGAAGACACATGCTGACTATCTGCCCGTGGTCGATGATGACCGCCATCTGAAAGGCTATATCTCCCGTCAGCGTATGTACACTCAGTATCGTAAGATGGTGGCAGATATGAGTAAGGACTGAGGGTGAATTGAAAATAGAAAAATCGAAAATGAAGAAAGACGAATTGCGTATTGTGTTTATGGGGACTCCAGAATTTGCAGTGGAGACCTTGAAGGCATTGGTAGATAATGACTATAAGGTGGTGGCTGTAGTCACCCAGCCGGACAAGCCCGTGGGTCGTCATGGATCTGTGCTACAGCCGTCGGCTGTCAAACAATTCGCTTTAGAACATCGCCTACCTGTGCTACAGCCAGAGAAGATGAAGGATCCTGACTTCATTGAGACGCTACGCAGTTACAAGGCCAACCTCCAAGTGGTGGTGGCCTTCCGTATGCTGCCTGAGGTGGTTTGGGCTATGCCGGAATACGGTACTTTCAACGTACATGCAGCCTTGTTGCCACAGTACCGTGGTGCTGCGCCCATCAATTGGGCCGTTATCAACGGCGAAACGATGACGGGCGTGACCACTTTCTTCCTCGATCATGATATTGACACTGGACGCATCATCGAACAGTCGTCGTTTCCCATTCCAGAAGATGCTGACGTGGAGTATGTCTACGACGGGCTGATGCACCTGGGGGCGAAAATCTGTTTGAGTACACTCGAGAAAATCGTTGCATCTGAAGGACATCCACAAACCATAGCGCAGGATAATTCTCAATTCTCAATTCCCAACTCTCAATTAAAATCTGCGCCTAAGATTTTCAAGGAGACCTGCCGGATAGACTGGACAAAGGAAGCCAAGCGTGTCTACGATTTCGTGCGTGGTTTGTCACCCTATCCCGGAGCATGGACGACGATGGTCGACGAACAGGGTCACGAGATGGTTCTCAAGATTTTTCGTGCCACCAAGACGAAGCAACCGGCACAGGGTGGGGCAGGGCACATTGTGGTCAGCGACAGACATCTTTACATGTGTTGTGCAGATGCGTTGCTGCGCATCGACGAACTACAATTGTCCGGCAAGAAGCGCATGGAAGCACAGGCATTCCTTAACGGCGTGAAGGACATCGAAAAATATTCTGTGCGTTGATATAATATTTGCCATGGCATTGCGTTACTTTAATATATAACAATAATCACAATAGCCTATGCAAATATTTACCTATGAGGAAATGAATCCGAGTGAGAAGACACTCAATTTCATCAGACAATTCGCCTACACCTATTGTGTGGCAAAACCTCAGACCCTGCAAGGCCTGAACTAAAAGGAAGTTAAAGTAATGACACTTGTTTCACCTTCGCTCTTAGCGGCCGACTTCTTGAATCTTGACCGCGATATTCAGATGATTAATCGCTCTGAGGCCGACTGGCTTCATCTGGATGTGATGGACGGTTCGTTCGTGCCTAACATCTCTTTTGGATTCCCCGTGCTCGAAGCCGTGTCCGCAGCGTGTAAAAAACCGCTTGATGTACATTATATGATAGAGCGTCCGGAGCGCTACATCCAGCAGACGGCCAAACTGGGGGCCATGATGATGAACGTGCATCAGGAGGCTACTCTCCACCTGCATCGCACCGTTCAGGAAATCCATGATGCCGGTATGAAGGCTGGTGTGACTCTCAACCCTGCCACACCGGTTTGCATACTGGAGGATATCATCGGCGATGTTGACATGGTGCTACTGATGAGTGTCAATCCGGGATTTGGTGGACAGGCTTTCATCGAAAATACGATAGCCAAAGTGAAGCGACTGCGCCGCATGATTGACGAGTCGGGAAGTAAGGCTCTGATTGAGGTCGATGGTGGCGTAAATGCTCAGACGGCGCCATGCTTAGTGGCAGCCGGCGTCGATGTGCTGGTCAGCGGCAGTTATGTTTTCAAAGCAGATAGTCCGGAACGGGTCATCCACGAACTGCGTGCTTTGTAACGTCAGATGCTTTTCGAATCGTCATCCGACGAGAGCCAGTTCAATATGGTTCTCCTTGGCCAAGCGACGCATGTTTATCAATGCATAGCGCATACGGCCAAGTGATGTATTGATGCTCACGCCGGTTAGTTCGGCTATCTCTTTAAACGACAATTCCTGAAAGTAGCGCATGAAAACTACTTCGCGCTGACTGGCAGGAAGGGCATCCATCAGTTTCTTCACATCGGAGAGTACTTGTTCGTTAACCAACTCCATCTCGCGATATACGTCAATCGGCATTTCACCCTTTAAACTGCTAAGGTCATTGTCGGGATTGGGCTCTATCAGATGATGGCTCTGTTGCTGACGATACCAGTCCATGATGCAGTTGTGAGCAATACGGGTCAGCCAGAACTGAAACTTGCCGGAATTGGTGTATTGTCCCTTTTGCAGTTTAACGATGACTTTAACGAATGTCTCCTGAAAGATATCGTCAGCAATATCATGGTCGCGAACAACAAACATGATATAGGTAAATAACTTATTCTTCGTGCGTGATAATAACTCATCAAATGCACGATTGTCGCCTTGAACATAAAGTAGTGCCAACTCCTCGTCGGACACACCTTCAAATTTCTTCATATCTTTTTAGTCTTTCTTATGAAGTAAATTTTCTCTTATAGGCAATAAATATTTTTGTTTTGAGTTATTATTCTTAGAATTACTGCATGCAAAAGTAAGTTTTTTTTTTATTTTACACAAGAAGGAGACATTAAACGTGTCGTTAATTAACAAATATTAAAGGTGTGTACGTATAACAACATAAATTGCAGGGAAATAGAATATGGAATATATGTCACAAGAGGGCTACGACAAACTCGTAGCAGAACTGCGTCAGTTGGAGACCGTCGATCTGCCGCAAGTGAGAGAAGCCATTGCCGAAGCGCGCGACAAAGGTGACTTGAGCGAAAATTTCGAATATCATGCTGCCAAGCGTGAACAAGGTCGCATCTTAAGTAGAATTCGTTTTAAGCAACGCGTACTGGCCAATGCCAGAGTGCTCGATATGTCGCATCTCAGTGCAAATACGGTGCAGTTGCTCTGTCAAGTTGAAATGACCAACCTGAACAGCAACAGTAAGATGACATTGACGATGGTCAATCCGCATGAGGCTAATCTGCGCGAAGGCAAGATCTCGATTAAGTCGCCCATCGGGCAGGCACTATTGGGTCGGAAGGTGGGCGATGTGGTTCGGGTTAGCGTGCCTGCCGGCTTACTGAAACTCCGTATCGAGAACATCCGGATATCGTAATCAGTTCTTGCAAAGCAGATGGTAGGGACAGGTACTACAGCGGTCGCGATCGTCTGTGGCTGAAAAGGGAATATCCGAGTTGAACATTTTATCGACAGTATCCCTGAGTAATTCGATGAAGCGGTCGCTGTAGTCTTGCACATCGATGATGGGCTGCTTTCCAAAACAGAGAGTAGGGTCGTAATCTTTGCCTCCAGCATGCTGAATGAAAAGAAGGGCTGGCGACACGGGCGTCTGAGGATAATCTGATTTGACAAGTGTTGCATAGAGGAATGTCTGCAGGTAGTAGTCGCTATGGTTCTTCAGGCTCTCCTGCTTGAAGATGTCCTCAACGCAGGCTAACGCTTTGGGCTGAAAGCCGCCGGTTTTGTAGTCTATGACGCGGATACGTTCCTCATTGTTCTTTATAATACGGTCCAGGCGGTCGATGCGTCCGCCGATAGTCGTTGTGATATGGGGCGTTACGAGTGTGCCTTTTACATCACATTCCAAGCCGATGATGCTGAAAGGCGCCAGTTGACAGTCAATCTCGAGCAAATGTCGCAGGTAGTGGATGATAACTTCGCGATTGATAATCTGCAAACCTGACAAATCTGTGCTCTGTTTGATTTCCTTCTGCATGGCTTCATCGACAGCGCGATCGATGTCCACACGGGTCTTCAGCATCATTTCGAGGTCGGCTTTCAGAATTTGGCGACTCTTTTGCATCAGTCGTTCATAGATGATTTGCGATGCTTCGTGGAATATGTTGCCAAATACACGATTGTCGATGGTGTCGCCATCTTTTTCCTCCGGCTCTAGAAGTTCACATTCGTATTTATAATAATAGCGCAGGGGACAACGGAGATAGGTGTTAATGGCTGTTGGGGAGAGAAAAGTAACTTGTTTTTTCTGTTCCAGTCGGACGACAGGAGGTTCGTTGTGAGGCAGCGACGCTGGTATCTGAATGGTCTCGAACCGAATGTCGTGCTGCTTATCCTCGACCATCATCTGGAGCATGAAACGCGACATCTCGCCTGTCTTGCCGTCAATGGTGCTATTGTTGTAGAGAATGGTGATGTCGCTGGCGCGTTGTAGTAAACGGTGGAAATAGTAACTGTAGATAGCCACTTTGTGGTCGATGGTGGTCAGGTTGTATGCCTTACGGATGGTATAGGGTATGAACGAGATGTCGTTGACGCCACGTGGCATGTTGCCTTCGTTGCAGGATAGTAGAATGATGTGGTCGAAGTCGAGGTTGCGCGTTTCAAGTACACCCATTATCTGGAGTCCTTCTGCCGGTTCTCCATGGAAGGGCACAGAAGTCATTTGAATAAGTTGGTTGATGAGCCGCTGCAAGGTTGTACTGTCTACTCGCAGGTCACCACTATCGGTCAGCCCTTTGAGTCTATTTAATAAGGTGTAAGTACGAAAGATGCTTTCCTGATAGAGGGGGTCGCTATCGCTGTCGATGCGGGCGATACGTTGTAGAATGTTGCTGATCCATGTCAGTAGGTCAGTTTCTATATCCCGCACCAACAGGTCGGCTTCATCGGATGGCAACTGGGCGATGTAAGGGTGGCGTACCACAGCCGATAGAAACCGTATACGGTAACGCCGTCGCTGTTGGTCGTAGCCCAGGGTGCGCAGGTTGACCAGTGCGTTGACCAGTGATGAAACGGGCGACTGCACCAAGGGATAGCCGGTGGTGATATTAATTTTCTCCACTTCGTTGGGCAGACAGTGGATGACGGTGGGCAACAGACCTTCGTTGCAGAGCACCACAGCCGTATGCCGTCCGGCTGCAATACGTCCGTTCTCACGTAGCCATTGTCCCACATAGCGGGCTTGGGCATTCTCTGTTGTCGATGAAATGAAACGGATGGACTTGGCACTTTTATATTGGTTGTAGATGGCTTCATTCGCGATATTGAACTCATTGGGGAAGTGAGACAGATACTGACCGATGTAGTGACCAGCCTCATTGCTCTTTATATACGATTGGTCGAAGTCCCAGTAGAAATGGGCCTTGCCCTCTTTCCTCAGCATCGAAAATAGACGTTGTTCGACGGGATGCACGAGGTTGAAGCCTACAAAGAGGTAGGTGTCGTAGGTAGCGATGGAAGAGGCGCTGACGTTACTGGCCACTTCACGATAGAGAGCCCCCTCGTAGGCCAGTCCCTGCTCTGCCAGCCGCTGGTTGAAGTCGTGATAGATATTGCCCATCTTCGACCATAGTTTCAGAAATCGTTCCTTGAGCAGTGTGTGATGGTCGTCGCTGAAATTGCTAAAGAATTGTCGAAGGGTCTCCTTCTGCTCATCTGTAAGATAACTGGCGTCGTCGAGTTCGTGGATGTTTCGCAGATTCTGAAACACCTTGTCGGCATCAGCCATATTTTTGTCGAGGTCGTCAAAGTCGGCCACCAGCAATTGGCCCCAGCCGTAGAAGTGGTCGAGCGTTTCGTCGATGCCCGTCTGCACAGTGAACGATTTGTATAGGTCGCATACTAGTTTGATGGGGTCGGCCACCGTACGGGTTGAGTTCCTGCGGAATAGTTCGCTGATGGTGATGTAGGCCGGACTCCAGATAGGCTTGTCTGACAGGCGGGCCAAATAGGCGTTGAGGAAGAGCGAGGCGCGCTTATTGGGGAACACAACAGCGATGTGCGACAAGTTGGTGCCGTACTTGCTGATGATATCTTCTGCTACATATTCTAAAAAAGTCTTCATTTCACTTCGATGATTTGATTGCTATAGACAAACCAGAGATAGCCTTTGACATTGTGGTATCCCATCTGGCTGAGCAACGACATATATTCTCGCACTTGGTCGTGATATTCATTGTGCGCTTGTCCGAACTTAAAATCGATGACGATGGTTTGTTCGCCATCTGTCAGTACACGGTCAGGACGACGCTCCACGCCATCGGGCAGCAGGATGGTGCACTCATTGTACACGTGCCATCGGTTGCTGAACCACTCTGACACGCGAGGTGAGGTGATACGCTTACGAATCATCGTAGCCACCCGCTCACGGGTGATGTGTTCGTCGTAGAGAATGCCATCCTGTTCGAGTTGGCTCAACGCCTGGTCGATATCATTGACAGTACGGATGCTGGCGAAGATGTTGTGAAGCACATTGCCCAGTTGGATGTAGTGGTTCTGTTGTGCCTGTTCGTCATCGTCGGCCATTGCGAAATTACGACTTTTGTTGCTCTGTTTGAACGAAAACTTAGGGTCAAACACCTCTATCTGTAGGGGAACGACCGTACTAGTCCGTAGGAATGGGTTGGGATTGGGCAATGACGGCAGTGGTTCTGTGGAGCCTATCGGCCTTATGGGATGTGGAACTGTTGGTCCAAAGCCAAACTCAATGGCTTGCTCAATATCTGCCTCGCCGGTAAGTGTAGCCCCTTCGAGTTTAAGGAGTGGTAGAATCTGTTCTATGAGGGCAGAGCGTGACAGCGATGACGATGCCCGCTTGCCGATAACATACAGCGAGCGTGAGGCACGGGTGAAGGCTACATAGAGCAGATTGAGGTTGTCCACCACATTTTGCTGATGCTCCTCGTGGTAGTCCTTTTCATAAATTGTTCCCTTCATGCCTTTCTCGCTATAGTCGATAGGAGCGAGAGGCAGTTGGTCGAATGGTGCCTTGTCGGGATGACACCATAATATATCGGAAAACTCTAGTCGCCAGTCGCAGAAGGGGATAATTACGTGATTGAACTCCAATCCTTTTGATTTATGGATGCTAATGATACGGATGCCATCAACATCGGGGCATTGAATGGTCTTGTTGCAGAGCGTGGCATCCCATTCTTTAAGGAAGTCATAGATATCGGTCGTATGTTCTGAGGCGTAAGTGGTTACCTGATCGAAGAAGGCGCAGAGGTAGCCGCTTTGATCTTTCTGGCAGTTGATGGCAAAGAGGGTGCATAGGCGTTCGGTGAGTTCATAGAGTGGCAGGGGGGGG
>OCTX011764202.1_pt1 | contig 16160 bp, 24 predicted proteins | sample 1539691 | NCBI WGS metagenome assembly OCTX01 (sample SAMN02144231, study PRJEB22623) | gut metagenome | biome: sheep rumen | host: Ovis aries | place: New Zealand | reverse complement strand
ACTTAGATTCATGTGTATGATTCTTACCAGCGGCTTGCAGGTTCATCCACTTCATGAAATCTTTGTCGCTGAGCTCTCCGGAATAACAAAGCACGTTGTTGCCGTCCTGAACCGCTGATAGTGCGATAGTAGTCAGCAGTGTGCTCTTCGACCCGCCGCGTAAACCAGTCATAAGCGTGACATATTTCTTTTTAAGCCCGCCGAGCCTGTTGTCGATTCCCTCGATCCCGCTGCGAATGAATTCATCACCTTCATCGGGTCTGTTCAGAATCTCTTTAGCCGTCAAGAAAAACGGCTCATTTTCTGTCGCCGTGTCCGGCTCATCATAATCAATCTTGATGTCCCTGTTATGCTTCTTATGAGCCGCCCAGCCCGCGTCAATCCGTTCATCCTCTTCAGTATGATCATAAGCGTGGGGCTCGTATAACATTCGCACATCCTTCCAGGTCTTGCCTTGACATGAATTGTGAAAACACTTAAAACCGATCGCACCGGAATCGCCGACTGTAATCATTGAATCAGGAGCCTTGTGATCCTCATGAAATGGACAATGATCGAGGATATACTTTTTGTAATTCCCGTCGCCCTTCTCGGTGTAGGAAATGCCGTATTTGCTCATCCATTCTTTAACATCGAATTTAGTGGGCGAATAGTTGTTATATGCCTGTGGTTTTTCAACCTGTGGCAATTCAGCAGCCAGCTTCTCAATGTATGCTTTAGGCGTTTTGTTAATGGCCTCCGGAACCTTAACGATGTACGACATCCTATGAGGTCGTTCCTCAGTTCCAGAACCCTTTTGTGCAAGCGTTCCATATAGCTTACAGATTCGCGCGGGGTTGAAATTTGCCGTGTCGACTTTAACGTCATCATCGGAGAACAGCAGCGCCAATGCCTGCAAACATCTCTGAATCAGTGCCTCATTATCATTGTTTTTGATGAGCGCGATCCTGTAGAGCAGATGCACACCATTGCCGGACATCGCGATCACGGGCTCTTCAAATCCGATCCGTCTTAGATATGCGAGAATCTTCTTCGCTTTGTCCTTCGCTTTTGACAGCTGCTCATCTGTTGATGACAAGTCTGTCGGTCGCACCGGATCGAGATCAACGAAAAGCCATTTATAAGACGTGATAACATCGTCGTTGGTTGTGACCTCTGGAACCATCATTTTATTCCGCTGAGAGCGATCATAGCATTCAGGCTTGATCTCATTTAGCGACATATAAACATTAAAGCCTCTAAGATCGATAGAGCTGTCAGTTAATGCTCTGACAGCCGTATCTATATCTTTGAAGTATCCGCTCAGTGTTCGCTTCGGATTCTTTTTGAGTGCCCGAATCTCGAATAACGAAGTACCCTGCATTATCGACAAGGTCTTTCGTAATTCGATTTCATCAATCAAATAATCATTTCTCAATCTCGTAACCTCCAGAATCAGAAAGCGGCTCCGCCGCGTTATTCTTCTTCATTCTTAATAGTTCTTCTTTAGTTCTTGTTTGTCTATCGTCTGTTCTATCGTCTGTTCTATCGTGAGCACTATCGCGAGTGTCACACTCAGCACCTTCGCCACCTTGAAAAAAGCTGTAATTTACTAGGGTTACAAGGGTGCCGCTGGGTGTCACGGTTGTGTGTGCCATGTCTAGCTCATCCAATAGGTCAAAGTACCGTCGCACTTTTTCATAACTCCAGTGCCATCTATCTGCTAAAATCCGGTAGCTCGTCCAGTGTTCGCCCGCGTTGATCACCTTTGGGCGCCCTCTAATAACAATGGTTCTCTGTTCGTGATTTGCCATTAGTAACAGGTCAATCCATGCGTCCCGCCTGCTGAATGGCTCACCGCTTTGCCAGAGCTCATTATCTTGAATTTGGCGATAGAGTTTAATCCAGCCTCTACCTTTTCTTTTCTTTGCCATCTAGCAGCTCCATAATCTTCGCCCCTGTTTGGCTCTTCGTGCAGAACTCGAATCTGACATTGTACTTGTCGCGGATCGTGCACAAAGAGCGATATAGGGACTTACCCGTCGTTGCTTTGGGAGACTCAGCCAGACGCGGGTTATCCCAAAAATAAACATCTTCGAGCGTCTGGATGTCGTCGCCATGCTCGATCAAGATAATTAATTTAATCCCCGCGTCCATGGCCTTTAAGAGTTCCCGCTGGAACCGCTCATGCTGTTGAGTGACATTCCCGCAAATCTCTTGCAAATTCTTTTTTCGGTCGATTACCAATCTAGGATTGTCCAGGGACTGGTAATCGCCGACATAAAGTTTTGAAACGATCGTATGACACCCAAGAGCGGTTAACTGTCGCTGGATCCTTGCGAGCTCCCATTTATGTTCCCTTGAGTCGATCTGTATGGTCATTAGAAGGGAACATCTTCATCCATTCCGTCGGGAATCGAGAGGAATCCATCGAGGCTGTCGTTAGATGCGGGAGCTGCTACGACCTTGTTTGTATTGGGGAGTGTCTTAGCTGTCGGAACGGCTGCGTTGTCGACTTTGTCGTCCGCGCAGAACCAGCGGAGCTCACATTTGTTAGTGACCTTGCCGTTATATTCGCTTTCGACGTATCCGAATACGCCACCGATCCGCTTGTTCTTGAACTGAGCCGCGAAGCCGTCTCCCCACTGGGTGACGAATCCATTATTTGATTTTTCGACAGCTGTAATAAACGATTTGAATGATCTTGATGTATTGCCGTTGGAATCGGTCACAACGATATACTGACGACCGACGCGGGGCCATTTCTTATCGGGGCGGATGTCAGCGGCGAACTGCTTAGAAACGTAATTCGGCTGAGAGTCACCTGCAGCCATGTCGAAAGCGACGATGATCATGTCCTTGTTGGTTCTGGTCTTCGATTCTTCTACCTTCTTGATGATGAGGTGATGACCTCCAGGCGTGACGGGCGTGAAATCTCCGGCTGATACGTTGTCGTAATTATTGGGCTTCTGCATTTGTTGTTCCTCCGTTTACATATATTGATGAATCTTTTTGTGATGTGCCTCACATAAGCAGATCCCGTTCTCGACATCGTACTTTCTGTTAGGCTCTAGGTGTTTAGGTATAATGTGATGTGCATGTAATGTTCCGCTGCATTCTGGGCTAGCCATTTCGCATTTATATTCGGCGCGTTCCTTGACCCTGTCCGACCAGTGTGTAAGCATCCGCGTTTCATACTTTTCTTTTTTCACGGAAATCGCTCGACCGTTTCCGCATTTCCTGCAATATGCTTTCAACGTGAATCTGTGCAGACTGTCATAAAAAGAGCAATAGACCAATTCCACGCCGCACCGCTCACAGTATTTTGGCGGAAGGTGTGCGATTTTTTCGACCTCAGAAAATGAATCATACACATCACACGTTCGTCCGTTTGAGTGTAATCTACCCCTGTGCAATGTCCCCTCCTAATCCGTAATATTCTCTGATCGCAGTGTCGACCGCTTTGAGGTCGTTCGGAATCTCCGCATCGTCAAACATCCCTTCGGGAGTCTTTGCCGTGCTCATGCCCTCCGCCTGAGTAAAGAATTTGTGATCCTGACAATAGAGCACAATGTCGAAGCAGCCTTCGAGTGTGAGTTTCTCGTCCAGCATCCTCCCGATCGTCTTCGCCTTCTCCCGTCCGTCCGTGTCAGATTCGGAGTGATGCAGAAAGTAGACGATTTTGTCGTCGTCTGGCATGTCGTTAACGAAGTGGACGAGATTGCGGAAGTTCACCGCAATATCTGTAAACTTGTCATAGCCCTTTTCCTTGCTCCGATCGAAAAGCTCATTAACGAGCAGATACTGAGAATCATCGATGATAATGCTCTTCGCTTTGCTCTTGCTGATGATCATCTCGATCCATGCGTACTTAGCAGCATTCAGCTGAGCGCTTGTATTGACGGTGAAGTCTTTCGGAATCTTGACCGTTTTAATATCTGTCCTGAAAGGCAACCTGCCCTTCTCTACGCTGATAACACCGACCTCGTCGGCGCTGAAATTCTTTATCGAATAGGTCTTACCGGAACCAGACCTCCCGATCACAAAAACAGGAATAGCCATATTAGATTCCTCCTCTCATCATTTTCTTCTTCGGTGATGCGTGTTCAACCTCAGCGGAAGACGCGGGGTTGTATGGATAGTGTTTAAACTTCGTCCAGTCCCGTGACGGTTTCTGGAATGGGCACGGCGTCCGGTGCGGGACTTCTTTGAGAATCGAGCAGCGCCCATCTCCCCGAGCGAAACAGGGCTTGTCACTGTCGCATGTTGGATTAATCTGTGAGCCCATAGCGTTTGTCCTCCACATAGCTGTCGACTGACTTACAGTCAGCGCAATCAAGATGAAATGTTATTCCGCAGACTTGATAGAAATATTCGTCCGTGATTTTCTCCCCGCAGATGTCGCAGGTCGGACAAAGTGCCTCATATGCAGCGTCGTCCTCTTCCTTGTCGATGAGGTCACGGAATGGATCAGCAGAACGGAAGATCATTTTCGGTTACCTCCGGTTCATCGTCGATGGTGGGCTCAGGTTCTTCCTGCTCAGCTTCCGGTAATGCCTTGTCATATTCGAGGCTAATGTCATGACGGATTGCACTGAGTCTAATGAGCTGGTTGCCTGCTATGTGGCACATTTCCGCGAGAGTGTATTTGTTGATTGTGGAATATTTGATGGATTTGATGTCTGAAAGCATCCGGCCGATGTCGGAGACTTCGTCGAAGCGTTTGTATGATTCTTTGAGTAAATCGTTCTTTCTTGTGATTAAGTCTTTGGACATGTTATAATCCTCCTGTGTAATACATTTATGTTTCTGCCCCTGTGGATGTTGCCGCATCCTGTGGGGCAATTTTTATTGTTGTCTTGTCGAGAATCCCGTAGCGGGTAGCCTCGAAGAGCCGCTCGTCGTTTCTCATGCCTTTGATATGCACGAATCCGAATTCAGGCTCGACCATGATCGTAAAGATGTCTACATCCTTCCGCATCACGGCTTGGTTGAGGTTGTCGCCCAGATTGAGCAGGTCGTTAATCCATTCCTCAGTAATCTGAACCATGATGCCCTCCCAACACGTAAGCGCATGCAATCGCCACAAGCGCCGCCAGGATCGCGACCGGTGCGCCGCCGTCGAAAAATTTTTCGACACTGCAGCCACATACTAACCATGAAATGAAAAATACTATTCCAAGAATTTCTGTTCCCATTTTTTGTTTCTCCATCCGATTCGTCCTTCTGATCTGAGTCGCCTGATCATATTCCGAATGTAATGATCGGGGACGTTTAACTTAGTGCACATTTCTTTGTAGCTGAGTCTGTTGTTATACATCTCAATGATCTCTTTGTCGTGCTGCCCGAATGATCTGTACCTTAGCCCGCGCTCGTTCCGGATGTATCTGTTGACAGTGCCTCTCGTCAGGCCGGTCTCTTCCATGATCTGAGGGGTCGTGTATCCCTTGTCGTAGAGCTCCAACACCTTTTTCGTATTTTCAAGCCTTCTTACTGTCGCCTTGTTTTGGTGGTCGGTCTCGTCCTGCTTCTTCACTCTCCGCTTCGGAGCCGATCGGACCCACTTTCCAGGCGTCATGTGTAGCTTCTGTGGCCTGTCGATCGTCCGTGTGTACTTGCCGTCTCCGATTACTTCCTTCTTGTACACGGCTCGAGTTGGAGCGGGAGCTGGCGGGAGCGGTCTTTTGATTTTCATTGAGTGCATAAATCTCTCTCCGTATCATTTCCAGTGTCTTGTACTCCGTGCAGATACCTCGCTGTTCCATGCATTCATGGAAGTGGAGGCAGTCCTCACAAGTGTTACGGTTCACTTTTACTGGACTTTGTGGGAAATAAAATACAATCTACATTGATTCCTACAACGTGAGAAAAAGCATATTGCATATACACTTGCATCGGTTCTTCCCCGCGCTCAAGTCTTCCGTACCACTCGCGAGTGATTCCCATGGCTTTCGCACACTCTTCCTGATTTAGATTTGCGGCAACTCTAGCCGCCTTCATAGAAAGCTGATCCAAATTTTTCACCTCCTTCCGAATCAACATGCACTTAGTATAGTACAGTAAAAGTGAACTTGCAACCCAAATTCAGAATTAAGTTCACTTTTTATGTTATACTCAAAATATAGAAGGGAGGCACAAAGATGATAGCAAAAAGCGAGTATTACAAGGTGTTTTCAAACAACTTACGGAGAATCATGCACGAGCGCAATAAGACGCAGGCAGATGTTGCTAGATATTTAGGAGTTGGAAAAAGCCGAGTAAGTTCGTGGATGAATGGGCAGCATATACCGCGCCCTGACATGATGGAAAAGCTTTGTGTTTATCTGAATTGTACTAAGTCTGATTTGATGGAGGAAAACGGTGTTAAACGTGGCGTAACCGTCACTAAAGAACAAGCTGAGCTCGTCCAACTGACCATGACTGCAAAGAATCCCGAAAACGTCCATCTTGCTTTAGAGATGCTAAAGAGATTGGAGAGAGTATGAAACCCCGTCAGCTTAAATCGGGCGCCTGGAACGTGCGGATAATGGTGGAGGGGCAGAGCTATTCATTCACCCATGCAGATAAGAAAACCGCTATACGCATGGCAGCAGAATTTGCCGACGAGCACCGCCGCAGAATCGAGAATCCGACATTATCGGAAGCACTGCGGGATTATATCCGCGACAACGAAGAAAGGCTCTCTCCGTCGACTATACGAAGCTATGAGGGCATGCTCAGAATGATACTGGAACGGACTCCCAAGATCGCCGGAAAGCGTGTCTCAGCACTGACCGAGCAAGACATTCTCAACATTGTCCGTCCACTGCGGACACTCAAAACAAAGCGGAATTACATCAATTTCATACACGCGGCGACTGGTAAAGGCGTGAAACGTAAACTCTACGGAACCGCCTCTAAGCGGGTACACGTTCCAACAGAATTAGAGGTACTGGGTCTGCTCCAGCTGTTCCGCAACACTGATCTGGAAGTCCCGATAATGCTTGCTGCTTATGGCGGACTCCGTCGAGGTGAAATCTGCGCTCTCAAGATGTCCGACATCGACGGCGATTTTGTCCATGTCTCAAAAGCTGTCGTCCGTGATCCGCAGGGCGCGTGGGTCACAAAGGAACCAAAAACACCGTCCTCAATCCGCACCGTCCTGCTCCCGCGCTTCGTGATCGACCGTATCAGAGAGCAGGGATACATTACCCACATGCTTCCCTCGAACGTGTCTAACCGTTTCTGGAAGCGCCAGCGCAATCTCGGAATCCGTCCTTATTGCTTCCACTCACTCCGACATTTCCACGCCTCATACCTTCACGCGATCGGAATCCCCGACGCATACGTCCAAAAGCGCGGTGGATGGTCAAGCGCCGCAACTCTCCAAAATGTCTACCGTCACGCCCTCGCAGATTATGCCACCGCAACCGACTTATTAGCTGTCTCAGCGTTCCAAAACCCATTCCAATAAGAATACCCACACCAACACAAAAAGCCCCGCAAAACGCCTTTTAAAGCGCCTTACGGGGTCTGATCGACTGCCGGCAGCGGGGGTCGAACCCGCACTTGTGTAGCTAATATACGTACGTATAGGAGAATGTTCCAAAATACGTGACAAATTGCCTTGAAACTTTCTTATATTAGTATAGCACAAATAAAAAAAGCCCCAAGAGACCGGAATCTCAAGGGGCTCGAAAAACGTATGCATGCAGGGACGGTTTTTCTCATAATGTTGATATGATAGCTGCCCACGTCTTAGGGCCGACAATACCGTCTGCTTCGAGGCCGTGCGCTTTCTGGAACTCGACGACCGCGTTTAAAGTCTTCCAGCCAAATGAGCCGTCAACCTCAAGACCGCCGAGAGCAATCTGCAGCCACTTAACTGCAGTGCCCTGAGAGCCCCGCTTCAGTGTCGGGAGAACAGGATCCTTTGCAGGCTCTTCCACTTTCGGCTCTTCCTGTGTCGGTGCATTGCCCTTTGCATAGGCCGCCCACTGTTCGGGCGTCAAATAGGCGATGTCCATGTCAAGATTGCCATCCCAACCATTCAAGCGCCCTTTGCTGGAGTACTGGAAGATAACAGGCGCTTTCCATGCTCCGTAACCTTTGGAGTCTGTCCATGGTTTGGACTGGTAGCCCGTCGTGTTATTGTTGGCGTACTGGGCGACCCAGAGCCCAAAGTCCTTAGCGACGCTCTCCCAATTGTGAGCGCGGCAAACTGACTTGCTCATGTAGACGAGCGGCTTAACACCTGTCCGATAACAGACACGGTCGCAGAATGCTTTTACATAAGATACATCGCTCTTACCAAACTGCGGATTCTGTGCAGACTCCCAATCGAGCACGAGGATCGCTTCGCCTGCCCTGCTCCCGATGGTCTTTACAAAGAAATCTGCTTCCTTGACCGCTCCCGATCCGTTCGCATAGTGGTAGATGCCTAACAGCTTTCCGCACTGTTTAGCCTGCTTGTAGGCTCGATCGAAGTCGGGATTGATGTAGCTGAGTCCCTGCGTCGCTTTGATGATCACGAAATCGCACGGGACAACGGAAAGATTGATTCCCTTTTGATAGCTTGAAATATCGATTCCGTTCAATGACATAGTCACCCCTTAATCAATTTATACAGCTTATTGATGTGGTTCTGCACGTTAGACGGCCAGTAGCCCGCATTGAGAAGAGCAGTCACCCTCTCATTGTTCGAGCCGTACTTACCAGCGATCACGTCCTCGATCACGGTGATGGTCGCATAGCCGATCGTCGACTTGCCTTTATAGCTGCATTTATACGAATAGGTCTTGCCGTCCTTGTAGATCACGACCTTACCGCTGTACGCCAGGATATTGATGTCGCCGTGACAGCTGAAATACTTCATCCCGACCGCGGTGCAGTCCTCTCTTCCGGTCATCAGGAAGTCTGTGAGTTTGGTGTTGTAGTCGTTGTCCCAACAATACCGACAACCCTGCTGATAAAGCCATGTCGCCATAGCACGCGGCTGTTTGTCGTGTCCGGAAACATCATTCCCATGATGCCCGATTTTGATCATCACTGGATGCAGACCGTACTTGTTCGCACAGTCAAAATCCGCGTCGCCAGTTGTCAAATATCCGAGTTCCGGAAACCAGTAAGACAGCGAAGAGTCGTTAACGTACGCATCATCGTTTCCCCGATATGTCACGGACGTATTCCGATAAACATGAATCTTGATGTCTCCGTGCGTGATCTTGTCGCCCTGCTTGAGATACGTGACGGGGATCCCCTTCGCTTTTGCTTCAGAGATGATGGTCTTCAATGTGCTTTTGTTGCTCCGGACATCCGCACTGACATCGCTCAGCGTGTTTGGGTCGTAGCAGAAAAGCCCGCGCGGCTTGAAGTAACTGTCGCGGATTATCTTGCGGATTCCGTCATAGTGGTCATAATGTGCGTGACTGATATGCAGATACGGCGTCTTAATTTCGCGTACCTTGAGGTACTCGATCAGGCGGGTCGCACCTATCTCGCAATAGCCATCGATCACTTCAAAGTTTTTGCCATCATCAATAATCTGAGCGTCTCCCCATCTGGGTCCGCCCGTGTCGTTATCATGGAATCCAGGAATGCAAATTCTGATCATTCTGCCTCAACCTCCGGAATACCTGCAAGACTAGTTAACAGTGACACAACTCCAGCGAGCGCAGCTCCAGATGCTACACCGATCCAGTCGACTTCCGTGATCCCGATCGCATTCGTCCCGATCAGCGCTACCGCAGTCTGTGCGACGGTCTTGATTGCTCTCACGCCCGCTGCCTTTATCCACTTGATCCAGTAATCTTTACTCATCAGATTCCTCCTTTGCTGATCAGCCACGTCAACGCAGCTGTGACCAATACGGTGATGACAGTGCTCACGACCTTATTCCACTTGTCCGCCGGCTCCTCTTCTATTTTCCGGAGTCTCTCTCCCTGCTCGGATTGCTCTTTTTGCATGTTTTCCAATGTGGTCAACATCCCTTTCATGGTGATCGCCATGTCGGTCAGCTTGTCGCTCAGTTCTTCTACCTTGGAGAGCCTCCGGTCCAGGTTGTTCATCTTGTCGTCTGTACGGCCCGTGCGCTCCATGTACTCATGCCGTGTGATATATTCGTCCAAAGTTCTGGCCCTCCTATGAGAATATGTTTTCGTTTCTGAGATACAGGCAACAGACTCTGACTACAACGCCAGTTCCACTTGTCGTAAGATTGCGGACAATGATCTGCGGATGATCGTTCGAATCCCACGTCCAACCACATAGGCCGACCTTATCGTTACTGCACCTGGCTATGATCTGCCGTCCCCATCCGTTTTTAGCAGGCATAGTAATGTCAGTGAATGTGTGCGTATATCCTGCACTGGCGCCTACAGTTATTGTTGCTTCTGCCGCCGCCCACTGGTACTGCGGCAAGGACTGTAGAATTTTCGTGAGTATCTTTTTGATGCTCAACATAAATACGCCCAAGCCAGTCACATCGTTGTCCCAGCCAAGAGCAGAAATGGCCGCATCTAACGCATTGTCAATCTGCGTAGTGCCTAGATACAACTCCTCGTCTCCATCCCATGTGATTCCGTGAGTGGTTTTGCGAGAGCCGAATGCAGATCCGTTACCGACCATGGTTGCGTAGTTGCCATCCGTGTCCTCTTGGTTGTACTGACCTACAACAAGCTGATTCTTTGTCCGTGATACAAGACCCTCACCTAGGATTGTAGAGAAAGCGCCATTGCCTGCCGCACTGTCAATGCGTGTTCCAAGAGAGAATGACGGCGCATAGGCTTCTGCTTTGTACGCGATGTAGTTGAGAGAGAATTTATAGTATCCACTCTCTTTCGACGTATCGCTCGTCATTGCTCGTATTCTCAGCCGTGTAGGTTGGTCACCGAATTTTAAAAGCGTTGTTTTAAATGTCAGGTGATTAAGCGTGAACGTCTCCTCTGTGTTCAGGCTCTGCGTTATATCCATATCCATTCGTGACATAACCGTTTCGCCGAACTTGAATTTTAGATTTACATGGATCTTTTCTCCGCTTGCGATGTCATCTATGTCTATGTCGTAATAGAAAGCCATATAGTCATCATTCGGGATAGGCTTCCAGGACAGTTCATAGTCCTTACGTACAAGTATGTTCTCCGTCCGATCGGCGCTATTAATATCAAATACAGGGAGCCCACTGACGACCATATATGTCCGTTGATTGCTGTAAACAGCAACGATATTTCCGACATCATCTACCACATACATCCCGGCCATCGTATATGTTTCACCCTGGCCAGTCGCGATCAGGACTTTATAATTGCTCGTCTCCGGAAGCAGCCATAATCCTTCGCTGGTCAGCGCAAGATGAGTGCCAACATAATTCTGCAGGCTCTCGTCGATTGACAGAACATAATATGTGGAAAGATCATCTGCGTCTGGCTCAGAGACGATGGAATAATGCGTGCTGCCTACCACATAATCTCCGGAAGGGTCCACGACAAAATAGACATGCGTCGGATCCAGAGCCGTGTCTGTGGTCAGTGTCATCGTCCCATGCTCTGTGATCCAGTTTAGAGTCTCCACGACTGACTGGACCGTGGACAGGCCGCCCAGGGCCCGCGACGCGTACTGGTTCGCATTGTCTGCGCTGGTCTGAGCGCTCTCAGCAGCTTTCTCAGCTGAGTCGGCAGCATTCTTCGCTCTTCCGGCATCGTCGACAGCCTGCTCAGCTGTCTCCTGTGCCTGCACAGCCTTTTTATCAGCTGCCTCTGCTGCACGATCATCAGTCGGAGGAGCTGTGCCGTTTCCGGTGAGCCATGCATCGCCGCCACCGACCCTGATCTGCACTGTGTCGCCAGGTCGCGCAGCGATCGTCAGTTTGACCGGAGTCTCATCAACTCCTCCTGGTATGTGAACCCATGCGATACCGTTCTCAACCCGGCGAACTTCTGCTGGCGTGTCATATGGAGCCGGCTTCTGTCGATCTGGCTGCTTCACTGCCGACACTAGAGTTTTTAAAATATTGTCTGTGTTTCCCATTGCCTCTCCATAAAAAAAGGGAGCCCGAAGGCCCCCAGGTTGATAGTTATAAAATTGATTTTGCAGTTTTCTTATTTTATAAACCGCGATAAAAAGATGGATTAAAGTGTCATTTAGTGACAGTTTTGCCACCGACATTTGTGTCGGTCGCAGATTTATGATGGTTAAAGCAAGGATAAACCGCTCTGCCGTCTACATGACATTGCCACTTCTTGCACCAATCATAATACCAGTTGCAGTGCCCGCATTTGTCGCAACACATGATGCCACCTCACTGCTCATTGTTGATGATGCCGATTTGCGTTGAGTTATCACCGCTATTGACCTGCGTTATGTTTTCGGATCGTGTTACACGTTCATCGACCCAAAAGCCGAAACACATTCCTGCGATGAACACGAAAATCATTATTGGAAGCATAATGTCACCTCACCATTATTCGTTGAAAATGATGTGCGCCACACAGAAGCCACGATAATTGCAGTAACATTTTTGGCAGTAATCGTGTTTTATTTTTCCTCTGCGTTGTCGTTTGAACACCTTGCAGATAAGACGTTTAAACGCATTGCTCATGATGTCACCTCATTGACTAATTGCTCGACCTGTCTATTTGTTGCAGTATCGATTTGACAAATTCCACTACTTTCGGCGCAAACCGTGCATGACCTGCGCTACTGGGATGCGTTCCGCTGTCTTGCACGCCGTTTTCATTATAGAAATTCGATCTGAACGTTGCATCCCAAGGACGCATATTGGATTTCGAATACAAGTCAAGTACAGGTATACTGTATCTTTTTGCTATCTCCTTTATACCGTTGACATAATCCCACTGTAAAGTGTCATTTAACTGACTGCTACAATGGACTGCAAAAGCTGTTTTGCTTCTTCCATTTCCTTATGTCCCTCACGCATAACCATTTGAAATGTGTTGTCATACTGTGCGTCTTGATAGAAAGTCTTACAGAATGTCTTTCCGTCCTCGACAATCACACGATTGATTTCCGCAAGTTTATCAGACTTAATCCATAATGTACCATCATCCATAAGCCTTGCTTTACGCAGTAATTGCATTACCTGACGCAGACCCGAAACAGTTTACAAATTTGACTTTAGTGTTATTGGTTATTGTGATGTCGGGCGTACGGTTTACATCATCCATAAACATACAACCGATAAACATTACGGTATCACCACCCGATACAACAATTGTTGCTCCTGCTCCTGTTGTGCCACGACCCATTTCGCAGTTGCTAATGATAATACCCTGTGAATCTGTGATGTTTATAGAATTATACCAAAACTGACAAGCATCAATTATAAAGCCTGCAGCTCCGACATTAGAAATATCGATCGCTTTCCCTTCGTTGCTTCCGATGTGGCAGAACGTGCAACCTGTAATGGTGCCATGTGCGCTGTTGGGCTGTGTACCGTCAATATAAAATCCAGTAACGGATGCGTGGAACGTGCAACCAATAAATACATTGTTACCACCATTATTGATGCATCCATATTTGCACCAAGATGTGCAAACATTCGTAAACTTGTTAAACTCGGAATAATAATCAATATCTATACCGACAAAACAGGTAGAAATAAACACGTTGACCGCATACAGTCCTCTATCATATCGGATGCTTGTATTGTGACAATAGATGCCTGCTCCGCTAAAATACTTGCACCATACATTACTTATCATGCAGTGTTCGGTATATACAGATGGTGTAGCATCATAATTTGCCATAAAAGCGATGCCGTTTCTTGTGCCTTTGCTTGACGGAAGCGTAAGGCTTTTTGCGCCCTCAAATGATACGTCCTTTATCGTGCATCGTTTACCGATCTTGACGCAGTATCCCGTTGTGGTGCTTTGAAGCAGTCTAATAACAGTCTTTTTGCCACAACCGCACAGCATACTATCTTCGGGCATATCAATGCCACCCGAAACATAAAATATTCCCTCTCCAAGATGGCAATACCCTGTATCAGTGAGCATGGACATGATAGCACCTGTCATATCGGTTTTGCCTGTTTCGTCTGCCGTATCCGTATCAACCGCCTGCAACCAACCGTTGCTGTCCGTTGTGATTGTCGGTGATGTGGTGATATTGTAGGTGTTTTCGATGATTGTATCACCTGTTGCCGATGATCCTGCTTCTATCCAGTCTTCCCACGCCCCACTAGAATACTGATTTCTTACAAATACCTTTCCGCTGTTGGTACTAACCATCTGCATGCAAAAACCAGTATTGTTATATCCATGTACGGCAGTTACAACACCGTTACTATCTTCTGCAGGTGCATTGTCGGGCTTATTACTGCCAAGATAACAAAATGATCCTGTGTTACCATAATCATCCATATCATCATCGGATGTCAGCATCTTAACAAATCCTAGTTTTTGCGGTAATTCTGTTTTGACTGCCGTTGCTACTTCAACCAACTCTGATGATGTGAAATAACCATTGATGGAAATCGTAAAACTACCACTAACAGCAGTGTTGTTAGTTGCCCTTGCACGGATTTGCACACCTGTTGCGGTATTTGGCAACGTTATCCATGCATCTGTAACATCCTGTGCTAATAGTGTGGCAGTGTCACCCACAAGATAATATATCTGCAAATATACGTTGGAGTCTGTGGAATTATACAACACGTGGAAAGGCACACCAATTTTAAAATCGTCAAGCGTTTTTTGTAATATCAAATCATATGTTGATAATGTCCCCGATGTCCCAGAAAAAGTATATTTGTTATTTGCGCTATCGTATGAATATGTAACACTGCTTGATGTGACCGTATTCCTTTTAAGATACTTGTCATAACTGATGATACCGTACTTATCCAATGTGGATTCTATTACCTTAACATCATCTGTTATTGGTTTGTAATAGACAAGTGACGGAGTTATGGTAAAAGATTCCGAAGGTATGCTAGAAATTTTAAATCCAATATACAGAGTAATATTAGAATCTGTGTGATACCTTTTTGGCTCATTTGTTGTATTTTCAAATACTTTGTTCGCATACGCGGTGCTTACGGCGTATGCAGTTGTTAAGAAAGCTATACCATTTGGTACACCGTAAAGGTAATAATCTCCGGGTGTTAATTCTATAGCAGTACCAAAAGTGGTAACACCGTAATCGGTAGTTCCGACAGTATACGTTCCGTCCCCATTGTTGGTTATTGCGGTGTTATTATTCCCTGCAGTAGTGGGCGATAACGTAAGCTCCACATTTTCATAAAGGGTCGTTAAATCTTCCTTTAACGCAGAGATCTCATCCCCGGTTTTCTTCGCATCGGCAGCCCGTCCAGCAACTGAGAGAGTATTATCGATCTTGACGCCTTCCATGGTAAAGGTGTCATCTACGTGCTCGCCATCAAAGCCGGCCAGCACTAATTTATCCATATCATAATTAGCCATTGTTCTCGTCACCTCCCTTCGTGAGTGTAACGGTCTTTGTCTCCTCGTCGTAGGTGAGGGTGACATCTTCACCGTCGAGGATCATCTCTTTTTGTCCTGCTTTCTCTCCAAGCAGGTAGGATACAATATCAAGCATCCCAGGCCCTCCATTCACTGTTCGCTCTGTCGTAGAAATAGATCGTCGATGTATCCATCTCTACGAACTCCGATCCGTTCGCCACGTTCGTCGTCGGCTTTGTGTCCGTAGACAATCCGTAGAACCGGCTGCGGACCGGCTGATTTTTTAAGCTGCCATTAAAATCGACTTCATACTGTGATACAGCCATGTCATGATCCTCCCATAGTTAATGTTACTGTGTGTGTCTCGCTGTCGTACGACAACGTGACCTTATTATCCTGAAGACGCTTTAGGTCAAATTTGCTCGTCCCGTTCGTCGGAGAGTCGAGCATGACGTAATCGTCCTCACTTAACACGGTTGTTTCCGTGCTCAGATCCTTTATTCGTTTTCCTGCCATTACGCTATTACCTCAATATAGTCTCCGTCGTCCGTTACGATTTCATTGTTGGCGTCGTCTATCAGATAATAGATCGATACTGTCCGCTCTGTTTCGGCCTTGTTGCTGACGTTCGCGAGGACCTCTTCCGAAGTCTTACATCCACCAGCTCCCAGTGTGATGCTCTGAGAGGACACGACGTAATTGTTATCAATGTCCTGTGCCGGATAATGTAGGCGAACCGTGTCTCCGATCGTGACCGTCGGC
>OCTX012260277.1_pt1 | contig 16163 bp, 7 predicted proteins | sample 1539691 | NCBI WGS metagenome assembly OCTX01 (sample SAMN02144231, study PRJEB22623) | gut metagenome | biome: sheep rumen | host: Ovis aries | place: New Zealand | reverse complement strand
CGGGCCGGCATCCATGGATGCCGGCCCGCATGCGTTATATGCCTAAAACCTATATAAACAGCAGCTGCACGATGATGAACACCGGAAGGAGAATGACCAGCGAGAAACGGATCATATAGCCGAAGAACGACGGCATCTTGATGCCGCTCTGCTCCGCGATGCTCTTCACCATGAAGTTCGGTCCGTTGCCGATATAAGTCAGTGATCCGAAGAACACGGCTCCCATACAGATGGCCTTCATCAACGCCTGGCTGATGCCGGCCACAGCAGCACCCTCAACGGGCAGCGTGGAGGCTGTGGCATGGAACACCATTGCCGTTGGAGCGTTGTCCAGGAACGCCGAAAGCGAACCCGTGGAGTAGACGAACTGCCAGGGCTCGGTCACAGGAAGCGGATTCTGCTGGAGGAACATCAGGGCAGGGGTCATCGTTGCGAAGATGCCGAGGAACACGCAGGCCACCTCCAGGATCGGGGTCCACGAGAACTCGTTGTCCTGGCGTACCTCACGCTTCGTGGTCAGCATCGACAGGATGATAATCGCAACGAACACCCACTCACGCAACAGCTTCAGGTACCAAGGAGCACCTTCCTCGCCCATGGCGGGAATATAGGTGGAGTTGATGAACATCGTGCTTAATATCACGCACAGCAGCCAGAAGATATTGATCAGACCGCGGGCCGTCACCTTCACCTGCTCGCGGGCATCGGCGGACAGCAGCTCCCAAGGCTCTTTCTTGTAATAATAACTGTCGATAATCCAGTAGATGCCAAGCAGCAGCAAGCCGGTCACCGCCCATTCGGGAATCATGTTCTGCATGAACCACATGAACGGCACGCCTTTCTGGAACAGCAGGAACAATGGCGGGTCGCCAAGAGGGGTCAGCAGACCGCCACAGTTGGCTACGATGGCGATGAAGAACATCACCGTGTGGACCTTGTACTTGCGCTGGCTGATGGTCTGGATCAGCAGACGGATCAGCAGCATGGCGGCGCCGGTCGTACCCATGAACGAGGCCAGAACCCAGCCTATGGCCATGATGATGGTGTTGGTCGTAGGAGTGGCGCGCATGTCACCCTTGATACAGATTCCGCCGGTCGTCACGAACAGCGCCATCAGCAGCAGGATAAACGGCACGTAGTCATAAACCATCTGGTGAGTCAACTCGTGCGACATGCCGTTGGCGCACAGCCAGATGCCTACAGGAACTCCCAGCAACAGGGAGATGTAGAGTTTGTGCTTGTTCTCTTCCCACCATTCGCCGGCTTTCGTCAACGGAAGGATGGCGATGCAGAGCAGCTGCACCACGAAGGGAATCAGCATCCATGAAGGAATCAAATGTTCCATAGAGAAAAATTTTTAGTATTTTTTATTATAATTGAAATACAAAGTTACGAAACTTTTCTGACATTCCATCATCTTTCGGGAAAATCAGAACCTTTTTAACGCGATGATTTCTCTATGAAGCTGTGGAACGAGTGGGCTGGGAGCACCATGTTGAGATGTTTTTTGCCCAGACGGATGGTGGCTCTCACCTCCTCGTCGGTCTGGTTGCCGGCGACAACCACCCGTTTCTGGTCGGGGCGCTGGAACACGATGACGGGCATCCCCTTGGTCTGCTCACGGCTCGTGTAGGCCAGCATGCGGCTGCCGGGAGGAACAAGGTTGGAGAAATGCTTCACGGCATAGTATTCCGGGGTATAGCGGAGCGTCTTCTTTTGGCTGTCCACCTGGATCAGCGCGTTCTGACGCCAGCCCCACGGGCTTTCTCCGTTGTCCTGCAGGATGAAGTTCCAGATGAAATACTCGTCACATCCCCGCCCGATATAGTCGCAGAGCAGATGGAACGTGTGCTCGCCTGCTTTCCAGTCCATCGAGCCGTTGCCGCACTCGCTCTCGCTGGAGATGAGGTGCAGGCCGGGGTAACGCTCATGAAGCGCTGCGAGGTGCTCGCGGCATTCCCACTGGATGCCCAGGCCTGTCACTTCGTCCTTCAGACCGTCCACGGTTTTCTCCACGTAGTCCAGGCGGTTCGTGTTGAACGTGCCGAGATAGAGCTTCACTTCCGGGTGATGCTTCTCGAGCGTAGGCTTCAGGTATTCGTGGTTGAAGCGGATGGTGCCCTCTGCTGTCCATGCGCAACCGGGATAGGGGGTGTAGGAGTAGGCCTCGTTCTGGTACATCACCATGTCGATCGGGATGCCTTCCTGCTGGTAGAGTTCGATGAACCGGCAGAACATATTCGCATACGACTGGAGGTAGCGGGGATCCTGGATCATGTAGTCTTGGGTGGCGAGCCTGCGGGGAAATACGCCGTTGCGGTCGCCCAGCAGTTTCATCTCGTCGGGGTCGATGGCGGTGTCGGAGGTGACGGAGCCGGCATAGAGAAAGGCGTCCTTCTCCTTCGGCTGGCGGTTGTAGCGGCTGCTCAGCACGGGGTAGTCGTGGTTGATCTTCATCCAGGCGGGAGGACTCCAGGGCGACATCCAGAAGGTGAGAGCCGGCTGATGCCGCTGCGCCATCTTGATGAGGCGGATCACGTTCTGCTTGTCGTGCTCGATATTGAAGTGGTTGAGATGGAAGTCGCCGTCAACCGTGTCGCAGGAGTACCAAGCCCGGCTGTAGTCGTTGGCGTTCATCGTCAGGCGGCCACGGGTGAAGCGAAGGTCGCCGTCGGGAGCGAACAGGCGCCGCATCACCTCCTCTTGCTCCTCCGGTCGCAGCTGCTCCAGCGCGTCGAGGTCCAGCTCGTTGAAGCAGGTGCCCCATGCGAGGAATTCGTGGCCTTGCTCATCGCCGTTGAGCGTGATCAGGGGCTGAGCGGATGCCTTGTTGCTCAGCGATGCCTTGCTTTCCTGCCATTCCTGGCTCTCTGTGGTGGTGTAGTGGGTGAAAGTCTGGGCGCTCATGCCGGCTGTTCCCAGCAGGAGTGCCAGTTGAAGGATGATTCTCTTTCTCATTGTCTTGTCAGTGTTATTTTCTGTTTCTTTTCAAATCATTTGCAAAATTACGAAATTTGCTCCATAAATACAAATATATGGGCTTTAACACCGGCAAAGATCATACTCAAGGAACTTTCCCTGAAACCGCACCGAAGCCCGTCTGCACTGGGGTTGTGGACGTCCTCGTCCGCACAAAAGACCGGCGAAGCACGGTCAAATATACGTCCCTCCTCTTGAAACCCAATTGAAGTCCATATAGAACGTCTAGCTCATCGCCAAAGTAACTAAAACTCTTCACTCTTCTCTAATTCTTAATTATCAAAAAAAATATTCATGATAATTATTTCATGATTTCCTCTTTGTCATGGCATAGTTCAAACAAGTTTGACTATGCTCATTTAGATTCTCTGAAAATGCTACGCCATGATAATGTTCAAATATATTTGTCATTATTCATTTGGCTTAATCGCATTTTTGACAAATTCGGAAATTCGTGGACATTCATGGACATTAGTTGTTAAAACATAAATCATCCGCAACGAAATCACTTCGAATCCCATCCTCGGAGTAACTTCACTCTTCACTCTTCACTTACCATCACTCGTCCTATATGTGCGAATAATAGGAGAATCGCAACATAAAAGCACGTTTTTCCCCTCGACACACTATATTTTTGTGTTTTTTTGTATAACTTTGCCGTAAAATATCCTACGAAAATGGAGAAACGAGTCATAATCATTGGAGCCTCCTCAGGCATCGGGAGAGAGGTGGCGTTGTTGTTCCTGAAAGCCGGATGCAGGGTAGGGGTTGCTGCCCGCAGGGAAGACAGGCTTCGGGAGCTGGCGGAGCAGTTTCCTTCGCTTGTGGAGTGGGAGCGGGTTGACGTCAATGCCGCCGAGAGCCTCGAGCGTCTGCAGGCCTTGGTGGATCGGCTGGGCGGCATGGACATTTATTTCCATGCCTCGGGCATCGGCAACCAGAATCAAGGTCTGAAACCGGACATCGAGGACAGCACGGTCCAGACCAACGTCGTCGGATTCACGAGGATGGTGGACTTTGCCTTCAACTATTTTGCGAAACAGGGTGGGGGACAGATTGGTGCCATCACCAGCATCGCCTCCACACGAGGACTCGGACCCGCTCCGTCCTATTCCGCCACCAAAGCCTTCCAGACCCACTATCTCGAGGCGCTTACCCAGCTGTCCTGTTCAAGAAAACTTGGCATCTCCATCACTGACATACGCCCCGGATTTGTCGACACCGACCTCCTCGCAGGCGATTTCAATTACCCCATGAAGCTCTCGAAAGAGAAAGTGGCAAAGGCCATCTTCCGTGCTCTCGCCAAGAAAAAACCGGTCCTCACCATCGACTGGCGCTACCGCCTGCTTGTCTTTTTCTGGCGACTCGTTCCTCCTCCAATATGGAGAAGAATAAAGCTGGCATAGCCATTCCTACTAATGTAGTCCGTCCCCGAAAGTCCCCGATCCGTACCGAACCCCATCCCCGCAACGCTCCCGAAACGTACACTCTTTAGGAGCGAGATTCTGGAGCGGCGAGCGAAACGCCAAGCTTGCTTGTGCTTTTCCGAGTCGTGACAGAATCCTACGAAGAGAAATTATCTGAACTTTGAACACTCACGTTCCTGACTCGTACCGAACCCCATCTAGCTCATCTAGAACATCTATCCCGCCACCTGAGTAACTAAAACTTTTCACTTTTCACTTAAAATTCATGCCAATTAAAAAATATTATTCATGAAAATTCGTGGTCATTCATGGACATTCGTGTTAAAACAAAAACATCCGCAACGAAAGCACTTCGAATTCCATCGCCGGAGTAAATAAATTCTTTATTTTTCATTCTTCATTTTTCACTTAAAATCCCCGTCCGCATGGTTTTTATTGAGCGAAGCGTTTTTTCTCCGTAACGCAGTGGAGGACTTTTTATTGAGTTTTGTCAGCACGAAGTGCCGTCATTGATGTCGTGTCGGATGGAAGCAAACTTGTTTGCGGACAGTCGTCACGGCACCAACGACGAAGGGCGAAGCCCAAGACAAAACGTTTTTTTATCTTTTTCATCATAACTTAATTCCATCCCCAAACTAACTAAACTTTTCACTTCCTACAACAAAGAGGCTCATCTTTCTCAAGACGAGCCTCTTTCTTCAATCACTTTTCTTTTCCTTACAACGGGTACTCCTCAAACGCATAGAGCACCGTTGACAGATAGCGCTCGCCGGTGTCCGGCAGTAACGCCACGATGGTCTTCCCCTCGTTCTCTGGGCGTTTCGCCAGCTCGGCGGCTGCGAACGCGGCTGCTCCGGCCGATATACCCACGAGCAGACCCTCCTGCTGGCCCAGCTCACGCGAAGTACGGATTGCGTCGTCGTTGTCCACGTCGAACACCTCGTCAATCACGCTTCCGTCATACGTCTTGGGCACGAAGCCGGCACCGATGCCCTGTATCTTGTGCGGACCGCTCTTGCCGCCGTTCAGCACAGGAGAGGCAGATGGCTCAACGGCCACGATCTTCACGCCTGGGTTCTTCTCCTTCAGTAGCTTGCCAACTCCCGACACCGTTCCACCGGTGCCCACGCCAGCCACGAAGATATCCACCTTTCCGTCCGTGTCATCCCAGATTTCGTTGCCCGTCGTCGCATAATGACGGGCCGGGTTGGACGGATTCTCAAACTGCTGCAGAATCACGCTCCCGGGGGTCTGGTCGCGAAGTTCCTCGGCTGCTTTGATTGCGCCGGGCATTCCGTCCTTACCGGGGGTCAGCACCACCGTCGCACCGTAGGCCTTCACCAGGTTCCTGCGCTCCACGCTCATCGTCTCGGGCATCGTCAGCACCAGTTTGTAGCCCTTCACTGCAGACACCAGCGCCAGACCCACGCCCGTGTTTCCGCTCGTCGGCTCTATGATTGTGGCGCCAGGCTGAAGGATTCCCTTCTCTTCGGCGTCTTCTATCATCGCCAGTGCGATACGGTCTTTCACGCTACCGCCCGGATTGAAATATTCCACCTTAGCTATCACAGGCTTTTTCAGCCCCCTCGCTGCAGAGAACTTGCCCAGTTCCAGCAACGGCGTACCGCCTATCAGGTCGGTCAGTTTCTTCGCTATTTTTCCCATTGTATTATTTTTTTTGTTTTATGTTTATCTGTAGGGACTTACTTCATGTCAGTTCGTCCATTCTTGCTATTACCATGCAAAGTTACGCATTTTCCTTCTAACTCCGCAACAAATTCTCGGAAAATCCTCCGATAGTAGAGACGCCCCGTGGGGCGTCTTCATACTTTCTTTCCGTCCGCATGGGGTAGAGACGTCCATATATGGCGTCTCCCCCCCCATCGTCAAGAGTAATTACACTATTCACTTCGTAGAATCTTGTCACGACTTGGCAAAATTCAAACAAGTTTGACTTTGCACTCGCTGCTCCAAGATTTCACTTTTCACTAATCACTTAACTAAACCAACTCCAGTGCCTGCTCCAGGTCGGCCAGGATGTCGTCGATATGCTCTGTGCCCACGCTCAGGCGCACTGTCGAGGGGGTGATATGCTGTTGTTCCAGCTCCTCCGGCGACAGCTGCGAGTGGGTGGTGGTGTAGGGGTGGATCACCAGGCTCTTCACGTCGCCCACGTTCGCCAGCAGAGAGAAAATCTGGAGTGCGTCGATGAATCTCCATGTCTCTTCCTGACCACCGTCTATCTCGAACGTGAAGATTGAGGCGGCTCCCTGCGGGTAGAGCTTTTTGTACAGCGCGTTGTCTTCGTGCGTCGGCTGCGAAGGGTGGTTCACCTTCTTCACCTTCGGATGCTTAGCCAGGAACTCCACCACCTTCAGTGCGTTCTCCACGTGGCGCTCCACCCTCAGGCTCAGCGTCTCCACGCCCTGCAGCAGGATAAACGCGTTGAACGGAGAGATGGCTGCACCGGTGTCGCGAAGGATGACGGCACGGATGCGGGTCACGAACGCAGCCGCTCCGGCCACGTCGGCGAACACGGCACCGTGATAGCTCGGGTCGGGCTTTGCAAGGGTGGGGAACTTGTCGGCATTGCCTTTCCAGTCGAACGTGCCGCCGTCCACAATCACGCCGCCGAGCGAAGTGCCGTGGCCACCCAGGAATTTCGTGGCTGAATGCACCACCACGTCGGCTCCGTGCTCTATCGGACGGATCACATAAGGTGTGCCGAACGTGTTGTCCACAATCAGTGGCACGTTATGACGGTGAGCCACCTCAGCCACGGCGTCTATGTCCGTCACGCCCGAGTTCGGGTTGCCGAAGGTCTCCACGAACACCGCCTTCGTGTTCTCCTGAATCGCTGTCTCCAGAGCTGCCAGGTCGTTCACCTTCACTATCGTGTTCGTGATGCCCAGGTTGGCAAGCGTGTGGGTGATCAGATTATATGATCCGCCGTAAAGGTCGTCGGCTGCCACGATATGGTCGCCAGCGCCAGCGATGTTCTGAAGCGCGTAGGTGATGGCGGCAGCGCCGCTCGCCACTGCCAGTCCGGCCACGCCCCCTTCCAATGCGGCCACGCGGTCTTCCAGCACGCCCTGGGTCGAGTTCGTCAAGCGCCCGTATATGTTTCCCGCGTCGCGCAGGCCGAATCGGTCGGCCGCATGCTGCGAGTTGCGGAATACGTAAGATGCCGTCTGATAGATTGGTACTGCGCGGGAGTCTGTTGCCGGGTCCGCACTCTCTTGTCCAACATGAAGTTGAAGTGTCTCAAAATGAAGTTTCTTGTCTGCCATAATTTCTATATTTTTTTTAGTTTATAATTTCAGTTCGATTTCGATTTCGACTTGTTGATAATTTCAGCTCGATTCCGATTTCGACTGCAAAGTTACGACTAAAAAGAACTATATTCCAAGATTTTTTTGATTTTATAGAAAAACATAAACAAATCTTCGTATTCCTCAGAATTATTTTCTATATTTTCCTCTCTTCTTCTCCTTTTTATAGTATTTTATTCTGACACCCCGTCTCACTCTCCCCTTACAACCCGTCGTCTCCCCCTGCCCCCCCGAATCCTGTCCACCAAAACGTCTCCCATCTCTCCAACGCGTAGGAACGGAAAAATCCGTTTTCTGTGCACCAACGCTTTCGCATCATGCCGAAGCCCGTCCGCACTGGGGTTGTGGACGTCCTCGTCCGCACGAACGACCGGCGAAGCACGGTCAGATATACGTCTCCGTCCGTCGAAACACCCTTGTTTCGTCTTCGATTTTTAGACGCCTTGTGTATTTTAGACGCCGGCATCTCTACTTGCGGTATTATTGAAATGTCTCGTTTCTTTATAATTTTGCTAACTGTTGAAAAGTGAGGCAACTTGTTATTTTACGATTGCTAAAGTTTTACAATTCAGAAATTATATGTAAATTTGCAACAAGAAAGAATTTATCCTTAAATAAATACCAATGTTCCCATCGAACCACTCATGACAATTCAGCGGAGATATGCCGTCGTGGATCTTGAAGTCGGTATGCTCGACCATAAAATCCATGACATAGGAGCGCTTCGGCATGACGGAGCGGTATACCATCATGCATCAAGAGACGGCCTGCTGCAATTCATCGATGAGGTGGACTTTCTTTGCGGCCACAATATTGTACACCACGACGCAGCATATTTGTTTGGCGAAAAATCCAGCCGCTGGCATTTGGTCGACACGCTCTATCTCTCTCCGCTGTTGTTTCCTGAGCGTCCCTACCACAAACTCGTGAAGGACGACAAGCTGCTTGTCGACCAAGCCAACAATCCCGTGAACGACTGCGAGAAGGCACGCGACCTCCTCTTTGACGAACTTGCCAAATGGGGGGCTCTGCCAGAGAATACGAGGCGGGTCTATTCGTCGCTGCTGAAGGACAAGAAAGAATTTGAGGGGTTCTTTCGTTTTGCCGGTGACATGCCTGAGGCGGACAGCCTGTCAGAGCTGATCCGGGAGACCTACGAAGGAAAGATATGCGCACATGCCGATATTGAAAGACTTGTCGACAATTATCCATGCGAGCTGGCTTATGCACTGGCGTTGGTGGACACGACGGACCACCGTTCCATCACGCCGGGATGGGTGCTGAAGAACTACCCCGACGTGGAGCAAGTAGTGAGGCTGTTGAGACACACCCCTTGTGCACAAGGATGTCCTTACTGCAACAGGAAATTGGACTTGCTTCACAATCTGAAAACCTTTTTCGGCTACGGCCAGTTCCGGACATACGAGGGAGAGCCTCTGCAGGAACGGGCCGCAAAAGCTGCAGTGGACGGAAAGTCGCTGCTTGCCATTTTCCCGACAGGAGGAGGAAAGTCGCTCACCTTCCAGCTTCCGGCCTTGATGGAAGGGCGGAGTGTGCACGGACTGACTGTCGTCATCTCCCCATTGCAGTCGTTGATGAAAGATCAGGTGGACTCCCTTGAAGCCAGGGGAATCTCAGATGCCGTCACCATCAACGGACTGCTCGACCCCATCAGCCGATCCTTGGCCATTCAGCAGGTCATGGACGGAGGCGCCTCCTTGCTCTACATCTCCCCGGAGATGCTACGGTCGAACACCATCGAGAGGATACTCCTTGCAAGGAATGTCGTGCGGTTCGTCATCGACGAGGCGCACTGCTTCTCGTCGTGGGGGCAGGATTTCAGGGTTGACTACCTCTTCATCGGAAAATTCATCAGGGCATATCAGGAGAAAAAGAGGGGAAAGACCATACCGGTTTCGTGCTTTACGGCCACAGCCAAGCAGAAGGTGATACAGGACATCTCCGACTATTTCATGAAGACACTCGGACTTCACCTCCAGCTCTTTGCCTCTTCTGCCACCAGGACCAACCTCCATTACTCAGTCATTCACGCCGACACCGACGAGGAGAAATATGCAAAGCTGAGAGACCTCATCAAAGAGCATGCATGCCCCACAATCGTGTATGTCTCGAGGACAAGGCGAACACGCGACCTCGCGGCCAAGCTCACGCGCGACGGCCACCGTGCGCTGCCGTTCAACGGCAAGATGGAGTCTGACGAGAAGGTGTTCAACCAAGAGGCATTTATGAGCGGGAAAGTCGGGGTCATCGTCGCCACCTCGGCTTTCGGCATGGGAGTCGACAAGAGCGACGTGGGGCTCGTCGTGCATTTCGATATCTCAGCTTCTTTGGAGGATTATGTGCAGGAGGCGGGCAGGGCAGGGCGTGACCCCAGCCTCGAAGCCAAGTGTTATGTGCTTTACAGCGACGCGGACCTCGACAAGCATTTTATCCTGCTCAATCAGACGAAGCTCAGCATCAGCGAGATTCAGCAAGTGTGGTCGGCTGTGAAGCGCATGACCAAGCAACGGCCCAGGGTCTGCTGTTCGGCACTCGAGATTGCGAGGGAGGCAGGATGGGACGACTCGGTCCTGGATATCGAGACGCGGGTGAGGACTGCGCTGGCGGCGCTCGAGCAAGGGGGCTATCTCATCCGGGGAAACAATGTTCCACATGTCTATGCCACCGGCATCACCGTCAACAACGCGGACGAGGCCAGGGCTCGAATCACCGCCTCTCCCCTTTTTGAGACTGGTGAGGTGGAAAAGGCGGTGAGGGTCATACGCTCACTCATTTCGCAGAAATACATAGCCAGGGCACAGACCGAGGATGTGGAGGCGGAGTCAAGGGTGGACTATCTGGCCGACACGCTGGCACTGACAAAGGCAGAGGTGATCTCGGTGGTCGAACGCATGAGGCAGGAGGGTATCCTTGCCGACTCGAAAGATATCACTGCATATCTGCCGGAGGCGGGCGATTCGGAAAGAAAGACTCTGCTTCAGTTGGACCGAATGGCAAAGCTCGAACATTTTTTTCTGCAACAACTGAAGGACGACGTCTTGAGAGTTTCATATAAACAGCTGAACGACAATGCAAACCGAAGTGGAATCTCTTTCGCTAAGGAGAAAGACCTGAGAACTCTGGTCAATTTCCTTGCGGTGAAGGGGTATATCCGGAAGAAGGAGGATGCGGCACACAACCTGGAGGTCGTCAGGGTCATGGACCGGGAGTTGCTGTGGAAGCGGTTTGAGATGAGACGGGAGATTACGCAGTTCACCATCAAGTGGCTCTATGCTTTGATGGAAAAGGAGAAGACGGGCAGAGACAAGGCGTCAGATATGTCGGTGGAATTCTCTGTCGTGGAGCTGTTCATGGCATTGAGGGAGGGCAACCAGTCCTTGTTTGGAGGCTTCGATGCCCTTCAGCTTTCCGACGTGGAGGAGTCGCTGCTCTTTCTGCTGAAGATTGGGCTGATGAAGCTTGAAGGAGGATTCCTCGTGCTTTACAATGCCATGGCAATCCATCGGGTGAAGGACAGCAAGACAAGATACAAAATCGATGACTACCGGATGCTCGATGAGTTCTACAAGCAGAAAATCCAACAGGTGCACATTGTAGGCGAGTATGCCAATCTCATGGTCAGAGACTACGATGAGGCGCTCCGGTTTGTGAAAAACTATTTCCAGATGGACTACAAGAAGTTCATCGCCAAGTATTTCAAGGGCGAACGGCTCAGTCAGATACAGCGTAACGTCACGCCTGAAAAATACGACAAGATTTTCGGGCAGTTGTCGCCAAGGCAAATGGAGATTATCTCCGACAAGGAGTCCAGGTGCATCGTCGTCGCAGCAGGGCCGGGAAGCGGTAAGACACGGGTGCTGGTCCACAAGCTGGCGTCGCTGTTGCTGCTTGAGGACGTGAAGCACGAACAGCTGCTGATGCTGACTTTCTCAAGGGCCGCTGCCACGGAGTTCAAGCAACGCCTCATTCAGCTGATTGGAAACGCGGCGCATTTCGTGGATATCAAGACCTTCCATTCCTATTGCTTCGACTTGATGGGGAGAGTCGGAAATCTCGAGATCGTCAGCGACGTCGTGGCTCAGGCGGCAGGCATGATTAGCCGTGGAGAGGTGGAGGCCAACAAAATTGCCAAGACCGTTCTCGTCATCGACGAGGCTCAGGACATGAGTTCCGAGGAATATGCGCTCGTCATGGCGCTGATGGAGCGTAACGAGGAGATGAGGGTCATTGCCGTGGGCGACGACGACCAGAACATCTATGAGTTCCGTGGGTCCGATTCCGCTTATCTCTATCAGCTGATGAAAGTGTCAGGGGCAAGATTCATCGAGATGACGGAAAACTACCGAAGCACACGCCATGTGGTCGGTTATGCCAACGAATTCGTAAAAGGAATCAGCAGGAGGATGAAGACCGTACCGATTATCTCCATGAAGGAGGAAGAGGGATCTGTCGTGGTCACAAGGCATTCCACCAGCATCATGTACGAACCCCTGCTCGAAGATATCCTGGCACACCGCGGAAAGGGATCCACCTGCGTGCTGACGCAGACCAACGAGGAGGCGGTCATGATGGTGGCACTCCTGAAAAAGGCGGGAGTCAATGCCAAGCTTATTCAGTCTATGGGAGATTTCCGATTCTGGAACATGGCCGAGATCCGCTTTTTCGTCAAGCAGATTGACAGGGAGCTGACTTCAGCGGTCATCCCCGATCAACTATGGGAGAAAGCGAAAGCTGCTACGGCCGAACAATACGGAAGGAGCACGTCTCTCCACTATGTGAAGCGCTGCATCCAACTCTTTGAGCAGACCAACAAGACCAAATACTACATGGATTTCCGTGAGTTTGTCTTTGAGTCCGAGGTGGAGGACTTTGTGGAGGTCGACAGTGCTGATATTGTCGTCTCTACCATCCACAAGGCAAAGGGGCGTGAGTTTGATGATGTGTATATGATGATGGCGGACGTGCTGAATAAGGACGACAGCCTCATGCGTCGTTTCTATGTGGGCATGACGCGGGCGCGGAAGCGGCTTTTCATCCATACCAACATGGACCTATTCATCAACTCTGCGGCTGACGAGTGCCGGAAAGACCGGACGGTCTACGGTCAGCCCAGTGAGGTGGTGCTTCAGCTTTCGTTAAAGGATGTCTTCCTCGATTATTTCAAGCAGGTCAAGTCCAACGTGCTCGCCCTGAGGGGTGGGGACCGCCTGTCGCTCAGAAACTCCGTCTTCTATGACTCCGAGTGTGACATGCCGGTGGCAAGAATCTCGCGCAGGATGGCGGACGCGCTCAAGTCCTGGCAGGAAAAAGGTTATCAGGTCAAGGAGGCATGCGTACGTTTCGTTGTGGCTTGGAAGCCCAAGGACGCTCCGGCAGAAGAAGCGGAGACCGCTGTGCTCCTGCCCGACCTACTCCTCTCCAAATCCCCACAGACGGGATGATGCGCGTGGTAGAGACGTCCATATATGGCGTCTCACCCCCGAACCCCGTCCACCAAAACGTCTCCCATCTCTTCAACGCGTAGGAACGGAAAAATCTGTTTTCTGTGCACCAACGCTTTCGCATCATGCCGAAGCCCATCCGCACTGGGGTTGTGGACGTCCTCGTCCGCACGAACGACCGGCGAAGCACGGTCAAATCCATTTTCCGTCCCTTGTCCCCTCGTTTTTACAACTCCTCGAATCAACCGTCGTCTAAATTCTAAACTCTCAACTTAAATAAGGATTACCCACAGCCTAAAGCAAATAATTAGAACCTGCTCAAACAATAACAGAAAAGCCTATGAAAAGAGTCGTTTTACTTTGCCTTGTTGTGCTTTCGGGCATTGCCCGGACAAGTGCACAGACCAGCATCAGCCTGCTTGAGGATTCTGCTAGCTATCAAATCCGTATGGGCAAGCTGACGATGACAGTGGATGCGGGATTCGGCGGACGCATCCGCTCCTTCGCCTACGACGGCCGTGAGGTGCTCTCGCAGTCGAGGTGGCCTGAGTCCTTCGGCAGCACGTTTTGGACCAGTCCACAGAAAGAATGGACGTGGCCTCCCGTAGTTGAAATCGACAAACGTCCCTATAAGGCTGAGCTCAGCGGCGGCAGGCTGACGCTTACCAGCGAGGTGGCTCAGCGCATGGGGCTTCGTGTGCGTAAGGAGTTCTCTGCAGACGAGTCGGACAATGCTGTAGTTGTCGCTTACTCCATCATCAACGAGGGGCAGGAAGCATGCCGTGTGGCTCCTTGGGAAATCACGCGTGTGGCGAACGAGGGGGTGATTTTCTTCGACTCCCCATCCGACAGCATCTGGCCTTCAGGTCTGCTGAACTTCACGTCGGAATGTGGCGTGTCATGGTATCAGTGCGACGAGCGGCCTCAGAACCGCAAGGTGAATGCCGACGGCCGTGGGTGGTTGGCCTATTACGACAACGGCCTTCTGCTTGTGAAACGGTTTCAGGATCTTGACAAGTCTCAGCCCGCAGAGGGTGAGGCAGAAATACAGGTGTATGTCAACCGCGGCAAGACTTATATCGAACTGGAGAACCAGGGTGCCTGCACGCTCTTGAAGCCGGGCGAGTCGCTGAATTGGACCGTCAGATGGAACCTCCTTCCATGCGACCTGCCTGCAGTGCCATCAGCCCGCCTTGTGGAAATGCTGAGTCCGATGATTGGGAAAAGCCGTTGACATACAGCCAACGGGACAAGAGACTGCTTGCTTCCGGTCCTGTTGGATTTCATTTGCCACACTGGAGGTGAATAGTTTAGAGTGAAAAGTTTTAGTTACTCCGGGGATGGTATTCGAATTGCTTTCGTTGCGGATTTTTTTTGAACACGAATTTCCACGAATGACCACGAATTTTCATGAATTAAATTTTTTAATTGACGTGAAATAATTTGAACGAATTATTGCGAATCTGTTACTTCGGTAATTGTGTGGAAAAAGATATTATGTCGTTGTTTGGTCGTGCCTCGCCGGCCGATTAGCTTCGCTGATTATCAGCTGCGCTCGGCATAATTGTGCGGGCGAGAGCCCATAAGCCCAGTCAACACCTATCGAGACATCTTTCCATGCAGAGGGGAAACTTTGCTCGCGATGGTATCGCGAGCCACACGACGGGCAATGGTATTTTAGATAGGATTCAGTTATAACAATGGTCACCCGACACCGGCGACGTTGGCGGGGGTGATAAGCGTTCTGCCACGCTGAGAGGACGTTGGGGCTTTTCATGGTTTTTTATAGATGCAATAGATTTTATAGATGCAGTGGTTTCCTTGGTTGTGTAGATTTTTTGCAAAGTTACATTGATTTTGGATAGGTTTTCCACGTTTTCGGAAAAAGATTTGTTTTAAGTGAAAAGTTTAGTTACTTTATGGATGAAAGAGGTGGGTGCCAGCCTGGAGGTTGCTGGGGGCGACATTATAGGGATATATGTGGTGTGTTTATCTGAAATCTTTTGTCTGAATTTAATTTCTTGTGTGTATTGTTGTGATTTGCTTTCAAATTAGTATCTTTGCACTAGCATAAACAGCCGACGCGAAAACCGTCACGCTCGACAGCGGTTGTGATTTGCTTTCAAATTAGTATCTTTGCACTAGCATAAACAGCTTTGAGCGGCCAGACGATACAAGGCAATCTGTTGTGATTTGCTTTCAAATTAGTATCTTTGCACTAGCATAAACAGCCTACATCTCGTTTTTCAGCGTTTAGTTTATGTTGTGATTTGCTTTCAAATTAGTATCTTTGCACTAGCATAAACAGCAACCTGTGGTGCCGTGCAATCCCCTACTGGTTGTGATTTGCTTTCAAATTAGTATCTTTGCACTAGCATAAACAGCGCCAGCATGTGTGCGAGAGCGTAGACGAGGTTGTGATTTGCTTTCAAATTAGTATCTTTGCACTAGCATAAACAGCCAAATGCACTATCTTAGCAAAAAATAAATGTTGTGATTTGCTTTCAAATTAGTATCTTTGCACTAGCATAAACAGCTCATTTCAGCATAGCGGGGAACATAACCAAGTTGTGATTTGCTTTCAAATTAGTATCTTTGCACTAGCATAAACAGCGGATATTGTCGAGACTCCAAAGCGAGATAAGTTGTGATTTGCTTTCAAATTAGTATCTTTGCACTAGCATAAACAGCCGCAATCCTTTCGTCAATCTCGATGAGAAAGTTGTGATTTGCTTTCAAATTAGTATCTTTGCACTAGCATAAACAGCATTACCCAACTGAGGAACAAGAGATACGGGTTGTGATTTGCTTTCAAATTAGTATCTTTGCACTAGCATAAACAGCTTCTCGTTCAACATAGCATTTGACACCGAGTTGTGATTTGCTTTCAAATTAGTATCTTTGCACTAGCATAAACAGCTGTTCCATTTTCTTAGCCATCATCAATGAGTTGTGATTTGCTT
>OCTX012247147.1_pt1 | contig 16163 bp, 20 predicted proteins | sample 1539691 | NCBI WGS metagenome assembly OCTX01 (sample SAMN02144231, study PRJEB22623) | gut metagenome | biome: sheep rumen | host: Ovis aries | place: New Zealand | reverse complement strand
TTAGATATTTCTTGTTGAGGCTCGAATCAGAGTTAAAATTTCAAAATGGACAAAATTAAAGAATTTAGAGAAAAATGATAATGCATGATTAACTCTGATTCTTAACCTCAACACACTATTATATACATTAGTGAATGAGAGCCCAAGTTAAAATTCTTAAATCTCCAGAATTGATAAAATGAAGCGATTTTGCTCGGAATCCATTAAAAAGGAAAACAGCCACCACATTAATGTGATAGCTGCTTTGTAAAACTCATGTTGGCATAGCCTTTTGACTTTTCATTCTTAAAGCCAATAAGATCAGTGAAATAAGGAGCAATTCCCTTTTTGATGTCCTTTTCCATAGTCCGAATTTTTAATTGATTCAACGTAACTTATCTAAAAACGATTGATTCAAATAGAAAAGTGGTGCGCACCCGCGAAGTTACTTTGAATCAATCTCTAAACAAGTATATGTATTCCGAATCAGACTTCAAAATGGAACTTCTCATTTCTTAATTATACCACAAGATATAGTGATTCTATGAAATAATCTATTATGAGAGAGGGGACAAATTAACAATTCGGATATATAATATCATTTTTTTCAAGAAAACGTCTCTACTTTATATTAAAATAGATTTCCTCTGGATGCTCACCAAATAAAAAGTGTACTACATTACATAGCCATACATCTTCATTGAATCCATCCAAATTCTCTACTTGATATGTACCTCCAATTTCATCATGTGCCGCCAACTCCAGTCGGATAGGATAATCATCTTCCAGACTGACATCTACAGTAACGTAAAGTCCATCTTCAGTAAGATAATCAAGAAACTTATCCGCACCATCGACCATTTCTAAATCTTCTTGGTCTCCGTCATAATCTGGAAGAACGACAAACCATCTGCCATCTTCCCATTTCTCAAATGTTAACTCCATATTACCAATGATATTTCCTAATAAGTTGCTTAAAGACAGGCTCGTCCGTTATAGAAGCAAAGAGTAAGGCACAAGTACGTATCTTTAGCACACCTAAGTTACTGAACACCTCATAAACAGACTTATCACTATCCAATAGGACTTGAAAAGCTCTGATTAATCTTTCTCTGAGGATTGGATGCTCAATGTAAGCTTTTGCCTCTTCACGACCGTTGAGACCATAGAAGTCTGTGAGTTTACTTGTACCAGTCCTTTTCAACTGAGGATATACATACCTTACCCAACATTCAAAATCGGGCTTACCTTCTTCGATTTCAATCAGGGCTTGTTCATACAAGGTATTACCATGTATAGTTTTACCCTCCTGCGCCGTTAAGAATCTTTGTAAATCTTCCATATAATAATACTACCAACGATATTTGCTCTTTATTTGTTTAAACACGGGAATGTCCGATACTGAGGCGAATAGTAAGACACATGATCTGACTTTAATTACATCGTCGCCAAAGATTTCGTAGATGCTGTATTTGTTATTTAGCACCGCCTCACATATCTCAATCAAATGTTTCCTCAAAGTGGGATGGTTTATATACTGAAATGCTTCCAACCTCCCGTTGATTCCATAGAATAATGCAGGACGGCTATGTGTTCCTTTAATTCCTGCCATCTGAGGGAATATATACCATATCCAGTGTGTGACTTTCCCACCTGCTTTAACCTCCTTCAAGGCTTGTTCATAAGAACTTACAACGTCACCTTCATTTACGCCACGCCCTGCTCCTTCATGCGCATTAAGGAACCTCTTTAAGTTAGAACATCTTTTATTGACAATGGCTTCAATATAATCATCATCGTCACCAAATAGACTGTCGAGCTTGCTCATTAGCTGCTGTGCTTCCATACTGCCCAGTAATGCGAACTCAATAAGGCTTGAACGCAGCAACCTCAATTCGTGTTCCTTAAATAAGTCTGTTGACAATATGGTATTTATTAAAGCCCTACAGTTTGGCCGAAATATTCTATCCATAAACTCAGGGTCAATGCTTAAAGCCATAAATCCATAGCGAGTAAGGATAGGGTAATCTTTTTCTGCCCCCACAGTCCCCTCATAGACAGGAAAGAATCTCAGTATTTCGGATATTGAATGCTGACTGTCATACGAAACGATCTCAGACAAGAAATCTTGCTTGAATGTTTCGAGTAATTGTATATCATGCTCCGTCTTGGGAAACCTGTTATATACGAAATCCTTGTCTATTTGATTCATTGTATTAATCTTATGGTGTTCTACTAATAAAATGCAAATACCATGCCATGAATAGCTATTCTTATCAATATGGCTTTACTTCATATAAATCTTCTGGCACAATTTTAATATTCTTATGATTTCTTTCAACGTCTTCAATTGGTTCTAATTCTATTTTGTTTTTAACGAGACTGCTATGATATACTTGTTTCTCATTGAACAATCCACTACTTCCAAAAATATTAGCCCATGTAATGTTTACGAAATACCCTTTTATTCCTTGTCCAGTAAATCTATCAACCAAGTTCTTGCTAATTGTATAAGGATCTTCATTGCATCCAATAGCTATTGACCTTACAATTACATAAGATCTGTTACCCTCACTGTCAGTGAACCAAATCGATGGTTTCATCTTTGGCAAGTCACATGACTGAATATGAGTATAACCATTATCTGCTAAATAATTATTTACATTATTAACTCCGATACAATGTAATTCCCATTCTGAAAGCGGATCATTTAGATTTTCACTTTTAAAATCAATGGGTTCTAAGGTGTTTGCATCTAATATCGGTAGGACATCTATCGCTTCACCTGTAGCATCAAAAGGAATAATACATGACTGTAGCCCATATTCCTTTGTTTCTCTTTGGTTGTTGTTCCAATCTTGTGCAGGAATATAAATCTTATCATCTATTATACTCCCAATTAAGCAACTATAAACCGTTGCTTTATATGCAAAGCATAGATGATGGAATGCTGGTCTTGTAGCACACGACCTATGCCACCAAAAATCATCTGGAGTTTCACCTGTTTCTTTATCTTTAAATTGTTCCGTTATATAATCGCTAAGGCGAATTGACAGGCCAAATAAATTCTTATAATCCTCTTCACCCACATCTTCAATAAGTGCTACTTGTAATTTTTTCATATCAATGGTTTTATTTGTTATTTGATAATCATTTCTTTCTTGCCAACAAATGGTCTATCCAATTCGGAATCAGCTTTTGCGGCTACTCCCATCATTAGTGCTGCATAATTGGCAGCTCTTTCATTCAGATTTTCCATATTCAAAGTTTTTTAGTTTGAAATTATGCTGCAAATATAAGACGATTATTTGAGAAAAGCAAGCATTAATAATCTGATTTGTACAAAATATGCGTCTGATTGTATAAAATATCCATGAAGAAGGTTATTTCAGATTTGTTTTGATTACAGATGGTGACAAATTAACAATTCGGTCTTATAAGAACAATTTTAGTGTTAAAATGTCACCTCTCCATTTCTTTAATCGGGTTGATATAAAAAGCAATCTGTTTAGGTTCCCACCTCCAATCGCCTTGCGGAAAAATGCTTGCTATGCTATAGTGTAAATGTGCTGGTTTCCCTTTAGCGTTGCCAGTATTCCAACCTTACCAATCGCTGATTTCTGAGGAACTATAGTCCTCGGGTACAATAATGGAACCGTTATCATCGAACGACTTCATGCAAGGCTCTTCAAGTTCACTCAGTGGTATTATCATCTCGGATAGTCCGCAATTACCATAGAAGTTTAATTTTTCATACTTACTTAGAGTACCTTGAGGAACCTCTACTGAAACTTCCCATTCGTTGTATTGGCACATGTCTGATATAACGTTGGCATCTATTTGTGTAGGATTACAACAACGTGTATATATTTGAACTAAATTATTAGGGAATGCACCATTTGCAACATATCTAAGACTTAATGGTGGAAAAACAAACTGTAGTAAATCGCACCCCCAGAATGCTCCTTCTTCTATTACCTTTAACTTATCAGGAAGCTCTACGTAGGCTAATGATTTACAATTTCTAAAAGCACCCTTAGGAATCTTCTTTATTCCAGATGGGAGTAATATCGATTTCAATGAACTGCAGTCATAGAAAGCATCTCCCTCTATGACTTTAAGCCCTTTGGGTAATATAACACGCTTTAACCCTTTGCAGTACCAAAATGCGCTATATCCGATTACTGTTACACTATCGGGCACAGTGAATGTTTTAACATTACATTCCCTTGGCATTTCAATTAGTTTTGTGAGGTTTTTATTGTATAGCACCCCATCAATGGCTGCGAAATATTTGTTATCAGGACTCACTGTGTATTCTTTTAATGAAGACGCGAATCCTGTCTGTATTGTTTTGACTGATTCAGGAAGATGAAGGTGATGCAAAGATTTGCACCCGAAAAAGGCACCCCATTCTATTTCTCTTAAGCCAGACTGCAATACTACTTCTGATAATACAGAGCACTCTTGAAATGTGTGTTGCTCAATCTTCCTAAGACTTTTTGGCAGAACAATCCCTTTCAGTTTCTTACAGCCAGAGAATGCACCATTTCCAATGCTCCTGACATGATCGTGGATGGTTATCTCCTCCAGATACTTGCAAAGTGTGAATGCAAGCCTGTCAATCATTCTGACGCTTTTAGGAACTACGAAGTGTGGACCGATGCATGGGAGAGCACGGATTATTCGCTTTTTATCCTTTGAATACAGCACATTGTTCTCTAAAACAAAATATGGATTATCTTTGGCCAAAACGATATTTCTTAATGACTTAAAATCAGAGAAAACAAGCCCATCCAAATTCCTCAGACTATTTGGAATAGTGATAGTCTTTACAGCGGTACAGCCAGGGAATGTGTCTCCCAATGATTCTATTCCTTCTTCCATTTCTATTTTTTTCAATTTCTCACAATACCAGAATACCCCATCACGATCTAAGTTTTTTACGCTGCCCGGTATTCTGATTGAGGTAAGTGAGTTGCAATATGAAAAGGCTCTTTCGCCTATAGCCTTCAAAGATTTTGGCAATTCAATCTTTTTAAGTAAGGTACACCCCAAGAATGCAAAATCGTCAATTCTTTCAACACAAGAGGGAATCTCAATACTTTCCAGTAGTTCGCATTTGCAAAATACGAAGTCTTCTATTACTTTGAGTTGCGAGGGCAGTTTGATTGACTGTAGGCACTTGCAACCTTGGAAAGTCTCTCTTTCTATAAGTTTTACTGTTTCTGGTATAACGACTTCCTTTAAAAGTGTACAGTCCTCAAAGGCTCCTTCTCCGATAACTTCAATGCCATCAGGAATCACTACTGTAGAGATTTCTTTGTCGTACACACCAAGCACGGACTTTCCATCTTCACTAATTTTCAGAACTTTTTCTATTTTCATTGTAGGTATATTTTTATTTCCACCCATGTCTTCTTATAACTTCTTTAATTATAGGATCATCCCATACAGAATCCATCAACATTATAGATGAATGAACTTTTACGGCATCATCCCCAAAGATTTCGTACACAGTCTTACCAGAATCAAGAATAGCCTGACAGCAACATCTATAATTAACTCTAAGAGTTGGGTGATTCATATATTCATGTGCTTGCTGTCTATCTTGAATAGCGTAAGTCTGTGACATACCGCTCTTACCAAGACCCTTCATTTGCGGAAATACATACCAGATCCAATGACCAGTTTTCTTTCCATTTGAAATTTCTTTGATAGCTTGATCAATTACATGATACTGTGCTCTTAAAAAATGATCTATCATACTAAGTTGTTTTGAGAGTTTTTATTTAATCATCATCCCGTTATCAATCATCCACTCAACGATGTTGTGGAATGCGTCACCAGCCATTCCTCCACCGCTTGCAGGGAGTCCGAGTTTGTTTAGGCTTACAATCATGCTATACTTAGGCTTATCAGCAGGGAAATAACCACAGAATGCAAGGTGAAATTCGGAAACAGTATTGTCCCCTTCGTAATATTCATTAACCTTTGCAGTTCCTGTCTTTCCTGCAACTTTTAAGCGGTCACTGCCAGCAAGTCTTCCCAAACCCTGACTTACCACATGTTCCAATGTCTGCTGCACCAATGTCACATTTTCGATCTTGGCAATTTGTTCATTGATTACTTCTGTAGTGCTTGGCACTAATGTTGGTTTCACCATCTTACCATTATTAGCGATAGCATTATAAAAAGTCAGCATCTGGATCGGAGCGATTTTTCTATTGTAGCCTATCGCACTCCAGAGAATATCCTTATTCACCCAATCGGAATCTTTCGGGGAACTATAGACAGAAGGACGCAAACCTTCAATTCCTTCAATGCTACTTGGCTGGCCGAAACTCATAGAGTCAAGTTTGTTGAAGTAATCTTGTTCTTCTCCTTTAAAAATATTCCAGATCGTCTTACTGATTCCGATATTCGAGCTAATTTCTAATGCTTGTTCCAATGTTACTTTACCATAACCGCCTCTACGCCAGTTATGATCTTTCATTATCCGATCATCATCTATCTGCCAAACGCCCTCACCCGTATCTATAACATCTGATAGATGGGCTTTTCCAGTTTCTAAAGCAATAAGAAGAGATGCAACTTTTATAAGTGACCCTAATTCCTGTTGATAGGCAAAGTTCTGGCATGGTTGGAACTTACCTTCATAGTTACGTTCACGACCAGCCATAGCAAGTATTTCTCCTGTTTGGACGTTCATAATGATTACCTGACCTTGCAGACCATTAATCTCTGTTAGCTTGTCATTCAAAAGCGAATCTGCTGCATGTTGCAATGCTGGCGAGATTGTCGTGCCTTCTTGCGACATAGGTAATGAATTATCAGTAGAGCTACACCTATTATATAAAATATAGCCTACCAGAGAGAGTACCACACAAACGACTGCTACTATCCATTTCCAATTATTGCTTTTTCTATTCTCAGTTCCGAGTACCTGTAATTCGTCATTATTCATAACTTGCCCTCCTTTTCCGATTCAATCAGAGTTTTCAACTGTTTCAGAGCCTCCTTTGAAGCCTGTAGTGTAAACGCCTGGTTCACTTCCATGTTCGACATTACTAACTGTTGCTTGTTGACATTAATCCTAAAGATGTACGCACGATTAACAATCAGCGACTTTCCAATTCGGATAAATGTCATAGCCTCCTTTCCGAGCTGATCCTCCATCATCTGCTGACAATGGGCCAGGTTCATTGTGAACACATGCTCAGTTTTATCATGCAGCACCATCGTAGAGTAGTTTCCGTCCGACACTACATACACAACTCGTTCTGGTTTTATCCTCACGAGTTCGTTGACATTCGATATAATTAGTACTTTGTTGCTCACTATCTGAATTTTTCGGCAAATTTAAATGATTTAGTTAGAATATCAAAGAGAAACGGCTTTATTTGTACAAAATATGTGTCTGGTTGTATGAAATCGACACGGATTACTATCTTTGTTACATTAGAAGCCAAGTCCATCCATCATATCATCTATATTGCCACCCTCTTCTCTGAATCTATCATAATCTTCACCACCTAATGCATAATATGTTTCACGCTCATAATCAGTGTCATCTATTTCATCAGCATGAAGCCATTCTTGATATTCCATTTCTCTTCTTTCTTCTGCCAACTCTTCCAACTTCTCATTCATTTGGTATTGAGCTTCTTCTGTTAATAATAGATTTGCTAATCCTATTTTTAGTCTCATATCATCATCAAACCTACTATCAAACCTACTATCAACATAGCAATTATATAAATAGCAGAGAGGGTCACAATGAATACCATAATACAGATATTTATTTTCACCCTCCAAATCATCCATTGTCACTGGGAAAAACATTCCGCTGGAAAAATTCATCTTCTCTGCAAAGGTCAAAGGTCGAGCATTATTTATACGATCCGTAACTCTTTTATCTGTTCTTCTTATCCTCTTCCAAACTGACATGATATTCCTTTCAGGGTTTTGGGCCCACGAGCGTATTAATATCATCGGTATCTTATCTTCATAATCAAAAGAATGTGTACTTGCATACATTTTCCCATATATCCGTTTAACAAGTTCATTAATTCTGAGACCAGGATAGATTAAAACTAGAAGATTATTGGCTTCATCATTCGTAATATTGCTAAGGAAATCCCTTGCATTGCTATGTATGAATGGAGGATCAATGTCAATTCCACAATCACGTGCCTCATAATATGCAGATAATGATTCTCGAAATTCTATAATTCTTATAATGGCTTCTGCAATATATGACAAATAGGAGTCTTGGGGCTTTTGGGGAACAAGTGATAGGTCTTTATTAGGCTCAAAGTGGTAAAAGTCATCAGCTTTTACGTCAAATCCTTCAGGAACTAAATTAACCACCTCTTTCACTTTCAACAAATTAAGCAGTTCGTGGAAATTTGACGGTTCGAAGTCCTTGGGATAAATAAAATAGATATTCATATCTCAGAAGTATTTGGTGTTATTAGGAGCAAGAGTGAAATACTGCATAGAGGATTATCAAAACAAGCATAATAATAAAGCAACCTATCGAAAACGAGGCTTCCTCATGATCTTTTTTTGCCTGTTGTATCTTGTTATTCAATCTTTCAATCTCGATTCGATCTCGTTCTTGAATACTCAGATTCTTCTTGGGATTGGTATCGGTTTTTGTTCTTGTGATACTATTACCAATAAGTATAGAGAAATAAATAACAGCACCTATGACTAAGCAAGCAATTGCAATTGTAATAATACCTCCAGAGCCACCTCCGTCATATTCATCTACATGTCTCCCTGAATAATGTTGAGCAAATATGCTTGTTGACTGAAACCACACCAAAAGTAATAAGAGTCTTTTGGTAAATAGTATTCCAAATAGTTTGTTCAACATCAAGTGTCGCATACTATACAATCCTTGCTGTCAGTTCCCAAGATGAAAGCGATTTATAGTTAAAGAAGCATGGGACTATTGAAAATTATCGTAAGGAGGTTCTGGAATACCTATCATCAGACAATGAACAATAGCCCATGCCCTGAGATATGATAATCCAAAAGGATATACTCATCCCAAGCATGAGCATATTGCTTACTATCCCTGATGATTGAAATTTTCCAGATTTCCTTACAGGATAATATTACAACTGCTCTTTTTCTAAGTTGAGATCTTTATAACGCACTCCTACACTACGGAGCACTTGAAACTCGATACAAATATATAGCAAATAATCCACATTTAGCATAAAACCTACAAATTATTAGCAATTTTTGGTAAAATTAGCTCTAGATTGGATAAAAACGACATCAAAATTAAAGGTAGAGCACCGTTTTTGATGCCCTACCAAACTATTACTTTAGAGATTGAACTCCGCTTTTATTCGTTGTACTGTGCTTATTCCTTTTCCTGTTAGTTTAGCAACATTACGGATAGAGTAACCACGTTTCAGATAACTTATAATGTCGTGATATTCTTCTTTTTTCTGTTCAATGGTCTTAACGCTGCCAACTTTACGACCAAGTTTTCCACCTCTTTCAATGTAGAGTTTACGACCACTATTCAAACGAAACTTGATGTTTTCCCGTTCAAGTTGCGCACATGTTGACAGAGTAGCTATCATTATAGGTGCAAACATTGTGGGCTTACCCTCAGAATCAAGTAGCGTTAACTGTTCTTTCTGCATATAGAGGTTAATGCCATTATCAATGAGGTCTTTAACTGTTGCCAAGACTTCAAAGGCATTTCTCCCAAGTCTCGAAAGTTCACTAACCAAAAGGATAGAAACATCATTTTGCTTGCAGTAGTCAATAGCCTGCAACAAAATTGGTCTTTCAACATTCCGTTTTGCTCCAGAAATCTTTTCCTCAAATATTTTGGAAATCTCTAATTTCTGAAACGCTGCATATTTTGATAAATCAGAAATCTGCCTGTCTGTGTTCTGCCTGTCACCAACAGACGAAACACGGGCGTAAATAATTGCTTTCATTTTAATCTTTGATTAAGTTAAACACATAATGGGTGCTTCAGAACAAACCTATATAGATTTATATGAATACACCCATTATTTGAACATAGTTTTAACTATAAACTCGCCACAATTCCAACGTATCACCAACGACAAACCAACCTTTATCTTTAATATACCATATTTCTTTTATGCCATACGGATTATCTTTAACCTCATATTTTGCAGAATTGTAGGCATACCAAGGAAATTTCGCTTTTTCGATTTCTTCTTTATCGTAATCTACTTCAAAGGCTCGAATTGTCACCAATATAACTTTTGTGTAATACTGTATCTTTCGGGTCTCCCATTTTGGGCAATTGTTTTTTATAAGGTATAAATACGGATTTAGAAAAGCATTCACACCTTCAACCATACCACTTTTGGGACACCAATCAAATTTCATTGTTTGCATAGTCATAAAAATATAGGGGAACACCTCATTTCAGAGACATTCCCCAAGTTAATACTAACCAATGAACCAAGAATATTTCTCGTCACCATGTAAAGCGTTATTTATACCCGTTGCCACTTCTGTAGCATTAACAGCACGTGAAATATAGCTATCAATATAACTACTTTTGTTTGACTGTGTGAGTAAATTGTGAAAATCGAACATTGATATTTGATTATTCTTTACTCCAAACGTTTCATTGTGATAGAACTCACGGCAAACGCTGTTTATCTGACTATCTGTTATCAATAGTTTAGGTATTCCACGCTGTACATTGTTTGGAAGTGCTTGATACATACGGAAACGACCTACTATCTGTGCGAAACGTGACTCACTTAAATAGGTGTTGGATAAAGTCTGCATAAGATATATATCTTTAGCAGGAACGAAACTACTGAACAAGTCCATTGCAATTTTATAAAGGTCTCTCAAACTCATAACCTCAAAGGATAGCTTCACACCATTTCCCGAAAGAATTTGGTTACTGCATATTTTCATGCGCCATCCCACAAAGATTGAAAACTTTTCCGCGCCTTTTGTTTGACGATAAAGGTTTAAATCTGAGTAGTTCCTGCACCCGCCTACACACAGTTCAAGTTTTTCTCCCTGTAAAGTCTCAAATAAACTTGGGATAGTGAAAGCAAATGCCATTCTTTGATAAAATTGGGTCTTTTCACATTCCAATAGTTCTGAGGCTTTTTTCCCAAGTGCGCTTGGTATGCGACCACGCACAATATGAGAAACACGTAATTCTGGAGTACCAAAACATTCACCGTGATAGTAGTCTTTCGCTGCACCATAGACACAAGAAACGAAATCTTGATGAGAGATAGTTAATTCCTGATTTCCCCAAGTTGGAACTACGCAGGAATTAGTTAGTTCTTCCATAGTGATTGCATTTGTGTTAGCATCCAAGAAACTAACATTTTCTGCTACCTTTGGAACTTCTACAATAGGCTCGACAATCTCAGCATCTGAGAAATCAAACCTTTTTCTTGCCATTGTAGGCATTAAAACTAAATCGTTCATAATGAATTGAATTTAGAAGTTAATAAAAAGTGAATTAACACGTAATTTCATTTTCTGACAGAAAGAAAGCTATATTAAAAAGCATTCTTTTTATACTAAAAGTGAGCGGGGGACTTTGGGGGTTGTGTGCCAGCTCTCAGATCACTTTGCAAAATTTCAATTCATGGATATGTTGATAGGGGGAGGGGGCTTATATATACAAGTACCTGTACCAGCTCGATCGTCTCTCTCCTTTGATTTTTCAGGAAGCCCGTACTGTCAACTTATAACATAACGAGTGTATTTCATTAGTATTAGATGGTTGAGGCTTTTTTCAGAGTACATACTATAAATAGCCAAATAAAAAGGCCAGACACCAAATTCGGAAAAATCCGCAATTTGAATGCCTGACCGCTTCTACTTGCTTAAAACTACTTGAACCAGATATTAGCGTTCTTCTTGATTTTGACCTTCGTGAAGTCGCTCAGAGTGGCTACAAGATCCCTTATTTTCGGGCGTTGGCTCTGGTAGTTTGACCACAGCGAAACGCTCTTTTCCTATATTAACTTGTTGAGGCTTGCACCTTCTTATATGTGCCGCAAAAACATCTAGATCAAAATCCATTAGTGGCTCTGCCGTAATCATTGTTTTAAACCCTAATTCTGCTATTCGTGCCATTGCTTCTACTCGATCTTCGATTCGTGGGGCGTTATTCATAATGTCAGGATAGAAACGGTTGGTCTCTAGAGTTGTACAGAACTCGACATATTCCATCAATGGATGATTAATGAACTCCAAGAATCGTCCGGGATTTTTCGATTGCAGCAGATATTTATTCGGGCTAGTAGGATCGTTGTAATATTGACAATATTTCAGTACCCACTTGATCCATTCTGAAGGAACATTATCTGCGAACAAATCGGTAGAGCTACCAATGAAAATATTATGTATTCTGCCTAGGTTGTCCTCAAAAGATTCTACTGCAAGTCTGAGTTGACCAGCATTCGGATTAATCTGCTTCATGTAGCAGTATTTACAATTGTGGTAACACTTACCACTAACGGGATTCCAAGTATGTGTAACAAATTCGTACATATCACCTTTGCTCGGTCTTAACATAATTAAATCTTTAAATTGTTATTACTAAGTGACATTTTGCTACTTTTTTGGTAAATGGTATAGAATATACAGAAAATGAGTAGCTTTGTCACCGTGAACTATAATCTTTCTGAAATTAATATATACCCTCTGGTCTTGTTTGCATGCCACGATTCAGCTAGGAAATAGTCATTAATCATTATTGGCCTAATCGCTTTCTCTGGGTGTATTTTCAGCTCTCCGAATATTCGAGTCAGCTCTTTCACAATAAATGTATCTGTATATTTCCTACCCACTTTGAAGGAAATTTTGATTAGTTTGAGCGCATTGATGCCAGTACGCTCAGCTTTGATTACTACCTCTTTCATTTTTTTCTCTGAATACCTTAGATCCTCAATGCCTTTCTTCCCCAAAATATCATAAGCATCAACAATGAGTGGATCAATCTTACGGATCTTACTTATAAAATCATATTCATATTCCGAATACGGCTTTTTACATTCGTCAAGAAGTTGTACCGTTTGCCTACGCCTGTCTTTTTTGGATCGGGCTGTCTTAACGATTTTCAACTTCTCATCCTTCGGGTTGTATGGGGCGTAATCAAATGTAGCTCTAAAGTAGTGACATTCTTCATACCATGCTTCGAGTTGGCCTTGAAACTTGTATCGATTCTCTACTAGTTTCTCATTGATGGCATTATCAATTCGGAAGTAATTCTTAGTCTGATCAGGATAGAGATATTTTCGATAAGTCGATGTTGCAAGTAAATCTCCAAATCCATAACGAAGATACTTGTTGTTGGCACAATCATATGCAGCCTGTATAGTATTATATGCTGTCTCCAGACCATATATTTCTTTTTCAAGTTCCTCTCTGGTTTTTGCTATTATATTGGGATCTGTCCTGAAAATATGAGTAGCAGAGCTGATGCCGTTACGAAATCTACCACATATTTGTATGCAGTCCGTATCGACATCAAGCAGGGTATTTGATAAGTACGGTGTAATATACGGGTCAGTGATCATTAATAAGTCAGGCTTTTCGTGCTCCAACTCCAAATCGAATGCCGTATAGAATCTACCAGTGAAGAAGTTGTATTGTTTCATTGTCTCAGCAGACCAGACATCGTAGGCATTAGTAAAGCCGTGTTCCGATTTCAACTTGATACGGCTTTTCGGAGCACAATATACAGTCGCATCCTCCTCCATTTTATATTGTTTTATCATCGAATATATGCCATCCACTGAGTTGAAGAAGATGCACACCTTATTATTTTTATGGTTCTCTATATATTCCTTGACGGTCTTAGCTATGCTATAGGTATGTACCACCTGAATCTCCTGCTGATAGTCATAGTCGGCACAGATTTCTATAGTATTGAAGCCCTTGAATCGCGGATCACTGAATTTGATAGGAGTAGCAGAGACCAGTGCCTTCCGTTCAAATATGAAGAAATCAACCATTGGCTTAACTATATCCCCTCGGTAATCGACATCTTTAACGAGCTGGTGACACTCATCATCCAACAGGAAGAAGTCGGTATAGATATTGAGACCACACAATTTACAGGCTTTCTTGACCTTCGGGAAACTTTCTGGAGTAGTCATGATCTTGTATTGGTTATTCTCCTTTAAATAGTTGACTACATCGCCCACCTTGACATCTTCAAAAACCCCTTTCATGTTTGGGAACTTCTTTACTTTGCTCTGAATAACAGGAACATTCGGCACGATAATAATGGAATTTCTATCAGTGGTTAATTCCAATGTTGTAGCGCCACAGCCAGGTATTCTTTTTGACAATATACAGTTGGATGGTATCTCTGTCATGACATTTGACAGATATTGTCCTTCCTTTAATTTTACCATTTATTCTGTGTAATTAAATAATCGAAAAATTTATCTGTCCTTCTGATGTAAAAAAACATTTTTCCGAATTTGAAAATCACCCGTAAGGAGATTACTGCATCTGTCTCTCGGCGAAAGCGTACAGGCAAAACATTATGGCCTTGTTCGATCAGTTCCTTAACCTTTTTCTCCTTATCACCTTCTTTTGCTATACGGGCTACAGCAGAAGGAAATACACCGAAATCCTCATAGTCTCCAGTCTGAAGATAGCCAAGAATCCATTTCCAACTGTTGTCGTTGAGTAGGTATCTTAGACCTGTTATGCCCTGACAACCTATTTCGAGCTCTTCATTTTCGACTCGGATATGAAGCTCTTTACCCTGCATCATTAAGAGTTTCAGCTGTCGGTGTGCAGCTTCGTTATCGTATGCGAGCGATATTTTTATCTTTCTCATTATTATATTAATAAGGAGAGAGGGATATTTCACCCTCCCTCCTGATCGCATTTAATTGTTCTCAGTATCTTCCGTTTGAACATCTTGGTTTGTTTTCAACCACTCTGGCGTGCAAGCGTTCTCCAACAGGCTATCAATCTCATCTGAAGCCTCCAAACAAAATCTAATTTGCAAATTGTGTGGCAATACGTATGATATCATACGGTACACCTTACCTGAAGGGCTTACCCAATCGGGGCCAATAGTACCTTTTAAGGGGCTTGCGAGGTATTGCTTGAAGATTTCGGTTCGGAGGTTTTCACCTTCAACTGCGGTTTCTACCTCGTGGTCGGCTGCATTGTACTCAAAATCAAAGCGCCCAATAGCATAAGACGAGATTGCTGAAATCAGATCGGCATCACCATAGCCTTCTAGTACACGCTTCATACCTGTTGCGTGGTTGATTACCAGTTTAATAATCAGCCGTCCTTCTGGGTCTTGGCCAAAACTCATTGATGATCCTCTAGGGAAAGACATGTATGCTTTCTGTATAGCTTTTACGAACAGCTCATCAACCTTTGTGCTTACGTTAGAACTGCTCAAATTATCTTTTGTAATAAAATTAATATTTTTCATTTTTTTATTTTTTTTATTAGTTAATAAATAAACTAAGACTGGCCAGTACTTAGTGCTCTCAGGTCTCTCGGCTATGATCACTCGCCTCAATTGCTAATTGCGCTGCAAAGATAAGAAGAATTTAGTGTCATCAGGAAATTTTTAACACTTATACCCTTGGAAGCATTTTTGCGAAACACTTCCAAGTTATTGATTTTTAAAGAGATAACGATTTTCTTTGGAAGGGGGAGCTTTTTACATGTTCAAATTCTGCATTTTTCGTATATTATCTATGAGAGACACATCATAGTACATATTGATGGTGTCAATTTTAACTTTTTCATAGCCACTTATATATGTACGTAGGTATTCACCATCCTTGTTGAGAAAATCTTCATTATCAGTTAAACTAGTAAAATAAGCCATTCGTGCGATGAGTAGGTTCTTACTTGTGGGAACTGAATAGTTGCTATTGCTGATAAACTCCTTATCGACCGTCTGTTTATTCAGGAACCAAATTAAGTAGCGATAAAAAAGAGCTATTTTACCACGCAGACTTTTTTCTTCTTTTAAAAATGACAAAGCCTTGGGATCAAACACTGGGCTATCCACTCTGGTGCTTCTATTTGAGTTGGCAAGTATAAATGAACTTAATGCCTCCTGAATAAGTAATAATGTATGCCCATTCTTTGTAACGGTTATATTCTTGGCATTTTTGCTGTTTTTTTTCTTGATT
>OCTX012242133.1_pt1 | contig 16163 bp, 15 predicted proteins | sample 1539691 | NCBI WGS metagenome assembly OCTX01 (sample SAMN02144231, study PRJEB22623) | gut metagenome | biome: sheep rumen | host: Ovis aries | place: New Zealand | reverse complement strand
AGGTGGCCACGCCGCAGCACGTGGAGCTGGCCCTGAAGTACGACATGGACATCCTCTGGGTAGGCGCCCGCACCACGGCCAATCCCTTTGCCGTGCAGGCCTTGGCCGACGCCCTGCGGGGTGTCGACGTGCCCGTCTTCGTGAAGAACCCCGTCAACCCCGATATCGAGCTGTGGATTGGTGCCCTTGAGCGCATCAATCAGGCCGGCGTCAAGCGGATGGCAGCCATCCACCGCGGTTTCTCCAGCTACGAGCAGAAGATCTACCGCAATGCCCCGATGTGGCAGATTCCCATCGAGCTGCACCGCCGCATTCCCGAACTGCCCATCATCAGCGACCCCAGCCACATCGGCGGCCGTCGTGAGCTGATTGCCCCGCTCTGCCAGCAGGCTATGGACCTGGGCTTCGACGGGCTCATCGTCGAGAGCCACTGCGACCCCGACAAGGCGTGGAGCGACGCCAAGCAGCAGGTGACGCCCGAGGTGCTCGACTACATTCTTTCGCTGCTCATCATCCGCGACGAGCACACTACCACTGAGGGACTTACCAGTCTGCGTAAGCAGATTGACGAACTCGACAACCAGATTATGGACATCCTGGCCAAGCGCATGCGTGTCTGCCGCGAGATAGGCCACTATAAGAAGGAGCACAACATGACCGTTCTGCAGGCCTCGCGCTACAACGAGATTCTGTCGAAGCGCGGCGTCCAGGGCTCGCTCTGCGGCATGGGTCCCGACTTCGTGGCCAAGGTCTTCGAGAACATCCACGAGGAGTCGGTGAGACAGCAGATAGAGATTATTAATAAGTAAGACCCACCCCCGGCCCCTCCCTGTGAGGGAGGGGAGTGGTCACCTCTTAAACGTATAATAAGCAAGTAGAATACCCCCGACAAACATTCTACTCCCCTCCCTCACAGGGAGGGGGCGGGGGAGAGTCTTTTATATGAAAATATTAGTTATGGGCGCAGGCAAGATGGGAAGCTTCTTCATCGACCTGCTGAGTTTCGACCACGAGGTCGCCGTCTTTGAGCGCGACCCGAAGCGTATGCGGTTCACCTACAACTGTCAGCGCTTCACCACCTACGACGAGATAGAGGACTTCCGCCCCGAACTCGTCATCAACGCCGTCACGCTGAAGTACACCATCCCCGTGTTCCGCGAGCTGCTGCCACACCTGCCGAAGGAGTGCATCATCAGCGACATCGCCTCGGTGAAGACCGACCTGAAGGAGTTCTACGAACAGACGGGCATGCGCTACGTATCCACTCACCCGATGTTCGGACCGACCTTCGCCAACCTGAACCAGCTCTCGGAGGAGAACGCCATCATCATCAGCGAGGGCGACTACATGGGGCGCATCTTCTTCAAGGACCTCTACCAGCGGCTGGGCCTGAACATCTACGAGTACACCTTCGACGAGCACGACCGCACGGTGGCCTACTCGCTCAGTATTCCCTTCGTCTCGACCTTCGTCTTCGCTGCCGTCATGAAGCACCAGGACGCACCGGGAACAACCTTCAAGCGCCACATGCGTATTGCCAAGGGCGTGCTCAACGAGGACGACTACCTGCTCCAGGAAATCCTGTTCAACCCCTACACCCACGACCAGGTCTCGCAGATTCGCACCGAGCTGAAGGAACTTCTCGAAATCATCGACAACAAGGATGCCGACGGCATGAAGGCATATCTCACGAAGATCCGCAACAACGTCAAGCACGACATCGAAATCAAGCGATAAACAGCCGTTTCCCTCCCTTTTAATACAGCGCCGCCATCTCCTTGATGCGGCGCTTTATTTCTGCCCTCACGTAGTCAGGCGACAGCACTTCCACCTCACCGCCCATCGCGAGTATCTGCTGGACAAAGTCGTAGGTGGGAGCCACGCGCACTTCGAACACGGAGTATTCGCTATGCCTCTCCACCTCGCGCTGTGAGTGGTGGAGTGGGAGAGAGCGCAGATACTGGCGACGGTGGTTCACGTCGCTGACTTTCAGTCGTATGCGTTCAACGTTGTATTCCTCAGGTTCCACGATGATACCAAAAGCATCAGCGAAATATGACTCCACGGAGAACTGGCGTGGCATCTTGAACGTCTCTTCAGTCGCCACAAGATGTTGGATGCGGTCAAGCGCATAGCGGCGTATCTGCCCTTGGTTCGTCAGTTCGCTGGGCTCTTCACCCTCTGGCTGATTCTCCATGATGCCGATGACATACCACCGTTGACGGAACACCCGTACGCAATACGGCTCCAACAGCACCTCGCGTGGCTCAGCATCAAAGTAGTCCTGATACTCCACTCTGACCACACGGTTCCCCTTCATGGCGTTCAAGATAGTCAGCAACCAATAGTTGCCAGACGGAATATCTTCATACATCACCCTTTCACGCAGCCCTCGACTGTCCTGCAACAGCCCGTTCACGGCGAAGGCTGACAGCAGCCAGTCCTTTACCGTGTCTTTAGCCAACCAATCGCGGTTCACTATCTGATAACGATATCCATTTCGCGCATTCGACGAAATCTCTATGCCAAATGTCTCTTCGATGGCCCTGAGGCAATCTTGAAACGTCCGCTTGGGCAGCGACGTTTGCTGAGAGTTCTGCGTCGTCCGCTCCCATTCCTCAGCAAACTCCTTGTACGTCAATCCCTTAGGATTCTCATACAGTTTTGACAGTATCCAGATATGTCTACGCAAATAATCCTTCATCGCCGCAAAGTTACACATTTTCTGCGCAATATTACCGCATAACTGGCATTAATTTTGCTTTATCGATACTAATTCTTGAGTCAACGTCTATTCGTCTAACAGTCCAAAGTCACCCAATTATAGCACGGCAACATGCTTTAATTTGGATCAGTCCGAGGAGTTTCATCCGTCACTAATGGCAAGAGTTGTTCTACCCGTGCCACAGCCCACTCGTATTGCTTTTCATTTTCGATTTTAGTCATATCAGCTCAAACCTGTAAGGGTGGTGAATTGTCGCAAACTCTTTTAGTGCCTTTTCTGTAAATATCCGCATATCATCAACATTCTGTGTGCAAAGTTAGGCATAAAAAACGGAACAAACAAATAAAAACAAGAATTATTGTTACCTCACCTTCGTTTTTATGCAAAAGTTGGCAGGAGCAAGCCAACGCCTGCTCCTGCCAACTTTCAGAAATAATCGGAGGACCGTCCGATTCGACTTAGTGTCTTAGGAACGTCGAGATAACTTTATACCAGTAGTCCCACGAGTAGCCGACTGACGGGTGATTGACGGGCATGATCTTTACCTTTGTTCCGTCGTTCAGGGCGTAGTTGCCGCACTTGTTGATATTGCCTTCCACCACGATGTCCGCATTCCACGACCACCGTTCTCCTGCTGGCATATAGCCCCAGAGACGGGAGCCCCACACGATGACATACTGAGGGCGATACTGTTCTAACACCTCAAAGAACGGCTTTGCCGCCTCTTCATACTGTCGCCCTGTTCCAGCTTCGCGTGGCCCACCCATCGCTGCCTGCAAGTAGTTGTAGGACACCACGGAGTTCCAAATCCTCCGTCGTTCCTCCCAGTCCGTTTCATGGCCAACAAGCGACCGCTCGAACTTCAGGTACGTTGACATCCACCGCTGCCTGTCCAGCGACTCATTCAGATAGTCACTCACAACACCGTTTGTAAAAGCACAACACTCCGGATGCGTTTTCGCGTTTCCGCAGTCCTCGCATCCCTCTTCGCAGTAATGACTCTCTCCGAGAATCATCACCCGCTTGCCGAATATGCCGCCCGTAGTGTAGGCTGAGCCTACCCACGGACGGAAAAACAATCTACTCATAACCGTCCTTCTTTTTGTTTAGCCCACTGAAAACCTCCAGTTTTCGTAATCACCGCCACGTCTATCGGTCCTCCCACTGTCTCCTCAGACGAAGTAATGTGTCGCTGCAGGTTTGTAATGGAGATGAGGCTCTCGGCCATGTTCACCATATCTTCCACATTGAAGAACTCCACCGTATTGACCAGCCCACTGGTGAACTTCTCCATTATAATATCGTCAATCTTCTCTTCCAGTTCCTTTTGCGTCATCTCTATGATAGGAGTTGCCGCCTCCGTTACCTTCTCGCCATCACTCACACCAAGTTCCTCAGCCACCTGTCTTACCGTTTTCTCCATCAACACCTGCACCTCGTCAGTGATAGCCGTGTACATATCAGGGGCTATGCCTTTCATCATCGTTAGCATCACGTCGCCTTGAGCGAAGGGCAATATGCAGGCAGAGTTCTCGTGTGTAATCTTGTCTGCTCGTTCCAGGTTGAAGAAATACCTGAGCCGATTGTCTATTACTCCTCCGATGACGGTTGGGAAAACTGACGGGAAGATATCCTGGTCACCATAGCCAATGAAAACAATACCAGTACCTAAATTGTTGAGGAAAAAATTGGTGCAAAGATGTGTAAAGATGCCGCGCTGCCACTCTTCCCTCATGTCCGTTGGTAGGTTCACCTCGCCACAGGCATCCATCAGCGAGTCGACTAATATCTTGCTGGTCTTGCAGAACTCCTTTTCACTATAGTTCTCGAACTCCTTGCACTTCTCAGCATTCTTACAGACGCCATGAATCTCGTCAAGGACACCTTTTACCTTCTCTTTTATTGCATTGTTGTCATCTTTACTGATTCCTTCTTTCTCTACAAGTTCTGACACCTCGTCCTTCACCACATTGTAGAAAGCGGAAATCTCTTGTAGCAGATAGTTTTCCCTCGATTCTTCATTGCTGAAGTAATTGTTCTCCTTCAGGAAACTGATGAACGACTCGGCATACTCCTGCACAGAATGACAGGCAATGCCGCCCCGTTCTTTCCGATATAGGTTGAAAATCAGTTCCCACGGCGTTCCCATAAATTCCACGTTGTCGTAAATCATCACCCCAATCGGGTGCTCATCCGACAGCCTGAAAAACTTCGTCTCCGTGTTGTAGATCTTCACTCCTTTGTCGTTATTCACCGTAACGGCGCTGTCGGCAGCCATCACCGCTGCCCGCTTATTCAGAATCCCTACTATTGCTGTCATTTCACTTTGCAGTTAGTTCATGCATATATTTGATATTTGCTTCCAAAGTTGATTTGCGGCTCGTAAGTATATTTAATCTTTGTTTTGCCTCTTCAAGTTTCTGCTCCTTATTTGTTCCTTCTTGGCGAATTTCTTCTAATTGTGTTTGTAGTGGAGAAAGAAGTTCGTCAATAAAGGCTTTTTTTACTTCTATAATAACTTTATCTTTGGAAGAAAGAATTTTTCCTAGATATGGATCAGCATCAAAGTTTGAGGAAATGTCCGTTATTATTTTGTGATATTCTATTGCATTACTATTATGCGAAAGAGCATTAACCACTGGCGTAGAAAGACCAAAGGTTGCCCCCTTGATGAAACTTTCGACTAATTCAACGGCAATGTCACCCCACCCATAGTCTTCATTTTCATTATCATCTGTGAATGTAAAAAGTGTCTTGTCGTCATTGTCAAATGAGAATTTGTTACTGACACTTTTTACAAAGTTCCTAGGGTCAAATTCAGAAGAAGACAATTTCGTCAACTGCTCTTCTGCATCAGAGAAGAAATCATCGAGTGTATGCTTAACTCTCAATTTGGCATCTCTAGAAATATTGGAGCATATACGTTTTATCTTGCGTGAAACCAAGAATTTGAATTCCTTGTCCAAGTCGGCTTTTAATTTTTCCACGCTGCAAAAACGCCCCCAATCATCCACTATTCCATCTAGTTTCCTACAAGTGGAGTCTACTGCATCTTCAAGATCATCACTACCTCGACGTACAATCTCATTAAATGTATATTCAAGATCTTCACCTAACCCATCAATCTTTTTGTTAAGTCGTCTTGTAACTTTTGACAGTTTACTTTCACGTTCTTCCAACTCTTCATCTGGGACTTGGAGAAGTTCTATTTCATTTTTTGTGGTAAAGAGTTCTTCGTCACAACGTGCTTTTATGCTATTGCCACGGGCAAGAATGGCATTTGTCGGTTTCTTAAAAAGTATGGTGCTTTTCTCTTTCTCAATAACCTGACGTACTGCAGATATCAATTCATCCAGATGACTTCTTCTGCGCATTTCCCTTTGACTTGAAATCTCAAACACATCACAAGCTCTTTTCCAAGCATGTGCAAAACTGTCAATAGAATCTATCTTTTCAGAGGGCAACTCGGAAAGAAGAGCCATTTCTGCTGACAATGGAATGGGTTCTGTATCGCGTAAGATGTCATTCAGTTGTTCATCACCCATTGCCCGACTGGCTTTTGCTATTTCATTCTTCACATAAGCCTTGATTTCATCCTCCGTTTCGCCATTCTCGTACGGAATATCATACTTGTTAATTCCAAGCAAGACTTTACCAATTCCACATTCTCCTACATTTTTGAACAGAATACCCCTGTCTGTAGCGTCAAAGGGACGACCTGCATAGAGCATTAGTAATACGACATCTGCTTTCTTTAGAAATGATTTCGTTCTTTCTTCGCGTGAGACAATAGGATCGTTGAATCCTGGAGTATCAACGATATTTACTCCCTTCAAATATTCTTTGGGATAATAAATCGTCACAGACTTTGTGATGGATACATATTTACCATCGGCACCAACATAATCAACAAGATGATCAATTGATGCCGATTGTTTCTTACCAAGCAAATCGTTAAGGCTTGCACCTAACTTAACAGATTTTTCCACTAATTCCTTTGCAGCTTGAATTTTCGACTTCATCAACTCATCTGTTGATGGTTCTATTGGTAACGATGCAGTTCTTTTTTGCTCGGCCCATTCTTCTGCAGTATAGAATTCAGCTTCTATCTTCTTTTTTGGTCCATATGTAATGACAGAAAGTGCCGCAGTCATAGGAGTCGTTGCTGCAGGCAAGATGTCATCTTCGAACACAAATGCATTTAAAAAGGTTGACTTTCCTGCTTTCATTTGGCCAATGACCCCTATCGTCAGCACATCGTTTTCTATTTTCGAGAGGTATTCTTTCTTTTCATTCTCATTAATCCATCCAAATTCTTCTGCTTTTGAAAGGATGGCTGTCATCTTCTGCTTTTTTTTATGCAGTTCTTCAAAAATGTTTTGTTCCATATTACTATGCATTTTTTAGTTTCTTAATATACTTATTTAAATTAGTAATACACTCGTCTATCTTCTGACTATCAGATAGAGATTTCTGATAATTGCGCCAAGCATCTTGCCCTTCCTTTTGAGTATCCATTTGTTCATTATATAAGGTACAAAGATTATTCATTCGCTCTGTGCAAATCCGGTTTAGAGTTTCAACAAGGTTATTATACTCATCAACATCCATTTCGTACCGATCACTGCTGAACCAATGTTCTTCCCAACGGGGTATGCTAACGGCAATTTCACAATCCTCATGAGTATTAGAAACTGCATTATTATACTTTTCTACAAGGTTGTTCGCTTTCTTTACGCATTTATCGAATATGGACTTTTCTTTCTTCGTTTTGCTGAGCAGAACAGCTTGTGTGGCCTCCAGTCTCTGCAACAACCTTTGAGGATATTCTGTCTCTTGCGTTGTACTTGTAACGCTCAGAATGGGTGTCATGATAGTTTTTAGCGGGGCTTTCCCAGAGAATCGGATATAATCTTCAACTTTCACTCCTTCTCGTCTAAAAGTGTCCTTAATAAGTTTTTCAACACTATCTACATCAGAGTCAGCCTTGGTGTCCACTTTGTTTATTACAACATACAAAGGCTTGCGTAGATTTTTCTTTATCAGATCGATAGAGGTTTTGTTGACAGTACCAGCGTTAACATCAAACACCCAAAATAAAGCATCGCATTCATTAATGACTTCAAGAGTACGTTCTCCGTCCTCTTTGTCATTTGAATTGAATCCTGGTGTATCAAGAATGCTAAGATTGTTAAGATTCTCATTTTTGTAGGACATAACAAAATACTGTATCAGATTAGACACTCCACCTACTTGGTCAAGAACTTCTTTTGTAACTCTGTTGAATTGGTCTGCCTCAATTTTCTTTAGTTTGTTGTCCTGAGTAAAGAAACGGTAGTCAGTTTTTATACCACCTGAAATATAAGTAGGTATGGCAGTAGTTGCTTTTGTACTAACAGGCAGCCGCGGTACACTAGGATCGTCCTGAGATAATATTCGGTTGACGATGGAAGTCTTACCAGCGGAAAATTCGCCAACAAAAGCAATAGCAGTCTTACCGGCTATCCAACTCTTTTTCTGTACAGCCATCCATTTTTTTAGTTCTGCATCAAAAAGCGAATCATCGCTAGGTTTATAGTCGCCTACTGCTTTGAGAGTGTCATACATATCGCCCTCGACAAAGTTGCTCAGTGCATCTACTTTTTTAAACAAATTGGCTGTGACAGAGTCGCTGAATTCTGGTGCAGATAATATAGATTGCACAAAAGTGAGAGACTCCATTTTTAACGATAGTTCTTCTGTTGCCTGTTTAAGTTTTTCACCTAAAACATTTAGTTCATCCTTTGCTGCTTTAAACTCTTTCTCAATAGTTCTCTTTTCATCTTGTAATTCGGAATACTCAGCATTCTTCTTTTTTAATATCTTCTCAGCTTCTTCCAAATCCTCCTCATTTTCTTCTATCTCGTCTTCTAACTGTTTGATTTTCTTTTTGAATTTATCTATATCAGCCAAACTTGTAAGTATTTCAGGATTTGTTTTCCCTTCTGAAGATTCTGAAGATAGGGCTTTCAGTTGACTGTTTAATTCATCAGACTTAGAACGGGCTTCTTCAAGAAGAATTTCAACCTTCTCCTTCTGACTTTTTAGACTATCCACCTGCTTCTGAAGTTCTTCAAGTGCGTTGTTGTTAGTGGTATTGTCAAGAACATCAGCTATCTTCTTTTTTGTCAAGAAGTATGTTATAGCAGCACTAACAAGTGCCGCCATAACAATAAGAATAATAGACAGAGTATCCATTGTTTCTATTTGTTTTTAAGTTGAGCAATTTCTATCTCATAACTTTCACATGCGATTTTGTATTCCTGAACCTTACGCATAAGGTCATCGTTCTGCTGTTGGAGTTTCTTGTTTTTCCGCTTAACGTCTTCAAGTTCATCTGACAAATCATCCGAATCATCATCTTTCTCTCTGAGTTTACTTGACATTTTCTGCTTTTCAGCCATCAAGTCCTCTACTCTTCGTTCTGAATCACGCACTCTGTTACGGAGTTTCTCATTTTCTGCATACAATTGCTCCAATTCCATCTTCTGGTTGCTTCCAGATTTAGCGACATCGCCACTAAAATAATCTTTGGCGGCTACAGCACCTGCACCTACCACTACGCCTGCTACAAAACTTATCATATTCATTCTTGTTTATGCTATTAATAATTCATTTTTATAATCCCTAATGGTTTCTATTCGTTTATTGAAAGAATTGCGTTGTTCCTTGTATTGTTGTCTTAAGGCTTCAAGCGCGGATTTCTTTTCAGCAATAGTTACCTGTGCCTCTTGATTCAATGTTTCATAAATGGTCTTTACGACATTGTTGCCATTATCATTCATTGCGATTTTAAATTGAGGCATAAGCGTATCATCAATATACATACGAATTGCACGGCGTCGTTGAGGTTTACCCCATGCTTTATCAGTAACAAAGCCAACAAGACCTTCTACAATTCCCTTCTTCTGACCCATTTTCTGACCAGCATTTTGATTCATATTCTCAATGGTTTGATATTGTTCAGAAGCTCTACCTGCAAATTGCATTGCTTGTTGAACACGGCTGATGTGTTTCTGATTTGAAATAATACTACCAATATCAGTTGCAATATCAACAGCTTCAACCATTGTTCCTACTTCAACAGCAGAACTAGCGACTCCTGCAGCACCTGCAGCTTCTGAAGCACCAGCCGCTCCTGCTGCAGCCGCTCCACCACCAGTTCCAACAACTGCGGCAACAACAGCTGCGGCTGCAGCAACCTTCACACCTAATGATATAGCTCCGTCATGCTCATGTCCGATGGAATTCAAATCCAGATTGTAAGAGAGATTTCCTACAGAAAGACCATTGAAGTCAATGTTCTGAAGTGATTGAAGATTTACTCCTTCTAAAGTGTTTCTTCGTTTATTTGCGTTGTCTGAAATGACTTGATGAATGTCAGAACGAAACTCATTTAGGTAAATGCCTGCTAATGAATTAATAGCTACAGTTACTTCTCCATCATAGTTCTCACTCTTTCCTGCAACAATAGAGTCTATTCTTTCAAATACAGAATTCTCGAATTTTCGGCATACACTTCGTTCAATATCTTCTATACTGGTACGTGTTGAAGATATCAAATTATCAATGTTCCGACTAATCTGTTTAAGATCGGCTTCCTTTTCTTGGATAGCTTTTGATAAATCATCATCTGAGCCAGAAACCATTAGCATATTATCAATATGCTCAATCATTGCACTAATAATCCCTTTTATTCTCTGTGAATTTACTTGTTTTAAAATGGTTGCTTTCTCAGCTTGTATGGAGTCAAGTAGATTATACAGTTCTTCCAACTTATTCTGCTTTGCGGAAACACACACGACCTGTCCCAATGGTAATTTACAATTGTCTGCTATGTATTTCTTTTGACTTTCAACGTCGGAGGGGGATTTCGTGTCACATTGTGTTAATACAAGAAAAACAGGTCGTTTCGCTAATGTCATAGTCTGAATGAAATCCGTGAGAGATTTTGTTACAGACTGATTGACATCAACAGCTAACAAAACACCATCAGCCTTTGGCAGAAAATCCACAAGCGTTTGCTTATGCCGAGGATCAGGCGAGGATAGTCCTGGGGTATCAACCAAGATGATACCAGAAGGAATCCGCTTAGATGTATCAAAGACATTAACAACTAACGAATCTGCTAATTCGTCATTTACAAGCGAAGAAATGTCCTCAATCTCCTTTTTATTTCCTTCCTCATCGAAGACCTCTGCATAACAACTATCACAACCAAAATGTATTTCATAAATAGTTGCCGTTGTTGGTTTGCTTGCTGTCTCTAATTTCTTGGAATCTGTCAGTGCATTGATTAGCGTTGTCTTACCTGCGCTAAATTCTCCAATTAACGGAAGAACTAACTCGCAGTTTTCATCAACAGAACGTTGTTTGATAAAACACAGCTGAGCAGCTTCGCTTAACATGTTAATGTCTTGGGCGATTTCGATAAGTCTGTCTATTTCCATAATATCATTTTTTGTTTTTAGTTATCTTCTTACCCAACTTCTTCCTTCATCCCTCGAATAGTACAAGCCTTTGCTGGTGTTGGCCAGTAGTTCGTTGCCGTTTTCTTGGAGATTAAGGAAATCACCGTAGGATGATGTGTTAGTGCATCGGGGCGAGAAAGATCGCCCGCCGTTTTGAGAGGCATACAAACCTTTGCTTGTGCAGGCTAAGATTTCGCGGCCTACCTGTAAAAGGTCGATGAAAGTTCCGTATGACGTGCTGTTACAGCGCGTCACCCATGAGCGACCACCATTCTGAGAATACTCTATGGCGTTCTTTGTCGTATTGATTCTCAGCAGTTCTTGTCCTATGTTGATGAGTTGTGGCATATATTATAAAAATAGGTATTACAAAATACGATCCAATATTGTGGCTTTCTTTGTATTCCCACTCCCACACTTAGGGCAGTGCGGCAGGTTGATGCCAGCCCTGATGCCGCCCTCGGTGTAGAAGGTTTCGAAGGTCTCGCCACAGTCCTTGCACTTGAATGTTGCCTTTCCCATTTTTGTGAGCATAGTATGTTCCTCCTTTCTTTAGTTATTCCTTCCAGAGAGGTGAACCGTCACTGTGGGTGAAGGCTTTGACAAGGGCGTCCATGCCTTCCTGATTGCCTGCAGTCTTGGCACGAAGGAAGGCGGCTTGGGGCACGCCACGGGAGTTTCCGTAGGGGTGCTGGAAGCCAGAGTAGTTCTGGTTAATCCATGCGGTTAGCTCTTCTGAGGTCATGGTCTTGCCCTGTCGCGTCAAAGAGACTGCAAGTTCTATGACGCCTTCATATACCTTTTCCTTTAATTCTGTTTCAGTCATCATCGTTTTAAGTTTTTAGTTTCTATATACACTGAGGCGCAGACTTCGCGCCGATATTCTGCAACGGAGGTCCTGAGAAACCTTGAAGGTGGAATATGACAGAAGTCCGCGCCTGATATGCGCGGAAACAACTGCACTACATTCCCCACCTTCACATATTGCCATAGGGCAGGAAGTTCTCAGGTTCCCGTTTGGTGAGAATGAAGCACGTGCTTCGCTGTTCAGTATGTCAATGAAACGGTATATAATCCGAATCTGTCGGCAAATATACGATTTATTTTCGAATTGACAATACAAAAAGCGAAAAAAGTTGCATTCTTCTGTCAAAATTCCTATCTTGTTCAGTTCAATTTGATTTGTACTGGCTGAAAAATAGCTTGCAGCTATGCGGAAATATCCGCATAGCCAGCAAAATCAGATGGGATAATCCCCAAAACGATTTTAGTCGCGATTTCCATACCCCCGATAACCGAGGAATCCGTATTTGTTGCCTTTTTCATGTTTACTGTTGACCGCCTGCTGTTCTGTGGTCAGACTGCTGCGGATGGGCATTTCCTTGAAATAGTATGGCTCCATTAATAGTTTTAGGACTTCCTCAATCAGTGGTTTGCCAACCTGCAATTCATCTCTTTGCAGAATTACACGATCACCAGTAGTGATGTCTTCATAATATGATTCCATGAGTTTTCCGTGGTCGTAGCGCAGACAATTTACGAACTGCTCCTGCTTGCGATCGAGTATGCACTTCCATATACCGTTTGGTTGGTTGTTCTCGTCGAACTCATAGGAGAACACATATATGCCAAGTTTAACATTGCTTGCCTTGCCTGTCAGATATCCCTCATTAAACTGGACAGTAAGGTTGTAGTTCTCTGTCACCTTACCAGAATCCACCACTTTCTTTACGAAAGTCATCGGCCCATGAAGTAAACCGTCTTTGTAGTTCATCTTGACAGTCATCGTCACGTTGTTATAGCTTTTCTCGCTGAAGGTCAAAGTCCAAAGCCCGTCTAAACGGTCGTCCTTATATTGTCCCGTCTCAGTATAGGTGGCTGAGTTTCCTGTGCGATTGCGCACTCTCTTGTAGGTGTACTTACCATCGAACATGCGCCGTCCGTCAGCATTTTCATAGTAAGAATAGGTAACAGTACCCTCGTTCTCTCTACCAAACTGGCCTGAGTAAGTCTTGTGCTCCTGAGCACTTGCAGGTGTGACAACTGATGCCAATAGCATCATCATTGACAAAAGGTTTTTCTTAGTTTTCATCGTTCTTGTTTTTTTAGTTAATATAAATGATAGTTGACGAATTCTTGGGATCGTTTTCTCAATTGTCGTTTTCATAGTCTTGCTGTTTATTGGTGAGTCAACGTGAGGAGACCGTGAAACACCAGCAGCGTTCCGGCGACGGTTTCCATGAATGTAATGGAGATTGAGATGTTCATTGGCATTTTTAATAAGAAGGGACGGCAGACATTGTAGTAAAGGTCGCGAGGGGTTTCCCCACCTGTAATGCGCGAGAGAACTTCGCTCAGAAAGAGGATGCCGACAATCAGTTGTAAGATGGCCATTGTGTTCATTTTCGTCTGTTGTTTGAGTGAATAATCAGTTTCGGACTGCAAAATTAGGGTGTGGGTGTGCAGAAATCCCGCATAGGTGTTGGTTTTCTTGAAGAATTTGTGTAATTTTGCCGCCGTGGAACTAATACATAGACTGAAATATCACCTTGTGGCGTTTGTAGTGGTGGCCATCTGGGGCAGCACCTTCGTGTTTACGAAGATGCTGCTCCAGGCAGGGCTGTCGCCGGCCCAGATTTTCACCCTGCGGTTCATCATCGCCTACGTCCTGCTGCTGGCCTTCTCGCTGACGCGCCAGCACCGGTGGCTTAGCTGCTCGCTCAAGGACGAACTGCTGATGGTGGTGCTCGGCATCACGGGCGGGTCGATGTATTTCCTCACCGAGAATGCCGCCATGCTCTATACCACCGCCACCAACACGTCGCTGATTGTCTGCTCCTGTCCGCTCTTTGCGATGTTCCTCTTCGCCCTGTTCTATCGTCAGAGCGAGCCAATCGGGCGCATGCAGGCCGTAGGCTCGCTGCTGGCCTGCCTGGGCATGGCGGTCGTCGTGCTCAACGGCCACTTCGTGCTCCATCTGTCGCCCCTTGGCGACCTGCTGGCCTTCGGCGCCTGCCTCTGCTGGGCCGTCTACTCGCTGCTGATGAAGCCCGCCCTGGAGCGCTACTCCACGCTCTTCATCACCCGCAAGGTGTTCTTCTACGGTCTCGTCACCATCTTGCCTTATTACGCGCTGGTGCCGGGATTCCCGCCGCTCAGCACCATCCTGTGCCCCGACGTGCTGTGGAGCCTGCTGTTTCTCGGCGTCGTCGCCTCGATGCTCTGCTTCCTCGTCTGGAACTGGGTCATCAGTCGGCTTGGTGCCGTCGTCGCCACCAACTGGGTCTACTTCAACCCCATCACCACCATCATCTTTGCCTGGTGGCTCCTCGACGAGCAGATTACGTCGTTCTTCCTCGTCGGCACCCTCCTGATTCTCGCAGGAATGTATCTGGCTGACCGGAAGAAATAGCTTCTTCAGCTGACAGACAGACGCTTCAGTCGGGCCGAACGTTTTTTTTCAGCCCTTTTCTTTGTTTTTTTCCGGATTATTGCTTACCTTTGTCGGCGCAATTCGAATAATGACAAACTAATTAAATAAGTAAACAATGGGAATTATTGGTTCTATTATCATCGGTTGTTTGGCTGGCTTCTGTGCCGGCAAACTGATGAAGGGTGGCGGCTTCGGCCTGATTATGAATTTGGTGCTCGGACTCTTCGGCGGCGTACTCGGCGGCTGGCTGTTCTCGCAGTTAGGCATAGAGTGGGGCGGTGTCCTGGGTCAGCTCGGCACTGCCATCGTCGGTTCTGTGGCCATTCTGTGGGTCGCCTCGCTCATTAAGAAATAGTGGCAAATGGCTGTAGGTAAGTGGATTGGAGGATTCATCGGATGGATGGCCGGCGGCCCGTTAGGCGCGCTGGCCGGCTACCTGATAGGGTCGTTCTTCGAGTCGGCCCTCAACGCGGTGAACACCCCCGAGAACTCCGGGACGTTCGGCTACGGCTCGGAGCGCGACCAGGGCTTCAGAGCCTACGAGGAGGTCTACCGCCAGGCCTACCAGCGACAGCAGGCCCAGGGCAACCGCAACAGCTTCCTCTTCGCCCTGCTGGTGCTGGCCTCTTACATCATCAAGGCCGACGGCCGCGCCATGCACTCCGAGATGGAGATGGTGCGCCAGATGCTGCGCCAGAACTTCGGACCTGACGCCGTCAGCCAGGGCAACGAGATCCTGGCCAAGCTCTTCGACGAGCAGAAACGGCAGGGCTGGAACGGCTTCAAGCAGACCGTGCGCGACTGCTGCCAGCAGATAAACCGCAACATGGACTACTCGCAGCGCCTGCAGCTGCTCAACTTCCTCGTCATGGTGGCCCAGGCCGACGGTCAGGTGCCCGAGAGCGAGGTCTACGCGCTGAAGGAGTGCGCCCAGTGGCTGGGCATGTCGCCCTCAGAGGTCGACTCGATGCTCCACCTTGAGGGCGACACGCTCGAGGATGCCTACAAGGTGCTGGGCGTCAGCCCGCAGGCGTCGGATGCCGAGGTGAAGAAGGCCTACCGCCGTCTGGCCCTTGAGCACCACCCCGACAAGGTGGCGGCACTCGGCGAGGACGTGCGCCGCGCTGCCGAGAAGAAATTCCAGGAAATCAATGCCGCCAAAGAACGTATTTGGAAAACCCGCGGACTGTAGCCAAGTGCTGCTGCATGCCTGCTGTGCCCCGTGCTCGTCGGCCATCGTGGAGTGGCTGACGCAGAACGGCGTGCAGCCTACCATTTTTTATTTTAACCCTAACATCTGGCCGCGCGAGGAGTACGAGATTCGCAAGCAGGAGAGCAAGCGCCACGCCGAGGGCCTGGGGCTGCAGTGGATCGACGGCGACTACGACCACCGGCAGTGGCTGCAGGGCGTCTGCGGACTGGAGCAGGAGCCTGAGCGCGGACGGCGCTGCGAGCAGTGCTTCACGCTGCGGCTGACGGCCACCGCCCAGAAAGC
>OCTX011683457.1_pt1 | contig 16165 bp, 6 predicted proteins | sample 1539691 | NCBI WGS metagenome assembly OCTX01 (sample SAMN02144231, study PRJEB22623) | gut metagenome | biome: sheep rumen | host: Ovis aries | place: New Zealand | reverse complement strand
GTATTTTTCACATTTTCTAATAATATCATGCGTTTTATTAGTTTTTCTTGAATCACACTGTTCTGACGCTTCTGCATTTTCTCGGGCGGCATTTAAATATATTTCTAATGCTTCCTCGACACTATTAATTGCTTTTTTCATAATTCAATATAATTTATTGATTTGTATTAAATTATTTATAGTTATAGCGGATTTCATCCTACTCGCAAAATTAGTAATTATTCTTATAATTCACAAATAATTTTTGTAACAAAATAATGAGCCTTTACTTATCGTGCAAATTTATAAAAAAAAATGAAATAATCTATATTTTTGTCGAAAAAAAATAAGCGCAACAATTCCATAATGATGCTTCACGACACATTATTATAATTATCTTCTGAAAAATAGCGATATTTCATCTATTTTTCGTAACTTTGCCATTTTAATGGCGAAGTTACTTTGTCTCGGCAAAAAAAGAAACAAGTTTCTTTGTTTTGCGCTCGACTTTTCGTAACTTTGCACCCGTTTTACGAAAGACTTATAACAAGATAACATGGAATTAGCAACAAAGTACGACCCACAGGCCGTGGAGTCGAAATGGTATCAGTATTGGCTTGACAACAAACTATTCAGTAGTAAACCCGATAGTCGTGAACCTTACACCATCGTGATTCCCCCACCAAACGTGACGGGTGTGCTTCACATGGGACACATGTTGAACAACACTATTCAAGACATTCTCATCCGCCGTGCACGTATGGAAGGAAAGAATGCTTGTTGGGTTCCAGGAACCGACCACGCATCAATTGCCACAGAAGCAAAGGTGGTAAAGAAACTCGCTGGTGAAGGCATCAAGAAAAGCGACTTGACTCGCGAAGAGTTTCTGAAACATGCTTGGGATTGGACACACGAACATGGAGGCATCATCTTGCAACAATTGCGCAAGTTAGGTGCTTCATGCGATTGGGACCGTACCGCTTTCACGATGGATGAGAAACGTTCGAAAAGCGTTATCAAGGTATTCGTTGACCTCTATAACAAGGGACTTATCTATCGCGGATTGCGCATGGTGAACTGGGATCCGAAGGCTTTGACGGCTCTCTCTACCGAAGAGGTGATTTACAAAGAGGAGCAAAGCCATCTATATCACCTGAAATACTATGTGGCAGATTATTCTGAAAATTCAGAAAACTCTGAAAATTCAGAAAATATTATCCACAAAGACGAAAAGGGCTACTATGCTGTAGTGGCTACCACTCGCCCTGAGACCATCATGGGAGATACCGCTATGTGTATCAATCCCAAAGACCCCAAGAACCAATGGTTGAAGGGCAAGAAGGTAATCGTACCATTGGTAAATCGCGTGATTCCAGTCATCGAAGACAGATATGTAGATATCGAATTTGGTACGGGATGCTTGAAGGTAACTCCAGCGCACGACACCAACGACTATATGTTGGGTAAAACCCATAATTTGGAGACCATCGACATTTTCAATGCTGACGGTACTATCTCTGAGCAAAGTCCTTTGTATGTGGGAATGGATCGCTTTGCATGTCGTAAGCAAATCACCAAAGACTTGCAAGAAGCTGGTTTGATGGAAAAAGTGGAAGACTATACCAATAAGGTAGGTTATTCTGAGCGCAATCCTGATACAGCTATCGAACCACGTCTCTCTTTGCAATGGTTCCTCAAGATGAAACATTTTGCAGACATTGCTTTGCCACCCGTTATGAACGGAGAGATGAACTTCTATCCCGCCAAGTATAAGAGCACCTACAAGAATTGGTTGGAGAACATCCAAGATTGGTGTATCAGTCGTCAGTTGTGGTGGGGCCATCGTATTCCTGCTTATTATTACAACGAGAATGATGACTATGTAGTAGCAGAGACCGTTGAGAAAGCATTGGAATTGGCACGAGAGAAGAGCGGAAACGCCAATCTCCAATTATCCGACTTGCGCCAAGACGAAGATGCACTCGATACTTGGTTCTCCAGTTGGTTGTGGCCAATCTCGCTCTTCGACGGAATTAACAATCCTGGCAATGAAGAAATCAACTACTATTATCCCACCAGCGACCTCGTAACGGCTCCCGATATCATCTTCTTCTGGGTAGCACGTATGATTATGGCTGGCGAGGAATATATGGGTAAGTTCCCCTTCAAGAACGTATACTTTACGGGAATCGTTCGCGACAAATTAGGACGCAAGATGTCTAAGTCGTTGGGCAACTCTCCAGACCCACTGGAACTCATCGACAAATTCGGTGCAGACGGTGTACGTATGGGTATGATGCTTTCCGCTCCTGCTGGAAACGATATTTTGTTTGATGAAGCACTTTGCGAACAAGGTCGTAACTTCAACAATAAGATTTGGAATGCTTTCCGTTTGGTAAAAGGTTGGGAAGTTGCTGACTTTGAAAATGACGCAAACAAGATTGCCGTTGCTTGGTTTGATGCTAAATTGAAGCAAGCCAATGCAGAGTTGAACGACCTCTTTAGCAAGTACCGTATTTCCGAGGCGTTGATGGTAGTGTATAAGTTGTTCTGGGATGAATTCTCCAGTTGGTATCTGGAAATGATTAAGCCAGCATACATCGACGGACAAGCCCAACCTATCGACCGCGAGACATATGATGCTACTTTGAGATTCTTCGACACGTTGCTGAAGATGCTTCATCCATTCATGCCATTCATCACCGAAGCTCTTTGGCAAGCTCTCTACGAGCGCAAGGATGGTGACAGTATCATGCGTGAGAAATTGGAAATCGCCTCTCCAACAGAGGCAGAGAACCAATTGGTTGCTGATATTGAAAACATGAAGCAAATCGTTTCAGGCGTAAGAATGGTTCGTAGCCAGAAAAATATCGCTCCAAAAGAGAAGTTGGAGTTGTTGGCAATCAACGAGAATCACTATGAGGCATATAATGGTTTGATTACTAAGATGGCCAATCTTTCAGCAATCAACATCACATCCGAGAAGAGTGCCGACGCCAGTACATTCATGGTAGGAACAGACGAGTTTGCCGTACCTCTGGGTAATTTGATTGACGTAGCTTCCGAGATTGCTAAGCAAGAAGCACAACTCAAGCACTTGGAAGGATTCTTGGCAGGCGTGAAGAAAAAGCTCTCCAATGAAAAATTCGTTGCTCATGCTCCAGAAGCTGTCGTAGCATTGGAACGCAAGAAGCAAAGTGACTCTGAGGAAAAGATTGCTGCATTGAAACAATCCATTGCAGAATTGAAAAAGATGTGATGATGTAATCATAACATTATAACATTATAACATTTTAACGTTATAACATTATAACGTTATAACGTTAAAATGTTAAACATAACAATAAACAAGAAAGCCATTTCTTAACTCTATTGAGTTTTGAAATGGCTTTCTTGTTGGGCTTAATAGGCTTATTGGGCCTATTAAGCTCAAAGGTTTGAATTACTTAAACGGCAGATACCAATTATCTGGCACGGTTAAGTCCTTCACTGGATTCTTATACTTCAACTTGCGAGCGAGCCAGATACTTCCAAAATTAGCACCATAAATGCTTGATTCATTCTTGTGACGAGCCAATCTACATAGGTCGTAGAATCTATTGCCCTCGAATGCTAATTCCAAAGCATACTCATCACACAAGATGTCTTCCAAGGCATTGATACTGTCGTTCTTGGTTGTTCCAACAGTAACGTTATAGACTTTGGCAATCTCTTTCATTTTGTTGCCAACAATCGTGTCAAGTTGGTAAGCAGAACGACCAGGATAGTTTCCATCACCTACGGCTCCTGCACCATGCTGGTGAATACCATAGTTGGTACCAGTAAAGTTAGATGTAGTTTGTACGGGGAACTTCGAAATATTCTCTTCTGAAAGGAATGGATAGGTATTCTGGAAGAGATTGCGCGTCTCATCTTTGATATAAGTACGTGCAGAATCCAACAAGGATGCCGTAATACCATCTTTCAAAATCGCGAATGCCGCATCGAGATAACCCAAGCGATTGAGCGCCTCAGCCAAGTGGAGATAAACCGTTGTGGTACGATAAAGGATAATGTTACCATTATTGAATTTGTTAATCCACAATTTGGTAGAGTCTTCACCCTCACCACGTGTAATGGTGCTACGATAACGCATGTCGCCCAACTTAGCATTGTTGACATATTGCTGACGCAAACCACCCGTTACTTGCTTGAAGTAATAGTAATCGGTACTATCAGACAAAGTCGTGTATGATGCAGATGGAGCAATCTGAATCTCGTCTATACGCAAGCTGTCGATGGCATTAGAAGTTGAATAATAATTGTAACCGAATGCCTTGGGAACGTTAGTTGTTACTCCACGCAAGCGATTCACTGCCATAGGAATGTAAGTGATAATATCGGTAGTGGAATTGTTGTTGAAGATAGAACTCCAATTGGTACCCGATACAGTACCGTCATAATCTGACGGCAAGTATGATGCTGCTCCCATACCTCTATTAGGAAGAGCCAATGAAGCCACATAAGATTGAGCCAAACGATGGTTTTCATCAGGAGCAACATTCGTGAGATACGTGGTATAGTAACGTGCGGCCTTGTCGTATTGAGCCGTCTCCAAATACATTTCACCAAGGATTACGTCAACGGGAATGAAGCACAACGACGGGAACATACGCTTAGACTGTCCCCAGTTAGTAGAACCGATGTCACCAGAAGTAACACCATAGTTAGGAACGCCATAACCAGAATATCTCTCCAAATCAGGAGCCAATCGTGCTACGATACCATTGATGTCGAGTTCTGGATAATTGTTATTATCGATTTGAGAAATCGTAACCAATGGTTCGGTGAAGAACGGAACTTTACCGTAGACACGTGCCAACTGCAAATATGCCCATGCACGGAAAGCCTTCACTGCTGCATATTCATTGAGAACCACATTGGTACTACCCGTACGCAACGTAGTATCGCGATGGGCAATGTAATAATTACAATTGTTGATGACACGATAGAATACGTAAGCACTATCATACTTATTGGCAGTAGTGGCGCTGAAATTAGCCAATTGGCGCAGATTGTTATCCGTATAATAAGTGGTGTTCACCAAGTCGCCTTGCATCTCACCCTGGAAAACATATTGGTCGGCCAATTGCTGCATAGCCTGCATAATGCCAAAGCCATAGAACACGGAGTCGGTCTTGCTATTGAGTTCTTTATCGAAAAGCTGACGCGTACTATCGGTTTCAAGCATGTCGGAACAGCTTGAAAAAGCGATAAGACCGAAGGCTGCTATAGCAAAAAATATCTTTTTCATATTCGTTTGTGAATTTTATATGTTTATGAGTTCGTGAGTTTGTGAGTATTCACCCAACAACTCTTCAACTGCTATAGATTGATTTTTACTCCAAACTGGAATGAACGACCTTGAGCAAGGTTTCCGCAATCAATACCTTGATAGAGCACACCATTGCCAATGCTAAACTCTGGATCGCTTCCGAGATACTTGGTAAAGGTAAGCAAATTGTTTGCTTGTGCCCAAATAGAGAGACCTTGTAACCAAGTCCAACTTCCAGGAACTGGCACACGATAAGTAAGGTTGACGGTCTTTAAACGCAGATAACTACCATCCTCAATCCATCTGTCGCTAAAACGATTGTTAGCCAATGGATCGTTGAAATTCAGGCGCGGAATATCTGTCTGCTGACCTTCGTAACGCCAGTGCCCTACTTCAGCAACTTGTTGGTTATAGAATGTGCTTCCGCTATTCATTACAGAACGTTGATAGTTGTACACATCATTACCCAAGCTATAATTGAAGCTGAAACTCAAAGTGAATGCCTTCCAATTGACAGAACTAAAGATGTTTCCAAAAATGTCTGGATTAGGATTACCAATGATAGTCTTGTCAGCCTCATTGATGATTCCATCACCATTGAGGTCAACGAAATGAACGTCACCAGCCTTGAACTCTTGTGGGTTTCCAGCCGTGTCAATCATGTAAAGATAACCATTCTTGCCAGCAACACGTGCTTGTGCATCAGAAGCAAATACACCATTGGTCTTATATCCATAGAACACGCCAACAGGGTTGCCAACTGATGTCAGGATGTTGTGGTCGCCATAGATTGATGTCGTATAATTGCCATCAGGCAACTTCTTTACCTTATTTACATAGTGTCCCATGCTGGCACCAATCTCAATATTGAAGTTTTTAACGACAACTGGCTTACCTGTAACACTCAGTTCAAAGCCTTGGTTCTCCAATTCGCCACCATTGGTCCAATAGGTGTTAATACCTCCGATAGGATTGTCGAACGTCTTCAATGTCAATAAGTCGCTTGTCCTACTGATGAAATAGTTGAAATCAACACCCACGCGATTGTTCAACACGTAACTCTTGAAACCAACATTAAACTTCTTGCTTGTTTCCCACTTGATTTTATCGTTACCGATATTATTCAACTGACCACCCGTAGCAATGTAATTGAATCTAACTGAAGAAATACTGGTACGTGCAGCATAATTGCTGATGTCGTCATTTCCACTCATGTCAAATCCAGCATGCAAGCGCAAGTAGTTGATACCAGCACGCTTGGGGAACCATTTCTCATTGGTGACAACCCATCCGAGTTGAACACTTGGGAACAATGCCCACTTAACGCCAGCCAACTTCAATCCACCGGCATTCTCACCGAAACGACTATTGGCCTCAGCAGATAAGGAAACCGTTGCAAAATAACGATTCATATAGTTGTAATCAACATTACCATACCAACGCATATTCTTCCAAACGTCATTGGTACCTTTGATGTGCTGATAACCACTGGAAGCATTCAAAGCAGGATTCTTGTCGTTGGTATAACCTGTTGCCTCTGAACGCAAGTCATTATCATCAAAAGAGAAATATGTATACTTGAAGCCAGCGAAAGCACCTAACGTGTGACGACCATACTGATGATGCCAGTCAATATGAGTATTGCTTACCACATTAATCTCCTTAGAGAAAAGTGAAGCTGTCATACTGGTTACACGACCCAAATCAGAAATCTCGAACGAAGGCATTCCCGTATAGGGACGATAGTAACGTTGAGAGTTGCGATCAAGAGTATAACTGAACATCGTAGTAAGACTCAAGTTGGAATTGAATTCGTATGTCGGTTCAACTCGTACATTGAAATACGTATTCTCTGCCTTATTCTTGTTGTCACCATGTGAATTTTCAAGGATTGCTACAGGATTAGCGAGAGAATATCCATCGCCCAATTGACTATAGATATCATCGTAATCACTCAACAAACTGGAGAATCCACCGATAATGGCATTGTATTGATAAGGACTCACGAGTGGAGACTTAATCAATGCAAGGAACGTTGGTGATGTAATGGCACCAGCGGTGAAGTCTGCGGGAACACCATCATCAAAGATATTGTTATTGGTACGACTGATAGAAATGTCGAAGCGAGTCTTCAAGTTCCACAAGATATTGATGTCCGTATTGAAACGAACGTTCATGCGATTGAAGTCATTTTTCTTTGCAGTGGATTTTGCGTCCATATAACCTACGGAGAGGTTGTACATACCAATATCATCACCACCTTGCACATTGATACTATAATTCTGAGTCAATGCCGTGCGATACATGTAATCCGTCCAATCGGTATCGTTATGATACATGTTGTAATAATAACCTTTGGGGTCATCATTGAGGAAACGATACTGTATAGGAGTGTTACGGTTTACGTTTGCAGGTACAGTACCTAACATTTCAGTTGCGTATGTACGATATTGATAAGCATTCATCAATGTTGGCAATTGTGGTATCAAACTGATTCCTGCATAGATATTTGCGTCGATACGAGTAGCCATAGAATGACCACGCTTCGTAGAGATGAGGATAACGCCATTAGCTCCACGTGCACCATAGAGAGCGGTAGCATTCTTCAACACCTTCACTTCATCAATATCTTCCGGAGAGATATTGGCGAGAATGTTATTGAATTGACCACTATGCAAGGATTGGCGATTTTGTTGCATGTCTTGTTCAATACCATCAACCACGATAAGAGGTTGAGCATTGGCATTGAGTGAATTCAATCCACGAATAAACATGCTTGCACCAGCATCTGGAGCAGCAGAACGCATGATGCTATGAATATCGCCACCTAATTTATTGGCAATGTCATTATCAATCGTTACGCTATTACTATTAGCTGTGAAACTATTCGTAGCGGTGTATTCAGTACCGTCAACGTACATCTCTCCAAATGCATCAGGGAGCATGAGTATACGAATGTCACGCAAAGAGTCATTCGTGTTGACTGCTACCTGTTGTGACAAGAATGAAGGAGAATGTACGAACAAACTCGTTGTAAACGTAGGTACATTAATCTCAAACGTTCCGTCAGCCTTAGTCATGGCAGTAAACATCGCATTGCCAAGTGTTCGCAACTGGATACCAGCAAGAGGTTTCTTGTCGGCTTGGTTGAGAACAATACCATGCAACTTAACCATCGGGTATATCACCTCCTTGACATTCTTTCTGACAGGCTGCTTAATGGAAGTTTCGATTTCCTCCGTATCGTCATCTTGAGCGAATACGGGAGCTGCAAAACTGATTGCAAGTGCGCAGAGAACGAATCTGAGACCTTTGCTCTGCCTTATGTTATAAATCATACTTTTCATAATCGTTTTACTCCTTTGTAGCTTCATATTCGTCCATTTCTACAGGTCTTAAGATAATAGCGGCAATACGCAAATCACGAGTGTACTTAGCCATCATGCCACTATTGAACACGTTAAAGTCAGAGGTGATTTTCAAGTTGGGATACATCCTTTCACCCAATCCCCTATAGGCAATAGGGAATGTGAAAGAACCCACAAACATCGTATCAACTTTTGTCGGGTCATTTTCCAACTTAGCAGCGAAGTGTTTTGATGTTGATGACGTGTGATTGGCACCTGTCCATGTCTGGGAAATAGCACCCTTCTCATTACAATAACTCAAATCGAAATCAAGTTGATTGGGACGAACATCTGCCAAAGAATCATTTATATCCACATCAGCAGGAACAATGACGCAATATATATCATAGGTGGTAGACAAAACGCCAGTCAACTTGATGTCAAGTTCTGGTTTTGCGTATCCACTGGTTGGTTCCACCCATAAATAAGAGAATGAACCATACTCAAAAGTACCTTTCGAAGGATTGGGATTATCCACACGAACAATATGCTTATTGCCGTTCCATGTAATACTTGCATTGGGTGAAATAATGATTTCTGGAGCCCAACCTTCCCAAGGATGAACAGCAAGTGTATCCATCAATCGTGCATAACCATTACTCATCTTCACCTTTTCCTTCGTTTTTGACAAGAATTCAACGGGATTAGACAAGGCATTACGAGTAGTGGTGAGCAAGGTATCGGTACTCAATTCCGAAGGATCTTCCACCCATCTATTGTAGGCATTGTTGTTATTGAATATCAAGTTGTCTACAATTGCACGCTTGGTCAACGAGTCTGCCATATATTCATTATTAATCGTTGCGGTTGTGGTAGGAATATTGGTAGCAGAAACCGCACCATCCAAATCCTGCGCAATCGTCGTAGTGATATAATTGAAATATGGTCTAATCTTATTGTATGCTTTTACCCATGCCTCATTAGTAGGCATTGCCATCGTATAAGACGAGTCTTCATGGGCAATGCGGGCACGCAATGTATTATACAATGAGTTGGTGGTAATCATCACAGAGTCGATATAGGTTTGCTTACCATTCACGGTAGGACCAACCACACTATTGTTCTCATCGAGATACACATTCTCATAACGCTTGAAATAATCTTTCAGGGAATCGATATCGTTTGCCTGGAAAATGTATTCGTAAATGTTAGGATAGAACGTAGCTGCTCCATTCAATGTATGGATAACACCATTCCTACTGGGCAAGTTGATGTTTTCGATAGGAACGTCAGCATAAGTATACGGACTTGCCCCTTCGAAATTGAAACTCTTTTCATTGAGGGCATGAATACGCTCGTTGACAGGTCCAGAAATCAAATGATTATGCTCAGCAATGTGACTCTTGACAAAACGATAGAGCACAGTGGCATTATCTTGGTTGAGCAACGCATCAGCATCGTAAGTACCATCTAACGGTGCCCATACGGTATAGAAATGCGATTGTTGCAATTCATTGTTAAAACCTACTTTTTGGATGATTTTCTGGAAGTTCGTCAACCTACTGTTTTGGGAAATGTTATCCCATAACGTAAGTTCTGAAGAAGCATTGGCATCTACAGGAACCTTATTGTAATCATCAAAGTCGGTACATGATGAGGCAGTCAACACAAGAGCTGCCGTCATCATCATTCCTATATATTTATTAACTTTCATATCTTTGTCAATCTTTATAGATTCTTAGTCGATTCATTAATACCAATCCTCAGAATACTGGTCGTTGTCCAAAACGCTGATAGGTACGAATTCCACGAAGTCGAGCTGCCATTTCAAGTCTGAATCGTCATTGATTACGTTCTTGTAACGGAACCAGAATTCTTCGCTTTGCTTGATGTTCATACGTCCAAGGATACGACGCAAGGTAACGACACCATCACCACGACTGTTCTTTGTCGTCTTGGTATCACCATCGTCACCTGGGTGACCACAGAATGAATACGGACCTCTCATGTATCCACGATTGCGCATAGCCTCATCAGTACCGATACCCAAGTCATCTTCTTCATAGAATGGGGTCCAACCGATACGTGGGTCGGTCTCTTGGATACGTACATCAAGAGGAATACTCAAGGCAATCATCTTCTGTACGTCTTTAGATGTACCATAATAGAACTGCATCATGCCGCCGTGTCCCATTGGAGAATAGAAAAGACGGAACTCATAAATGCCTGATGGTACAGGAGGAAGTTTCACGGCAAGGTCATACTGTCCCCATCCTTGGAAAGCGTCTGCTTGATAAGCACGATAATCTCCCTTGATATTGTATCTCAGTTTGGTTTGCTCTCCATTATAACAAACCACGTTATCAAAGTAATCCGTTGGGAATGCAAGACGTGCACCACTTCCACCACCATTCATGGCAGAAACCTCATTCATATAGAGATAACGGAATCCATTGTTGATGAACTCTGGCAAGAACGTGGTTGCCTCAAAACGCAAACGCTCATTGAGTACGCCATCGGGTACTTGTGCATTGTAAACCAAGATTTTGTTAATGGGATGAATATATCCATTATAAGCCGTGATATCCCTACGCTCAATCAACACACCTTCATCAATGAGTTGGTGGTTGGTTCCCATAGTACCAACTTCATTGGTCAACGTATTTAACGTACGATAACGGTTGATGTAGAGGTTCTTTCCAGGTTGTGGTTCCCAAATCTTCAACAATGTGTTGGGCAACATGGTCTCATAGTAATCGTATGGTTCAGCACCGTTTACATAGTTCCACTTGTCTGTACCAGCGGGAACACCTGCCTTATCCTCGAAGACCAATTGGTCTTGTGCCATAGAAGCATAGAGAATATGGTAGGCAATGAACATATTAACGGCATTGAAACGATTCGTGTAATCTTCACCAGTACTAACGGTAATGCCTAACTCGCGCATGTAGTCATACCATTGTGGTGCGTTAGCATAGACATTATTGGCATATCTCACCAAATCGGCAAAACTATTGATGCCATTTGCACGGAACACCTCATCACTCTCGGCAAAGACAGTATAGCCAACCTTACATTCCGTTGGACAATACAACTCACTACCATTGGTATCGGTAATGTCGGCTGGTTTTGTATATACAATGTTTTTCGAGGAAGCGGAGATGGCTTTTGCCAAACCAGTTTTCTGCAATGCTTCATTGAAAATCTCAAAACCTTCCAATCTATCAAAGGTGTCGCCTAATGTTCGTGAAGAACGGGCAATCACTCTATTCACCTTATGCACCAATCCGTTGATTACCTCATTGTCTTGACTGATGATAATAGAAGTGTCATTCAAGACTGTTTGTCCTAAAGAGTCTACTCTTGACGAGATGGGACGACCAAGCATCGTGGAGATAGTTGCACCACTACCACCCATTTCAATGATACTGTACAATCCGTTTGTCAAGTGATAGCGAGCGATGTCGTTACACAAGGAGTCTGTCAAACCCTCCAGCGAATTGGAAGTCATTCCATTGTGAGGAAGAACAGCATCTGGGTCGTTATACAGATTGTTTAAATATGCTTTCACTCCTTCGTTCGTTGGAGCAAAGCAAGTATATTGACCATACGAAGCCATCATACGGTCGAGCCTTACACGAGACAAGATATAGTTGAACGATGTCAAATCACTATCTTTCTGGATGAAAGACTCGACGGTCTCTCCAGTAAAGGTGTAAAGATTCGACTCATCGGGCTCTTTGTTACATGAACCGAACGCCAACGACGCCACCAACAATACAAGTCCTGATTTAAATATTGTCTTATTCATAATTCTTCAACCTTCCTATTAATAGTTCTTTTTATACTCATCAGCATCGCTATAAACGGGATTTTGTCGTAAATTGGGATTCACGTCAATATCACTCTGATTGATAGGCATGTAAAGATAGGGTTCGGTTCGCATCTTCGAAGCGGCTGCAGCGGCACCGGAAGTATATTTCCTCGTTGCCAAATTGAGCATGTTTGCATCGTTGCGAACAAAGTTCTTTCCTCTTTCTTCTTGACTGGCGAGTGTTGTCGTATAATCAATACCCTCAACATGACGGAAATTATAACGGAGCAAGTCGTACCAACGTTTTCCTTCGAAACAAAGTTCACGCAATCTCTCTTGCAATACCAATGTCTCCATCAAGTTCTTAGTGTTAAACGAACTCCATTTCAAGGAATCGTTACCAAGGTTTCCACTATAGAGACTTCTTGCATTGACAAATTGTACGATATTGAATGCGTCTCTCAACTGAGGATCAGTATTGTCTACAGCAAGGACAGTCTCTGCCTCTGCCTTCATCAACATCACGTCAGACAAGCGATAGAAAATATAGTTTTGTGCAAAGTAATCGTAACCACGGTCGGTAGTACGAGCCAATCCAGCCACACCTACGGGGTTAGTGATATTCCATTCTACTTGTGCAATCATCTTTCTCACGTCATAAGAATCAGAACCCGTGCCTACGGCGAAGCAATTCTGGAGATAGCGATAGTCACCTGTCTGCGTGTAAACGGCAGCACCATTACCTACGTTACCGAAAATAGATGCAGCTTTCAAATAACCGTTTGGCGAAGTGTTGTTACGATATTTATACAAATACTGACAAAGGGCGCTATTGGCATTGCTACGACCGTCAAATTGCAATTCGAAAATACTCTCCTCTGCGTTTTGGGTGATAAAGAGGTCGTTGAATGCGCGCATACCATCTGCCAATGGATATTCCTTCACTTCCACTTCGTTGCATCCAGGGATGTGTTGTGCCTTCTTCGATTCAATCACTTTATCACAATATTCAATGCACTTTTGATAGTCACTTTCATTGTGCATCACGGAACCACGCCACAAATAGATGTCTGCCAAGATTGCATTAATCGCATCACGATTGATGTGGCCTACCCTTCTCCAATCTGAGAAAGCAGTTGGATCAAGAGCTGTCTTCTCAGCTTTTTCCAAATCGTTTATACAACGTTGGAGCACTGAATCTGGAGTAGATTGGAAGATATTCATTTCCTCGCTACTGGTCATATATGCGTGGTCATTGTAAGGAACATCCCTAAAGTTGCGAACCAAATAGAAGTAACACAAAGCCCTTAATGCCAACATCTGTGAGCAATCGGTATTATAGTCACCTTCGGTATAGGAAGGGTCGATAGACATCACGGAACCAGCACGATCTAACACGATATTACAATTGTTAATGACCTTGTAAAGACAAGCCCAAGAAGCAAACATGTTATCGGTCTGCACATTCTGAGCATCGATTTCCGTCAATGCCGTTACGGTAGAGTTAGAAGAGATGGATGTTACTGCCAACAACTCATCCGAACGGAAATCTCCCCAAACAATCAAACGACTGATGACATCCGCAGAAAGCATTGACTTATATGCTCCCTCAACCATCAACGACACATCCGATTTGGTTTTCCAAAAGTCTTCATCCACCGTCTTGTCATCCGGCAGCAATACGGTATCTACGCACGATACCATCAAAAGACTTGCAAATATAATTGATAAATACTTTTTCATATCCTTCTGTTTTTAGAATCCAATATTGATACTTGCCGTAAATGATTTAGAACGAGGTGTCTGAGAGTCGTCAACAGCCAATCCCCAACCACTTGCAGAGATTTCGGGGTCTGTTCCGCTATATTTCGTCCAACAATACAAGTTGTTTACGGAGAGGTAAACCTGAAGTTGGTTGAGTCCTAACTTCTTGATTTGCTTTTTGTCGAAATTGTAAGCCAACTGCAAGTTGTTGAAACGAACAAACGAACCATTCTCTACATAACGGTCAGAACCTTGGAAGTTGTAACCTGAATTATACATGGCACGTGGCATTGGCGTGATATCGCCATCCTTACGCCAACGATAATTCACTGTAGAGCATTGGTTATAGGTATTAAACATTTCTTGCAAGTTCAAGCGAGCGAGGTTGATGACCTTGTTTCCGAAACGATAAGCGAAACGAGTCTTCAAACTCCATTTTCCATAACGGAAAGTAAAGTTGAAACCTCCTTGTACCTTCGGTTGTGAATTACCTAAGTAAACGATGTCAAGAGCATTAATCTGACCGTCGTTATTGATGTCTTCATACATGGCATCACCGCCTTGGAACGTATATGTGGATGAGTTTCCATCAAAATTATAAACAAGGTGTTGTGGGTGTCCCTGACTGGTCATCAAAACTTTTCCGTCAGAGCCGAGCACAATTGGGAATGTCTTTCCACTGGCAAGCTCGCTATTAATCCAAGCCTCATAGTCAGCAGCATTCAAATTGTGTTCCTTTTGATAGTTCTCCAAATAGTCATAGCTATATTGGAAAACACCCTTGTAACGGAATCCGTAAATAGAACCCAATGCGTTACCAACCTGAACACGGTTCAAGTAACCTGTGGTGCTCTTGCTTGAAGGACGAGTGGTGGCAATCCATTCAGAGTTGATGGCATCCAACACGCGTTTATCCATTTCCTTGATTTCGTTGAAGTTCTGGGCGATGTTGAATCCAGCATCCATGGAGAACTTACCAATCTTGATGAAGCGACGACCGTTGATGTTCATTTCCCATCCATCGTTGTTCATCTGTCCTACGTTTGAATAAGCCACTTGTGCATAACCAGTTGTTGAAGGAATTCGAACATTCCTCATCAACAAGTCCTTGGTTTCCTTATGATAATAGTCGAATTCTACTTCCAACATATCGTTGAGGAATCCAAAGTTGGCACCTAAGTTATAAGAAGTGGTCGTTTCCCAACGCAAGTCATCCAATTTCAATCCATCAATCTCGGCGGTTGTCAATGCACCAGTACCTCTACCATAAGAACCTGAACTGGTATTATAGGTAGAATAGAACAGATAGTCGGCATCTGGAGCCTTACCATTGATACCCCATGAAGCACGCAAGCCTAACATGGAGAATACCTTGCCTTTCAATGCTTTCATGAATGGCTCGTCAATGATGTTGTAACGCAAGCTGACACCTGGGAAGTAAGCCCACTTGTTTTTAGGACCGAACTTAGAGTCTCCGTCAGCACGTAGAGAGAAGCCTAAGTTGTAGATTCCCTTGTAAGAGAAGTGTCCATTGTAAAGGATGTTTTGTGAATTGGAACGACTGTTGCCACTCGACATACCATTACTTGGCAACACGGCCTCGATTGTTGGCGAAGTAATGCCATCGGGTAAGTCGTATTGGGATATAAACTGGGAATTGCTCTTCGAGGTAGACATTTCATAACGTATGAACATCATGGCTGACAAATCCTTGTTCTTGAAATAAGGAGTATATTGCAATTCTGCCCTTGCACCAATCTTCAAACGGTTCGATTCGGTATTTGAACTGGAGTTATATCCCGTGCTTGTCCAAATATCAGTAGAAACTGATGCTGGATGGTAAGTGGGAACACTACGTGCATAAATATCGAAGTCGACACGACCGAGGAAAGTCAAACGATGCTGTTCCTCACCTATGCCAAGCAATTCATACTTCACGGAGAAATC
>OCTX012289697.1_pt1 | contig 16169 bp, 15 predicted proteins | sample 1539691 | NCBI WGS metagenome assembly OCTX01 (sample SAMN02144231, study PRJEB22623) | gut metagenome | biome: sheep rumen | host: Ovis aries | place: New Zealand | reverse complement strand
CGGCCATGTAAGTTCTCTCCAAAAAAAGGGGAAACGACAAAAAGCTACTGTAAAGGTTAAGCCGAAAAAAGGGGGAAACGACAAAACCCCAAATGTCAGTTCCAGGACTAAGGGGGACATGTAATTTGTTGCAATTTACCAAGCAACAAAAAAGCAAAACCATTCCTTGAATGAGATGGTTTTGCTTTTTAACACATGCTTTGGCCATAGAGCTTGCGAATTGTCGAAAGTGGACTGGCATTGTGATAGCTGCTACTGAATTTAAAACATTTATATATGCAGTGAGCAGTCAATTGTTAGAGAATGTCTCTTATATTCGGATATAATCCCACATTTCGTATCCCTGCCTTCTGGCAGAATCATAAACTGGCTGCATATTCTTCTGCAATATACTATAAAAAGCTTCTCTGGAGTTCCCAGGCCGGTACAGCTCCTGGCCTGCCCAGATCGAATGCAGATTATCACGATAACAGGCTTCAAATAACCGGTGCAATCCGGGCAATTCATTCACTAATCCATACATAAGAAACTGATTGGATGCAAATCTATCAAAATACAGATCCCACTTTGGAAGGCGATTGCTTTTACTGGAGTTAAGAGATGAATCCATCGGCATCAGATTCCACAATTCGTCATTCATGACAAAGGACCAGGGTACAAAGTGGTCCACATCATAATCCCTATGCACGATGGGCTTATTATTAAAAACATCCATGAGCTCTGTTAATTCCAGAATGCCATCCCATAGATTTCGAACTTTTCCCAGCTTTCTCATTTTTTCATCAAGAGGAGCAAGCTTGTAGACAAGGCCCGGGACTTCAGGATTATTGTTCTGAAGCCACTTTATCTTTTCATATTGTATCCAGCCTAATATGGAAACCGTATTATCCTGGATCATATCGATCCACTGAGGGTCAAAATATACCTGTTTTTTCAGCTTGCTGCCATTGCCGAATGTGTATGGTAAAAGAACTTTTTCGTCATTAAACTGTTTAATGAAGGCGGTAAGTCTTACTATACTACCCCAGTCAACACGCTCCCCGTTCTTTGCAAAAAAACCTGCAAGAGCACGGTAGGGGACCATATTTGTCAGCTGTTCTTTATACTTTTTCAGTTCATTATTATATTTTCTGATCTCATTCTTGATCTCGACCTTAGATGCATTGGCAGGAAGATCACTTAAGCTGGAAAGAAGCAGTATTGCCCGCTCCAGGCCATCCCGTACGTCACCGTTGCTCTGAATACCGCTGAGATGTATGTGAAACTCTCTGACGGAATACCAGGCATTTGCCAGCATTTCATCTATGATTTCATCGAAGGTCGTCTCTTTAACATCTGCTGCTATGAGCTGGACGATTGCCTCCAGCCAGTAAAACTTATAGCAGAAAGAAGGGTCTTTCATCATCTGTGAAAAACTCTCTATATCCAATGTATTATAGTATTTTTGGTCAATATCCAGATGGTGAGGCATAGTTGTTTACTTCCCTGTGTCAAATGTAGTTTGTGATGTGGATTTATTATTATAATGAAGGGATTTAGTTATAGTCTGCTCAATTTAAACATATTCGTTCATATTGATGGCCAATTGCCACATAGAATGTTCCTCATCGTATTTCTTTATAATCACATTTAACGTGTCGCCGATGCTAACTTCATCACGTAAATTTTGTATATAATGCCCCTTTAATTTCCTTATTTCAGAAACATGAACAACCCCCCTATACTCCCTTCCATACAAACGAAACAATACATGCACAAAGCTTCGGTCAATTCTATTTACTTCTGCATTATTTGAAACATCTCCTGGTTGAGGCTCTTGTCCCCTGTTTAACCCGTAATCATTACGTGCCCCTAAAGAAAGTGCACTATGTAATGCTAGATGCACACAGATTCTCCATTCTTCTGATAAAATAATTCCATCATCTCCTCTATGCTGCCAGCGGTATGTCTTTGATATAGGAAGAAAATTACCAAGAACACCTAATCGATATAAATCATTCAATACCTGATGCATATTTCCTTCTAGAATAGTACCCTTAAATAAAGCGGCAACCCGTTTATTTAAGTCGTTCAAAGAAAAGGTTGTTCTAAAACCAGTCAAACATGTTAGTATATTATCTATTTCTTCTGGTTTATATAATGCTCGTAATTCCTCTTTAATTTCTTCTAAGCTGTCAGTTGAGTAAGCTTTCGTAATAGAGTCGAAAACTTGCTTTGTGAAAGCTGTTCCGTCATTAAACAAACTATTTTGAGCAGTGATAATAAGTCGAATCATATCTCGTGGTTTAAGCCAACTATTATTTAAAATGTAATTGGCAGGTTCCAATTCATGAATCTTTTCTGGGAACCATTGCCTATATATCGTTAAATCTGAAACCCCTTCTGCATCTGTACAAACTGCAATTCTCTTTAATAGGATTTTAATAATAGGGTGTGCATAAGAATTACTATTGGCATAATCCCAATTTAATCGCAATGAAAATCCATTTATTGCTTTATTTATTTCTTTAGTTACGATAAATCTTGTTATAGCGGTAATAATCTCTGTTCTTATGGAACAAATAGCTTTTATATTGGATGTATTGAAAGAGTTAAAAATAGAGTTAAATCTCTTTACTGTAAAAACTAAATCACGGATCATGTAAAGATCTCTTTGAAAGATATCTAAATCACCATAATAAGCCTCAAGCTCATCTATAAACAAATAGTATGGAATATCTGTTTTTTGTACTTTGGAAAATGCCTTTTCTGCATCGTCAACTAGTTTAGCAAAATCTTTATATGGTTGACTTTCTTGCTTTCTAAGATCCACCTGAAATTCCGGTTTCATTTCCATTCCAGAAGCTGGTTCAGCTATAGGTAGGATTACTTTAATATTATTTGGTATTTGAATCTTTCTTTTATCATCTGGTTGTACAATGTGATTAACTATTTGTTCAAAGTCTTTCCATTCAGAATTATCCTCAAACAAATTCCTAGAAAACTTTTCATTATCATCGATTATTCGTTTAAAAAAAAGCCATCGCCATATGTATTCAAATTCTGTGGCCCCTACTAAAGCTCCAGATTCAACTGTAATAGATGACTGTAACCTTTTTGAAATATTGGCCAATTCACTTCGCCTAACATCTGTATATTCTTCTTTAAAAAAAATAAATGAATTACATGTTTGCGGATCGATTGTCGCGAATTTATTTGCTAGATAGAACAATAGAGCCGTCTTGCCAGTACCTTTATATCCTGTAATAAAACAATTACTTCCATTAATTAATGATTCAATATAAAAATGTTCCGCTACAACAAAAGTTTTAATGAATAGATCTGTACCTTCAAAATCTATTTCATCTTTAGCATCGGGCTTCCCAGCATATAAGTCTCTGATGGTTATTTCTTTCATTGTTAATTCTCCTCGTTCATTATCATGTTTTGGTGCTTTGTCCTAAAATCAAGTACTTCTCTTCATTATCAATTCTTTCTAAGCAAACCGCTTCTGTGCTCTCTCATTCAATTAGTAGATTTAAAGAATGGTTGACATATTCTTTCACTATTCTAATGCATAATAAGGGTGCCGCCACCAAGTCTCTGAACAGGTATAACTTTCTGTTTGGTCTGGCATACGGTAAATTCGTTTTTGAAATAACAGATCGTATCTGTGAGAAATTGCTGACATTTACAACGATGAATAGAGTCCATCCAATTCATGAAACAACAAAGGCTAACTTACTGTGGATTTGATAGGGGAGAGATAAACCATCACCCTAATTCTGACTAACACCAAATATATAAAGCACTGGCCAGCAGTGCTTTATAAAAGGATGGTTATTCTTCTTTATACTCCATAATATTTTCGACATCACACTGCAATATGCGGCAAAGCTTATCAATTGTTTCTGTGCTTATAGGTTCATTCCTCCGGAGCCTTGTAAGAGTGGAATTGCTGATCCCTTCGGCATGAAGACGGTATTGTGAAACGCTTTGTTCCTGCATTATTTTCCAGAGCCTATCATATATGATCATAATGATCTCCCTTACATATTGCGCTTTGTTTTATTATGGAGTATAATCCCTAAAAAGGGTAGCACCCTTATAAAGTTAATACCTTTATAGAGTTGTTATTTGGCGAGAAATAAGGGACAGATATGCTGGATTACAAAAATATAGGAAAGAGGATCCGCCACTATCGAAAACGGTGCGGATATACACAGGAGCAACTGGGGCTGAACATCCATACATCGGGAGCTTATATCAGCAATCTTGAACGGGCAGTGAAGAAACCAAGCCTTGAGAATCTTGCAGACATTGCTGATAATCTCGGGATCACGATCAATGATATCGTTGCTCAAAGGTCTTATGAACCGGAATACAGTGCAGAGCTCCGGGATCTGATCGCAAGCTGCTCTTCCGGCACCAGGTCACAGATCAAAACAAGCCTTGCCGGCATCATTAATATATTGGAACAGAATGACTGACTGCTGAAATAAAAGCAGCCAGTTATTTTTTTGCAAAAAATTAACTGCATGGTTATGGGCTTAACCTCTGGGACATTGTGGAAAAACATTAAAAATATTATTTTCATTTTCACAGGAGGTTTTGCCATGAAAGGGAATGACGAAAAGCTTGTAAAACAGAAGATCAGGGAGAGATACAAAGGAGTCAGCGAAGACGTTCTGGATGTTATCCCTGCGAGGCCGCAGGAAGACTTTTATAAACCGGAGACAATGAAGCGTGTTGCAGTATATGCCCGAGTCTCGACAGATGATCCAAACCAGACGTCCTCCTACGAGCTTCAGAAGAACCATTATGAAGATATGGTTAGAAGGAAAGAGAACTGGCAGCTCGTTGATATTTATGCCGACGAGGGTATCTCCGGGACATCGCTTCAGCACCGGGACAGCTTTATAAGGATGATCCAGGACTGCCAGGACGGAAAGATAGATCTAATTGTCACGAAGAGTGTATCCCGTTTTGCAAGGAACATCATTGACTGCATCGGCTATGTCCGTCAGCTCAAAGCGGCAGACCCTCCGATCGGCGTGTTCTTTGAAACTGAGAACATCTTCACGCTGGATGAAAACTCTGAAATGTCGCTCTCTTTTATAGCAACCCTTGCCCAGGAAGAAAGCCATACAAAGTCCGAGATCATGAACGCTTCTATAGAGATGCGTTTTAAAAGAGGGATATTTCTTACACCGCCTCTTCTTGGCTATGACAAGGATGAAAATGGGAACCTGGTGATCAATGAAGAGGAAGCCAAAACAGTCCGGCTGATATTCTTCTCCTATCTGTATGGCTATTCAACGCAGCAGATCGCGGACGCGCTGACAGAGCTTGAAAGGCTCACAAAGAGAGGAAATGAAGTGTGGTCTGCCGGCTCGGTACTTCAGATCCTGACAAATGAGCGCTACTGCGGCGACGTCCTTGCCAGAAAGACCTTCACGCCAAATTACCTTAACCACAAGTCAAAGAAAAACAAACATGACCGCAACCAGTACCGGCAGAAGGACCACCATGAATCCATTATTTCCAGGGATGATTTTTTCGCGGTCCAGAAAATGATACGGAACGCGAAATATGGAAACAAAGGATATTTCCCTGAGATCAGGGTCATCCAGGAAGGCATCCTTAAAGGCTATGTGACGGTTCATCCGAAATGGGCTGGTTTTTCCGCAGATGATTATTACAGTGTGAGCGAAAGCATCGAAACGGGAATGATCCCGTCAAAACCGGCAGAGCTCAGGCTGAAAAAGGGAAGCTTTGACCTCAGCGGTTATCAGGTAGTGAGGACGCCATTTATCAGCATGTATGGACAGCCTACGGTATTAGTATCGAACAGCGTAATGAATTTCAGCAAGTCGTGTATATCAAAGCTGCCGGATGCAAAATATATCGAGCTGCTAGTGCTGCCCGGCAGAGGGATGATGGCCGTAAGGGCTGCTCCAAGTGGCTCCCACAATGCGATCTTATGGCGCAGGGAGAGCAATGGAGAACATGTGCCGCGGCTGATCGGCGGGAACGCATTCCTTCCAACACTCTTCTCTCTCTTTGGATGGAACGGGGACAGCCAGTACAGGATGGCAGGCACAGTACGCCGCAAGGATGGAGAAACAGTGATCCTTTTCAGCGCAAAGGATGCCGTGCTGCTTTATGAAGGTATCTCTGCAGAGGGCGAGGAAGCGGATTTGTCAGAGGAGAAGGCAAAAAAGAGAAGGCGCAGAAAAGAAAGCGCATTTCCATCAGAATGGGCAGATTCTTTCGGGGAAGATTATTACACCAGCCAGAAAGGATTCCAGGATCTTGCACCTGAAGATGAAGACTGGCAGACACATAACCAGGGACTGGCCTTCAGCAAAGAGAGCCACAGCAATGTGACATCGCAGAAGGAGGCCGCCGAGAACATCAAACAGATCTTATCAGATATGGGGGTTAGCGATGAATGAAGAAAAACTGGTCCCAAAGGGCATCATTCAGGCAGAGAAAACAGGCCCGGACAGCATAGAAGCAGAGGACTTTTCTTATGAAGGATACCAGGTCGTCCGTGCTGAATTTTTTGCTCATCTTTTTGAGCCGTCCGTGACCTTTAATAAGGAAACTGTAGCTGTGAATGCAGCATGTCTCCGCAAGCTGCCGGAGAATGAGTATGTTCAGTTCCTTGTTAATCCGACTGAAAAAAAGCTTGCTGTAAAGCCCTGCCTGGAAGACATGAAAGATTCATTCAGGTGGTCATCCGGCGAAGGGAGGAAAAGAAAACCGAAGAAGATCACATGCAAGATATTCTTTGCGAAGGTCATGGATCTCATGGGCTGGGATCCCAAATACCGTTATAAGATTCTGGGAAAGCTGATCCGCACAAAGGAAGACAGCATCTTTGTTTTTGATCTTACTTCTGCGGAAGCTTACCAGAACCGGAAGAAGGAAGATCCAGACCGGTCCAGAACACCTCTTTATCCTGAAGAATGGAAGGACCAGTTCGGTATCCCGGCAACAGAGCACCAGGATATACAGCAGATATCCATATTCGATGACTATACTGTCTTCAGAATAGAACGTACCGAAGAAACATCTACCAGAAAGGATGCAAAAGAAAATGTCGATGAATTCAGCGAGTCTTCCGGCGATAACACTGGATCTGAAGAAACAGAGGATCAGGATACATAATAACACTTTGCACCTGCTGGAGGATCCGATATATATCGACCTGCTGGTCAATCCTGACCAGCGGGTCATTGCAGTAAGGGCAACGGAGAAGAAACACACTTCTTCACATAAGATCATATATAACACGCAGCAGGACCATGAACTCTACAGCAAGATATTGCTGGATCAGCTCCGTATCCTTCATCCTGAACTGAAAAAACACAGGACATACCGGCTGTACGGAAAGATCGTTCCTGAAAAAAAGCTGATCATATTTAATATGAGCCATATGGCTCTTATAAGCGGAGCCGCGGAAGGGGAATGAAATGAACGAAAACAATGAGATCTATAAAGTCCATCCGGGCCTTGCACGTCTTTTTCAGGAAAAACTGGGAGCTGACGCAGAAATGGCAGGCTCCTCTCCTGCCCTGTCTCAAAGGACCACCATAGATGTGTGGAATGGATACCTTTTATGTAGTCTTCAAGACTATTCTTCTGTTAAAGATTCAATGCAGCCGGCGAATATCATTACGCACGATTTTGAAGATCTAAGCGAAGCTGCTTCATTCGTATGTACTGAGCAGCTGAGACGCAAGGACCTCACAAACTCGTACAGGAAATACCTTATAGGGAAAAAATTCAGCTACGAAGAAGCACTCTTTCACAAGAATAGTCTGGATACACCGACTGCGAAATACAGAGTTGCTTATAAGATCGGGGATGAAGCAAATATCTCGGGGGGAACGGTACTGAAATACAATGTGTTCTCTACTGCCATAGATACTATATTCAAAAACGCAGAGGAACTTGGATATCATCTCCTTATGGAACGGATCAAAGTCTCCCATGAAAACACGATCGAGCTGTCAAGGCTTATGCCCGATGAGATCCGGTATCTCTCCCAGTCTGTTCTAAAACAGCGGACCAAGCATCTGACTTTCCAGGATATACGTCACGAATGCGAGTGGAAACACACAAACAACAGAAGTGGTGTGAGCAGGCGTGAAAGACGTGATATAAAAAGCAGTTCCGGGATCAGTATCCGCCAGATGCCGGTATATAACCCGGATTCTGATGTAAACAGTCTCTGTATGACGATCGACTCATGGGTCAGTTCAATACAGAGAATAAAGGAGACTGTGGATTTTTCCAAGATCTCCCGCAAAGCAACGGTCAATCTTGTCCGTCAGCTCACGATACTGGAGCAGACAGTCAATTCCCTGCAGAAAACACTTGAGGAAAGGGATGTGCAATGATAGACGAACTCCGGGAGTATGTCCCAAATGTCCATTTTGAACTGATCCCGATTAGGGATCTTGTCTCCAACCAGGAGTACCAGCGTAACCTTTCATGGGGGCATGTTAAAAAGGCTGTAGAGAATTTTGACCTTAATCAGATCAACCCGATCAAAGTGAGCCGCCGGGACGGTGTGAACTATGTTTTTAATGGCCAGCATACGGCTGAGATCGTTGCTGCAGTTTCCGGGAGCCGGGATACACCGGTTTGGTGCATGATATATGATGATCTGGACTATGAACAGGAAGCGGATATTTTTGCCAACCAGATGAAAAATGTGAAGCCGCTCAGCCCATATGATGTATTTAATGGGCATTGCCAGGCTGGTAACGACAAAGAGCTGCTAATCAAGGGGCTGGTAGAGTCTTATAATCTGAAGATAGCTCCAACCGTTGCTCCAGGCCATATCTGTGCAGTAGGTGCTCTGGAAACTATTTATGACAAATATGGCTACGATATGCTGCAGAAGGTGATCAACCTGATCATCATTACCTGGGAAGGGGAACAGAAGTCTTTTTCTGCCAATATCCTGAATGGGCTTGCCAGGTTCCTATATGCATATGGAGATAAAGTGAATGAAGCCATGTTTAAGGAAAAGCTGGGAGTTATATCAATAAAAGAGCTCACCAAAACAGCGAAAGAACGAAAGGCTGGCTCTATAGGATTTGCTGAGGCAATGCTGCTCTTCTATAACAAACGATTAAAGAACCCTCTGGTATGGAATGTATTGTATGAAAACAGAATTGACAGGAAAAAAACGAAGAAGAAAGAAGCAGAAAATAATGAAGAGACCAGTTCACTGGTGAATGTGGATGAGGAGTAACCCCCAAAATTCTTCGTCCAATAAATATCTGGTTGGTGAAGCAGTAAATTGCATGTATTCAAGGCTTGGAAAACTATTATTATAAATAATATCCTAATCCTTTTCTTTCTAATACCAGGCGGATAATTGCCTGCAGAAATGATTAGCAATGACAGGAGTGTTATTAATACAAAAGGCCACATCAATTGCTAATTCATGTTTTATTGCAATTCAATCCTCCGAATCCAAAGATTTTATGTATTTTTCAAGTTTATTATGATATTATTCCCTCATGTCCTAAAGGTGTGGAAGATAGAAATAATTGCAATGTACGGTATCAACTTCATAGAACAGACCTGCCATAAATATATGGGGGATGCAATGGGGCAAATACGAAAACACAAGTACAGCAACTCTAGTAAAAATATATAATGCCACCAACTGTGATATTTGAGGTATCGTAGAAGCAATTGATGGTACAAATAGCAAAAAAACAAGAAATTGCACCTGGACATTTTTCCGAACTCCAGATATAATCAAGTTTGAGGAGATATTTGCTATATGGCTACTTTTATTGATTTATTTGCAGGCGCAGGAGGCTTTTCTGAAGGCTTTTTACAGGCGGAAGTGGGTGGGAATTATTTTGATTTCCTACTAGCCAGTGATATCAACCCAACTTGCGAAGTAACCCACCGGATGCGGTATAATTACCAGCTTGGCCTCAACACAAAATTTTTAACAAAAGATATCACAGATTCTGACTTTCTTGAAGTATTAAAGGAAGAAATAGATAATCAAGAAGTGGATGTTGTGGTAGGAGGTCCCCCTTGCCAATCCTTCAGCCTCGCAGGTGTACGAAAAACCAATGATAAAAAAGATGATCTGTTCTCTTACTACTTACAGGTAATCAAGATGCTTCATCCAAAATACTTCGTTATGGAAAATGTATATGGTATTTTGACGAAGTATAACGGTAAAGTTAAGGAACGAATCTTAAAAGAGATTAACAGTATCATAGATACGGATGCCTTAGCACATTATATTTCTTATACTGAAATCCTAATTAAAACACATCTAGCTGACTTCGAGCAAATTGAAGCAAAATATTGTATTGAAAAGTTACGTATATCATTAGAAAAAGAGCTGCAGGAAAAAAGTGTAAGCGATAAATATGTGTCGACCATAAAAAAGGCCCAAAAGAGTAATTTTACTTCCGAAGAATTTAGTTTTATTAAAATTGCGCTTCTCCAAGAAAAGCTGAATGTTTCCAACGGGCCTTTAGATAGCTATATAGATAGGTTAATAGCCCTTTGGGTAGATGCGTTTAGAAACAGCAAAATTCCTGAATCTAATCGAAATGTTGTACGTGAGTCCCTTTCCTTGATGAAGCTGCGAAGCACATTATACAATCAAAAAATGGCATTAAAGCGTTCAATCAATGATGCCCATTTAACTGATTCACCTTCAAAGGCCCAGTTTGATGCTGCTGTTGAGGGAATGGAAGACGATACTATTCTGAAGATTTTTAAAAACGGGTGTGCAACTGTACGAAATAATAAAGACAGCCAATCTGCTCGGAATACTATCAAAGAAGTTGAGCTTGCTGTTGAGATTTTATATGAACTTGCTGTTGATTCTGTTGATCGTTTAAATAAAATCCTGTATAAGCATCTCAAACAAGAAGAGCGTGCAAGCTTAGAAACAGTCTCAGAAAAAATCCGTCTTTATAATATTAAGTCTGAACAAGTATTACTTGCTTCAGATTATGGTGTCCCCCAAAACAGGCGCCGTGTGGTTTTTATAGGCTGCCGTAATGATCAGCCGATGGTCACAAAAATCCCCGCATCCGTACAGGGAAGGGATAAGGTAACCGTCGAAGAAGCCCTTGATGACCTTAGGGGTATCAAAAACGGCTCCATGCAAACCACTTATGATCCTCAGGTATACCAAATAGCCCAGAATGGTAAGCCTTTGCGTTCAGTTAATGGGCAATTAAATAACAATGGGCCCCAAAAAACATATATGGATTGGTCCCGCGAAGGGCGGTTAAACCCCAATCGTTTCCCCGTCAGGAAACGACCCACTTATACAAACAGCAATTTCTGGTCTGGAGCTGAAAAGGATAAATTCATTGAGTATGAACTTGCAAACCATCAAATGTCCATGCAAAATGATATTGTCCGCAAGCGCTACCAATTAATGCGAGAGTATGGGAGTTTTGAAGCTGCACGGGCCAATTATCCAGATGATGCATCTATGAAAACAGATAAGCGTGACTACCACTGTCTACACGCTGGAGAACAAAGTCCCACAATCATGACAATTGGGGATGATTACTGCCATTATGCCGAGAACAGGTCTCTTACAGTACGCGAGATGGCCCGCTTACAATCTTTTGATGATGATTTTGTATTTCAGGGTAAAAGAACTACTGGCGGCGACCGGCGTAAAGTTGAAACCCCGCAGTTCACCCAGGTTGGTAATGCGGTTCCGCCTTTAATGGCAAGGGCTATTGCAGAAGAAATACTGCGTCACATGCAATAAAAAGGGGCAGCCTACGATCTTGCTTGATTCGTAGGCTGCCTATTTTCTATTAGCTCCAGAATTGATTAAGTAAAGGGACTTCCCTTTTAAAGAACATTGAAAAGCTAATAATCCTTTGATCAATGCTTGCCAGCAATTTTTCACATCTTTCCTTCTGGAGCTTCGGATCGTCCGATTCTTTTTCCTTCTCCAGTTTTTGTTTGATTTTATCTTTTACTGCAGGAAAAACAATAAGGGTGCAGTTTTGGTTTAAAACTATATTATCAAGTTTTTCTAGCGAAATATCCTGCTCATCTCTTTTTGCAAATATCCCTAATCCCGTCGGGGTTGCAAGATAGCACTGAAGGTCAGTAGATGAACTTTTTCCAGTAGTAAGTCGGAAACGGTCTTTTAATGTTGTCTGACACTCAATAGCTGCCGCATGACTAGGATTTGTTTTTGCCTGTTCCATTGTTGGTATAACAAAGTCAGTAATTGTTTGGCCCTTATCCTCTTGCACTTGAGTTTCAAATACTATTCCGCTTCTATCCAGCAACCTCTTCAGGATATTTTCAAAGGCAGCCCCGGCACGTGATTTTGCACTTTGCATTATGGAAAACGATATTAAATGAATAACAGGGCTTGTAAGTTGAGATAATTTTTCTAAATATTCATCATATGTTATAGCGTTACGGCAGGCATCTTGAAACAGCTGTTCCATTTCATCTATATATTTATGCATCTTGGGATATGCGTCTTCAGCTGTTCCATATATCTTTGTTTTATAATAAGGTATTATTGCCTGTAATAACTCTTTGTTTTTTTCCTGAAATAGTTCATTTTCCGTTTTCAATAATCCTTCTATTATTCGATCAGCCTCTTTGCCTAAATCTGCCTTATCAGTGTGGGGATATAACTTGGTGTACTCATTATATCCGAGTACTGACATCCCACGCTCATCCGGAAGTATCGTTCCCCTCACAGTAGCAATAAGACCATTTCCTTTCTGGAGTTCGTCTTTCAATCCCCCTTTGATTGTGGGTTTGTCAAAACAGTGTTTATCAACTTTATAACGCTCTACCCATTTTTTTACTGTTGCCACGGTTGCCCCATAAGATTTTGCTATATCTTTGCATGTGGCTTTCCCAGATATAATATCATTGCAGGCCTTTATTTTGGCGTCCCTTAAATATCTATTTGCCATACTATCCTCTTATAATTCTACAGTCTCTATTTCACCGAACAGTTCCGACTTGGCATATGGCTTTATCCGCCATGCGTTGCCATGGTTTTTTCCACCATATTTGCCTTCCCTAGTAGTGTATCCACGCCAGTCGTAGGTGATTACGCCCGCCTTGACTAAAGAAAGGAAGGTTATGAACTGAGGTGCTTTTGAAAACTCTATCTCGTTGTATTTAAACTGAACCATTCCGCCAATTTCGCGGCTTTCCGCCCGTACCCATAGGGTAGAAGGATGTTTTATAAGCAACTGGTATCTGAGGTCATCAAAGCTCCAATAGGCTGCGATTTCAGGCTTCCCGTTCGTCGGGTCTCGCCATATAATGTTGATTTGCCTGCCTTCATCATTCACATGAAGATAAAACCCTTGGTTATTTTGTGGTGCCTCCATTGAGCCGATCGTTATATAAAGGCTATTAAACCCAGGATGCGCATCCGACTCATAGCCATATATTCTGGCAAAAGCAGAAACCCTGTTCCTATCAACAGGCTCATACGCCGCCACCCTTGTCCCTTCAAAACTTGGACGCAGCGTGAACAATGTATCCAAGGTCCTTCCCCCAGCTTTGGCCTTCACTTCAATTAAGCCATCGTAGTCGGCATCTGTTCTATTGTTTGTTCGGATTCCTAAAAGATCTTCCAGGGTGTCCCCTACATCCTTGGGAGCGATTGGGCCGTATCCTTTTGAATTATTATAAAAACCTCCATGGATAATTTCTTGAAGCCGGGGGCGTATCTGGTAAAATAGACCTGTGATTGCATCCATGCCAATTGCATTAAGCAAGTCATTCTCTGTAGGAATGTTATGGGTTAGGTTAACGAAGTATATCAGCGGTTCGCCATTTTCCTGACGGAAAGCGGAGATATAGAGCAAATCACCCACATTAATTTCGCCATTTGCCATCCTTCTCTTTATGGTTTCTATTGAGAACCGCCTGTCCCCCCTACTGTTTGAGACCCTGTAAAACTTTAGTTTTACAACCTCCGTCTTGCCATGCTGGACAAACAAGGCATCATAGGATATGCCAAACCTGCCTCCGTGATCAAGCTGTTCATAATCAACAAGCCTACAGTTGTATAAAAGGTCCCGGAGGATACCATTCGCATCCAAGTTGTTTTTATCAATCATTGTAAAAGTCATTCTTAGTAATGCATAATCCTCATTTCGATATCTGTGGATCATGCTTATTACTCCACTTTCATCAGAATAAGGCGAAAATATCAAGTTTTTACCTCCTTATGTACGCGAGAACATGTTATACATTTCCATATTTACTGAATACGCTAAGGCAGAAAGTGTTTTTAATGTGGGGTTTTTGATATCCCCATTTACCAGCCTGCTTACCATTTGCTCATTCAGTTTTGTGATATCAGTCACAGAGATTTGATGCATCGTATACTTTTGGAGCTGTTTTAGGAATTTTTCCCGGAATACAAGGAGATAATCATCCTCCTGATACCCTTTTGAAGAATCCATCTCCGCGTTAGGGCCCTGCTCCATAAAGTGTCTTGAGAACAAATCCGGGAATGATACATCCAGTGCTTTAGCTAATTTGACAGCAGTCAATAATTCAATATTCAATCCCCCCTTTTCAAGCTTGCTTAAGCTCCCCCTGTCATAAGCGGCAAGGCCTGCTAAATCTTTTTTCGTATAGTTTTTTCTTTCGCGGGCTTTCTTAATATTTGAGCCAAATACAAGCTGTACATTTTCTGCTGAAAAATCATCTTCTGGATACATTTCCTCTCTTCTCCCTCTTTATGAAGATAGGATAAGCATAAACCATTTGCCCTTTTATAATTGCCTTATAACCATCACATGAATAGGAATAAAAAGTGGCTACCGCATCATAATGACGCGGTAGCCACTTTAAAATATACCTATAATATATTATTCTATTTCATCGTCCGGAATAAATGGATTATTAATCTTCTGGTCAAAAATAACTTCTTCAACTACTGACACACATTTTTCGACATCCTTTTTTATTTCATCTCCCCAAAATCGGATCACAGTCCAGCCTAAAAAGAGGAGCTTTTTATTGTTCTCGGAATCCCTTTCCATATTCCGGAGTATTTTTTCCTCCCAGAACCCATAATTATTCCCTCTCTGCAGGCGCGGCTGTAAAACAGTATACCAATCTTTACCGTGAAAGAATTCGCTATCACAGAAAATTGCGATTTTGTACTTCGTTAATGCGATATCTGGCCTGCCGGGAAGTTCTTTATAATTTTTCCTATATCTGTAACCTTTATGCCACAATGCCTTGCGTAACTTGACCTCAATAGATGTATCCTTGCTACGTATATTAGACATCACCTTATGGCGTTGTTCTTTAGTGAACACATCCATATATTTACCTCAAAAAGTCGAAAGCCCAGTGAACAAATATACATCCCCTTTAAAAATCCACAATCTCCTCTTCCACCCTGATCCTTTCAGAATCCTGCCGGCTCACTATTTTTAATTAATGGCTCTCCACATTTCCTGTAGGACCTTCTTATTCTTCCGCCTTTTACAGATTCATATGCCTCCGCCCTAAGTTTTTCGTTGCATAAACCAATAAGGTCTGCCTTAGAGGTACCAGCATCTTTCTTTAAAATGGTACTTTCTTGGGTATAAGTTACTATCATTCCAATCCCCTCCCTATAGTGTCAAGTGAATAATTCCCTTAAAATCAAGGTTTTTCTGCGTTATACCTCTTCCGAATAAGCCTAGGATATGAGCATCTCTGCGTATCTGGTACGAGAATAGAGGTGTTTTGGGTACACAAAATAAAACGTCATTACTCTAATGGCCTTTTGTGTCCCCTTCCCTCTATGGCAGCGAACCTCCCGTATCTACCAGGATCACCGTTGGTTTCCCGCCGGGTCCTCACTTCCTTCGTCCCGCCTGCCCATATCCGGGGTGTCGGCCCAGCTTTCTAACAGGGTCATGCCCTATGGAGAATATTCCTGCCGACTACTGGCTCATTCTATGTTGTTTGCTGACTCCAGTTCCGGTTCTCCAGCACCTTTCGGTGGACGTTCCCTGGCGAACCTTCTCTCTCGTCACTCCCTCACGGGAGCCGGTCACCTGCCTGTGGCTGGACCCGGATCCCTGCTCGATGGTCAGAGACCCGGGTCTGGCCGCAGACATCAGTTATGCTGTGTATCAGCAGCTTTTTCAGGCCGCTTC
>OCTX012249166.1_pt1 | contig 16170 bp, 16 predicted proteins | sample 1539691 | NCBI WGS metagenome assembly OCTX01 (sample SAMN02144231, study PRJEB22623) | gut metagenome | biome: sheep rumen | host: Ovis aries | place: New Zealand | reverse complement strand
TGCCAAGCCAGCAGATACTCCTTGATGTCCTCCACCGAAGTGGGCAGTTTCGGTACTATCTCGAACACAGGACCCTCGCAGATGTAGCCGTCGGGGTTGCCGTCCTTATCTACGTGTACCAGGTCGTAACCCCATTTCCTGGCATACTCCGCATCGATGCCAGCCCACTCCATCGCCTTGGTATTGAGCAGCATGGAGTGTCCGCCGCCCGTCTGCATGATAAGCGGCTTGTCAGAGCAGATTTCGTCCAGATAGGTTTTGCTGACGTATTCATCATTCTCCACCCATCCGGCAGCCAGATAGAAATCGCGCTGAGGGTTCTTCGCAATGAACTCCTTGATGACTTCGCGATATTTGGGATAGTTCGAGAAACCAGCCTTCGTCAGGTCAGCCTGTCCGATGGCACGATAGCCAGCCAGATGACCGTGACAGTGTGACTCCAAGAAACCCGGGTAGATGAAGTTGTCGCCATAGTCCAGTACGGGTGTGTCCTTATCTACCAACTTTCTTGCATCTTCGGCGCTGCCGATATAGGCGAAGACACCGTCCTTCACTATAGCAGCCTTGGCAAAGGGCTTTTTTTCGTCCATCGTAATGATGTTGCCAAGAATAAGGGTTTGCTTCATTGTTTCTTCACTTCTGTTATTGGTAACTTTGATATCTTTCTCTTTGATAAAGCATGCCACCAGCCCGTAGGTGATGGTGGGTCGAATCCATATCTCGGTGAGGAGATAGCTGGTGTACTCATCGACGGGCTCGAAAAGCACGAGGTCGATGTTATAGAGTATGGCAATGAGCGCATCAACACCGAAGATAAGCCATAGGTTTCCCTTCGTATAGGTTTTCCATTCGCGGCGTGCAAAATAGTAGGTGAGCATACAGAGCAGTATCACCGCCAGTATGAAGCATGCCGAGCGCATGGGGAAACTGGCCAAGGGTGGCGGACAGAGTATGTCGCGCAGCAGCACCGTCATGCCTATGGATATGGAGCACCAATAGTTGAACTGGCGGGCAGTGATTCGGATGTCGTAGAAGAACATCCAAATCATCACCAGGCAGGCAATGTAGAAGGCATTAAGCACCAACTCAGGCCATGTTTCGCTGAGTCCGAAAAGGAAAATACCGTATAGCATCACTCCCACCGAGAGTGTGCCGCCGATTGCGGTAATCAAGACGTCCGCAATCTTCACTCTTTTCGTGAATCTTGTATGCATAGAATCAAATGCTCAGTTCGTCGAGCACTTTGATGAGTTTCTTGTTGAAGGGCTTATCGGTGCGGATGCACTCAGAGAAGGGCACATAGACAACCTCGTTGTTACGCACACCCACCATGATGTTACGCTGTCCCTGCTTGATGGCCTCGATGGCACCGACACCCGTACGGGAAGCCAGGATGCGGTCGTGGGCTGACGGTGAACCGCCGCGCTGCAGGTGACCGAGAATAGACACACGTACATCGAACTCAGGGAACTCCTTCTTGACACGCTCAGCATAGTAAAGGGCACCACACTTCGGGCTCTCGGACACGATGACGATGCACGACTTCTTAGACTTACGGATGCCTCGACCCATGAACTGTGCCAGCTGGTCAACCTCGGTCATCTCCTCGGGAATGATGGCAGCCTCGGCACCACAGGCAATGGCTGAATTCTGTGCCAGGAAACCGGCATCGCGCCCCATGACCTCAACAAAGAAAATGCGTTCGTGCGAATTTGCCGTATCGCGGATGCGGTCAACACACTCCATGATGGTGTTCATCGTCGTATCGTAGCCAATGGTAGAATCGGTGCCGTAGAGGTCGTTATCAATAGTGCCAGGGAGACCGATGACGGGGAAGTCGAACTCCATGCCGAAATTGCGGGCACCCGTGAGCGAACCGTTACCACCGATGACCACCAGTGCATCAATCTTCTCGTTCTTACAAGTCTCGTAGGCCTTCTTCATACCGTCCATGGTCATGAACTCCTTGGAACGAGCCGTCTTCAGTATGGTACCACCGCGCGTGATGATGCCCGATACGTCCTCGGTAGTGAACTTCTTCACCTCGCCCTTGATGAGTCCGTCGTAACCACGATAGATTCCCTTGATATGAAAACCGTTATAAATACCTGCACGCGTGACGGCACGAATGGCTGCATTCATACCTGGTGCATCACCTCCTGATGTCAGGATACCGATTGTCTTAATTTTACTCATAATATTATTCAGATTAGGTTTATTTCCATCCATAATACCACCAGTCCCACCAGGAATCCGATGCAGACTTTAGGGGTCAGGTTCTTCAGATACCACCACAGGCGCACGTGCTCCATCTTCATGAGCGCCAGTCCGCTGGTGGAGCCCACACACAACAGGGCACCTCCTACAGCCGTACAGTAGGCTATAATCTCCCAGTAGATGCCGTTGGTAGCCATATCGCCCACTTCAGCCACCTGATAGAGCATGATGTTGCTGACGGCTACCGTGAACGAATCAATGAGCGAACTCAGTACAGCCGACACGATACCGATGAGCCAGATGTTGTGAATATGATGGTCGAACCATGCGGCAATATCGCTGAACACGCCCGTTTCAGCCACTACACCCAGTCCCATCATGATGCCCATCACGAAGAGCATCTGCTGGATGGCACCATACTGAAGGGCACGCGGTATGCGGCGCTGTGCCATCTGGTCGGCATTCATCAAACGGCGGTTGAAGGCTTCGTTGACCACCCACAGCACACTCAGCACACACAGGGCACCGAGGAAGGGAGCCAACTTGGTGATGTTGTGGAAGGTGGGGATGAACCATAGTCCACCGATGCCCACAATCAGCATCACGAAACGCTGCCAACGGTTCAGACGCGTATCGTCACCACGATAGGGCGATGTGCTCCATTCGCAATCCAGACGCTCAGGCAACTGATAGTTAATCAGGACGGTAGGAATGACCCATGCCAGGATAGCCGGCAGTGCCAGATAAGCCGAGAAGTGGGTAGCCGTGACCGCACCGTCGCCCCACAGAATCAGTCCGGTAGGGTCACCGATAACGGTAAAGCATCCGCCGCAGGTAGCCGCCAGTACGATGGCAGAGCCTACCAACATGCGCTGGCGCCCACTCTGCACGATGTTATGCATGATGACCAGCATCATCGTGGTGGTGGTCAGATTATCGAGATTGGCAGAAATGATAAACGTAGCCAGCGTAATGGTCCATAGCAGACGCTTGGAATTACGCGTACGAATCCACTCCGTAATGAAATCGAAGCAACCATTATTATTGAGCAGTTCGATGATGGACATCGTAGCCAACAGGAACATGACGATGGCTGCCGCCCTGCCCACATACGTGAGGAAAATATGGTCGTAGATGAAGAACTTGACGGCATCGCTCGTCGGCTGACTGCCAGCCAGATATTCCAAATACTCAGACGGATGTTGCTGCATCACAAAATCCGTACCGTAGCAGACATAGACCACCCACCCTGCCGTTCCTAAGAACATGGCGATGGCGGCTTTGTTAACTCCCGTTAGGTGACCCGTTGCTATCAGCAGGTATGCGGCTATTAGTAATATAACGATTATCAGTGTCATGCGACAGAAAAATTGGTTTCCGACCACAAAGGTAGAAAAAATCTTGCAAACGACAAGGTTTTACGACTGATTTTTTCAATCTCTATCCTCTAAGACGCGAAATTTGGAACGCCGGCGCTGCAGTTCGGGAAGTGAGACTTCCACCTGCAAAGCCTCAGCCACATCGGTATGACAATGACCGAGGGTGCGACCAATGGCATCGACCACGCAACTGGCTCCGAGGTAATGAGAATACTCATCATCCCCCACCCGATTGACACCCACCAGATAGGCTTGGTTCTCGATAGCCCGGGCCCGGGTGAGAATCTGCCATGCCGACTGGCGCGACTGGGGCCAATTGGCCACCACCACCATCATGTCGAAATCGCGCTCGGCGGAATAACGGCTCCAACAGGGGAAACGCAAGTCGTAACAGGTCAACAGCAGGATGCGGAAACCTTCGTACTCAACCATCGTATGTTCTTGTCCAGCCGTGTAGTAACGGTCTTCACCCCCATAGGTGAAGAGATGATGCTTGTCGTAAAAGACTTCCCGGTGATGACGCCCGTCCACGAAATAATGGCGGTTGCGATAGCTGCCGTCAGCCAGACGGACAGCCAAACTGCCACAGACGGCACACTGCTTGCGCTCAGCCACCTCACGCATCCACCGCAATGCCACATTATCGTCAACGGCATGGGCAATGCCTTCGGGCTTGGTGGCAAATCCCGTGCTCCACATTTCAGGCAACACGTATAGGTCGGACGCTCCCACAGAAGCCATCAGCACCTCAGCCCTACGGATATTCTCCTCAGGCTCGCCCCATGCAATATCGGTCTGTAGAAGGGCAACTTTCATGCTTATTTACCGATGCAATGATATTCGAATCCGTTTTCTGCAAGTTCCTCGGTGTCAAAGATATTACGACCGTCGATGACCAAAGGACGCTTCATGGCCTTCTTGATGACACCCCAGGTAGGCAGGCGGAACTCTTTCCATTCCGTGAGCAGCAACAGGGCATCGGCATCCAGTACGGCATCGTACATATCACGACAATACGTTATGCTGTCGCCTACACGACGTTTACACTCGTCCATAGCCACAGGGTCGTAGGCTCGGATGGTGCAACCGGCATCCAACAGCAGCTTAATCATCACCAGTGCCGTAGATTCGCGCATATCGTCGGTTTCGGGCTTGAACGACAAGCCCCACATGGCAACGGTCTTGCCCTTGAGGGGCTCGTTACCGTAAGCCTTCTGGAGTTTCTCAAAGAGAATAGACTTCTGTTTCTCGTTGACACGCTCAACGGCCTTCAGCACCTCCATGGAGTAACCGTTCTGGTCGGCAGTCTTGATGAGTGCCTTCACATCCTTGGGGAAACAACTGCCACCATAGCCGCAACCGGCATACAGGAACTTACGCCCGATGCGGGTGTCGGCTCCTATACCTGCGCGTACCATATTAACATCAGCACCCACACGCTCACAAAGATTGGCAATATCGTTCATGAACGAGATACGGGTGGCCAACATGGAATTGGCAGCATATTTCGTCATCTCGGCAGAAGGGATATCCATGAAGATGACACGAAAATTATTGAGCAGGAAAGGCTTGTAGAGCTTGGTGAGCACCTTCTTGGCATGTTCGCTCTCCACACCTACGACCACACGGTCGGGCGACATGAAGTCCTTGATGGCATTACCCTCCTTGAGGAATTCGGGATTGGAAGCCACATCGAACTCGATATCCACCCCACGCTTCTGCAACTCCTCCTCGATAGCGTGACGCACCTTTTTGGCAGTTCCAACAGGAACGGTCGATTTGGTGACCACCACCACGTAATGGTTCAGATGCTGACCGATGGTGCGAGCCACCTGCAACACATATTTCAAATCGGCTGAGCCATCCTCGTCAGGAGGTGTACCCACAGCCGAGAACACAATCTGCACGTCGTCAAGAACAGACGCCAGGTCGGTAGTGAAATGCAACCGATCGGCAGCATAGTTCTTCTTCACCAACTCGTCGAGCCCCGGCTCATAGATAGGAATATCGCCGTTCTTGAGGCGTTCTATCTTATTGGCATCCACATCCACACAAGTCACATTAGCACCTGTATCGGCAAAACATGTGCCCGATACGAGTCCTACATATCCCGTTCCAACAATTGCTATATTCATAATTATATAATATTGATATTCAGATGATTAATCAAAAAGCTCTGCATCTTTCATGAAAGGCAGTTTCAGGTCTTTCTCACTGGTCAGTATCTCGTCGGCTGTGACGGGCCACTGGATGTTCAGATCGGGATCGTCCCAACGGATGCCGCCATCAGCCTGAGGCGCATAGGGATTGTCCACTTTATAAGTGAAAACAGCCTCATCGCTCAATACCAGGAAGCCATGAGCGAAACCACGGGGAATAAAGAGCTGGCGCTTATTTTCGTCGCTCAATTCAGCCATGACGTATTTGCCAAAGGTAGGACTGCTTCTGCGACAGTCAACAGCCACATCCAGCACACGCCCCTTGATGACGCGCACCAACTTAGCCTGCGATGCATCGCCCTTCTGGAAATGCAGTCCACGAAGCACACCCTTGCTCGACTTTGACTCGTTGTCCTGTACAAATTCTACAGGCCCCACTTTCTCGTTGAACTCAGCCTGTTTCCAAGCCTCGAAGAAATAGCCGCGAGCATCGTTAAACACACGTGGCTCAATGATATATACGCCTTTGATTTCAGTTTCCTTGTATTCCATTACGAAAAAACGTTTGTGCAAAAGTAGTAATTATTTGTCATAAAACAAAAAGTTTTCCTTTTTTTTCACTTTAAAACAAAAAATCCTTGTAGGTTTCCAAAAAAATATCTATTTTTGCACTGTGATTGAATTAGCTAGACATCTGGAAATACTCCTACTGAGTAATGACTGTGTGACAGTGCCCGACTTCGGAGGCTTCGTTGCGCACTACGTTCCAGCCCGTGTGGACGAGGCTGACGGGATGTTTCTTCCCCCTATGCGAACCATTGGATTCAACCCCCAACTGAAGATGAACGATTCGCTGCTGGCCCAGTCGTATGTAGAAGCCTACGACATCAGCTACCCCGAGGCGCTCAGACGCATAGAGCAGGATGTGGAGGAAATCAGGAAAAAGGTATTGCACGAAGGGGCTTGTCTTCTGGACGGAATCGGCACTCTGACGTCGAACGATGAAGGAAACTATAGCTTCGAGCCCTATGAGGCGGGACTGCTCACCCCCTCGCTCTACGGACTGACATCCTACGAATTCAGCACTCTCAAAGGGGCAAGCGCTACGCCACCAAAGCCTGTTGAAACCGCCCAGATAAAAACGCCGGAAGAGACCGTTGTCATAGAGGAGGAAGAAGACATCTCTAAGAAGCCACTGATAGAACTGATGGACGATGAGGACGATACCGACAGCGCCATACACATCAAGATGTCGTGGATTCGCAATGCGGTAGCCGTTGCAGCTGCTATCGTGCTTTTCTTCCTGATGTCCAGTCCTGTGGCTAACAGCAATTTGGAATCGCAGACCATGAGTGCCCTCAAGCAGACTTTCTTCCAGAAGATGATGCCTAAGGACACCAACATGACTCCTGCTACCCCCGTCATTGCTCCAAAAGAAGCAGACAGCAAAGTGGAGGCAAAAGTGGACTCGCAGAAAACAGTACCCGCGGTGAAGCCTGCACCGGCACCTAAGCAGGAAACAGCCAAGACCGACAACAGCAATCCCTACTGTCTGGTATTGGCGAGTCAGGTGAAACGTTCCAATGCCGAACTCTTTGCCAATAAACTGAAGGAGCGAGGTTTCAAGGATACGGAAATCAATGTTCACAATGGTGTCGTACGCGTGGTGTATGGACATTTTAAATCGGATAGTGATGCCTATAAAGAACTTTTGAAATTGCACTTTGAGGAGGATTTCGAAGAGGCATGGGTCTATAAACGGAAAACAGAAGGATGAAACGCGTACGTTGCCCTAAATGCGATACCTTTATCATATTCGACGAGACCAAGTATGAACCTGGTCAGTCGTTGGTGTTCCAGTGCAACGAGTGTGGAAAGCAGTTTGGCATCCGTATTGGTGTATCGAAACTGAGAGACACCCAAAAGGAAGAGAACAGCAAGACACAGATATCATCAGAAGAGGCAGAATACGGGTGTATTGTGGTCATTGAAAATGTTTTCCATTTCAAGCAGGAAATTCCCCTCCGTATGGGTGATAATGTGATTGGCAAATACCAGAAGGGAAATCCAATAAACACCCCCTTCGAAACAGTTGACCCCAGTGTTGACCTCAACCACTGTACGCTCAATGTGAGCCGTAACAAACGGGGAGAGCTCATCTACACTTTGAGCGACAACAACAGCAATACGGGAACCTTCGTTGACAATGTGGAGTTGCAGCCCCGTGAGCGACGCAGAATAGAAGATGGAACTCTTTTTACATTAGGAGCCACCAGTATTATCCTCAAATTGACTCCCAATAGCTGATTCTTGATTTTTCTTTTTATGTTTTTGCTGATTACCTTTGGTAATCTGAGATTTTTTGTGTAATTTTGCACGATAAATAACAACAAAGCAAAAAAAACAAAAATGAAGAAACCAACAGCAATCCTGCTTCTACACTGTCCCGACCAACAGGGCATCATCTCAGAAGTAACTCGCTTTATTACTGATAATCAGGGAAATATCGTTTACCTTGACCAATATGTAGATAAACAAGACGGTATGTTTTTCATGCGTATAGAATGGGAGTTGGAGAATTTCCTGATTCCGCGTGATAAAATACAGGAATATATCAACACGCTCTATGCACAGCGCTACCAGATGACTTGCAGACTGTATTTCAGCGACAAGCGCCCCAGAATGGCTATTTTCGTATCGAAGATGAGCCACTGCCTGTATGACCTGCTGGCCCGATGGAAGGCAGGCGAATGGGAAATTGACATTCCCTGCATCATCTCGAACCACGAGGACCTGCGCTACGTGGCTGAGCAATTTAACATTCCCTACTACGTTTACAGCATCAAGAAAGACCATTCGAACAAAGCCGAGGTAGAGGCTGCCGAAATGGAGCTCTTGAAGAAGAACGAAGTGACCTTCATCGTATTGGCGCGCTATATGCAGATTATCAGTGACGAAATGATTGCTGCCTATCCGAATCACATCATCAACATACACCACTCTTTCCTACCCGCTTTCGTAGGAGCGAAGCCCTATCATCAGGCTTGGGAACGCGGTGTGAAGATTATCGGTGCTACGAGCCACTACGTGACGGCAGAGTTGGATGCGGGTCCTATCATCGAACAGGATGTGACCCGTATCACGCACAAGGACACTCCCGAGAGTCTTGTACTGAAAGGCAAGGACTTGGAAAAGATTGTGCTCTCTCACGCTGTTTCAAAACATATTCAGCGCAAGATTCTGACCTATAAGAACAAGACTATCATCTTTAGCTAAATGAACGTAGCCATTGTAAAATATAATGCCGGCAACATCTACTCGGTAGTGAATGCGCTGAAGCGACTGGGCGTTGAACCGCTTTTGACGGATGATGCAGAACAGCTTCAGAAGGCCGACCGGGTACTCTTCCCCGGACAGGGCGAGGCTCGCGGTGCTATGGAGTATCTGAAAGCCCACCGACTGGACGAGGTGATTCGCAACTTGCAACAGCCTGTGCTGGGCATTTGTGTGGGACAGCAACTGCTCTGCCGGCACTCGGAAGAGGGCGATGTGGATTGTATTGGCGTATTCGATGCGGAAGTGAAGCGTTTCCAACCCGTACGCCACGAGGACAAAGTGCCCTGCATGGGATGGAACAGACTGACGAATGTAAAGAGCCCGTTATTTGAAGATGATTCCTACGTCTATTTCGTGCACTCCTACTACGTTCCGCTTTGTGAAGACACAGCGGCAACTGCCAACTACATACTGCCCTACTCTGCTGCCATGCACAAAGGAAATTTCTACGCTTGCCAGTTCCACCCCGAGAAAAGTGGAAAGGTGGGCGAACGTATCATTCAAAACTTCTTGGAATTATGATTGAACTGATTCCCGCTATTGATATCATCAACGGACAGTGCGTCAGACTGACCAAAGGCGATTACGACCAGAAGACGGTGTATCGCGACTCGCCTGCTGAAGTGGCCCGTGAGTTTGAGGAACTTGGCTTTAAACGCCTGCATGTGGTGGACCTCGACGGGGCTAAGTCAAAGCATATTGTGAATACGGAAGTGCTGCAAGCTATTACGAAGACGACCCATCTGCGTGTGGACTTCGGTGGAGGTATCAAGACCGATAAAGACATAGAGACCGCCTTTGAGAACGGGGCTGAAATGGTGACTGTAGGTTCTATAGCCGTCACCCATCCTGAACGCTTTATCGCGTGGCTACAGAAATACGGTGCTGAAAGACTGATTTTAGGTGCCGATGTGCGTAACGGAAAGATCAGTATTAACGGGTGGAAAGAAGATTCTACTGAAGACTTGCTGCCCTTTCTCAAGAAATATATAGAAGCAGGCGTGAAGAATGTGCTCTGCACAGAGATTTCCAAAGACGGCACCCTGCAAGGTCCGGCTATCGAGCTCTATCGGAGTGTGATGAAGGAATATCCTGATTTGCATCTGATAGCCAGTGGCGGTGTATCGAGTATCGAAGATATTCAAGCCTTGAACGAAGCAGGAATTCCTGCGGTAGTATTCGGAAAGGCTATTTACGAAGGAAAAATCAATTTGAAAGAACTATGGGACTGGCAAAACGCATAATACCCTGTTTGGATGTGAAAGACGGTGAGACCGTAAAAGGCACCAACTTTGTGAATCTCCGTTCTGCTGGTGATCCTGTAGAACTGGGAAAGGCTTATTCCGACCAAGGAGCCGACGAACTGGTGTTCCTGGATATCACTGCATCGTTCGAAGGTCGTAAGACGTTTACGGATATGGTGACGAAAGTGGCTGAAACCCTTAACATCCCCTTCACCGTAGGAGGAGGTATCAATGAGTTGAAGGACGTGGAGCGACTGCTCTATGCCGGTGCTGACAAAGTAAGCGTGAACAGTGCTGCTATCCGTCGCCCGGAACTCATTGACGAGATTACGACTCGTTTCGGCAGTCAGGTGTGTGTCTGTGCCATTGATGCCCGACTGGACGAAGACGGGTGGCACTGCTACCTGAAAGGTGGGCGCGAGCGCACAGAACGCGGACTCTTTGAGTGGGCACATGAAGTGCAGGAGCGTGGAGCCGGTGAGATTCTGTTTACATCGATGAACCATGACGGTACCAAGAACGGGTATGCCAACGAAGCACTACGCGAACTTGCCGACCATCTCTCCATCCCCATTATTGCCAGCGGAGGTGCCGGGTGCAAGGAGCATTTCCGCGATGTCTTTGTGGAAGGTCATGTTGATGCAGCTTTGGCGGCTTCGGTATTCCACTTTGGCGAAATACCTGTGCCTGAATTGAAACAATATTTAGCTAACGAAGGAATTAACGTACGACTATGAAGATAGATTTCGAGAAAATGGGTGGACTGGTACCTGCCATCGTCCAAGATGCAAGAACGAAGAATGTACTGATGCTGGGCTTTATGAATGAGGAGGCCTATCAAAAGACTGTCGATACCAAGCATGTGACTTTCTGGAGCCGCACCCGTCAGACACTCTGGACCAAGGGAGAGACAAGCGGCCACTTCCTGGACTTGGTGAGTATGCAGATAGACTGTGACAACGATACGCTGTTGGTGAAGGCTATTCCCAACGGTCCTACGTGCCATACTGGAACAGATACGTGCTGGGGCGAGGATAATGACATGAATCCCCTACTCTTTTTGACAGAGTTGCAGGACTTCATTAACAAGCGCAAGGAGGAAATGCCTGAAGGTTCATATACCACCAGTCTGTTTACGAAAGGCATCAACAAGATAGCTCAGAAGGTGGGCGAAGAGGCATTAGAGACCGTTATCGAGGCTACCAATGGCACGAATGACCATCTGGTCTATGAAGCTTCCGATTTGCTTTATCATCTTCTCGTATTGCTGACAGAAAAAGGATTGCGTATCGAGGATGTGGCATCGGAGTTACAGAAACGCCACGATCCGAATTGGGATAAGAAACGCCGTGAGGCCAAGGCCAAAGGCGAAATGAAGTAAAATGTTTAGAGTTTAGAGATATGTTAATAGATTATCAGAAAGCTAACATCTACCAGAAAGATGGAATCCTTGTACTGAAGGAAGTAGATTTTCATGTGAACGAGGGTGAGTTTATCTATATTATCGGTCGTGTGGGTGCTGGTAAGAGTACACTACTGAAGACACTCTATTTCGAGCTGGATGTTGACGAAGCAGAAAATGCTTTCGTGCTGAATCACGATCTGCGCGGACTGAAGCGCAAATATATTCCTGCTTTGCGCCGACAGATGGGTATCATCTTCCAGGACTTCCAGTTGCTGGGCGACCGTACCGTTCACGACAATCTGGCTTTTGTACTAAGAGCTACCGGTTGGAAAGACCGTGACGAGATAGAAGAGCGCATCAGTGATGTATTGGAGGATGTGGAAATGCAGGATTATGCAGACCGTTTTCCTCATGAACTTTCTGGTGGTGAGCAACAACGTATCGCTATTGCCCGTGCCATTCTCAACAAGCCCAAAATCATCATTGCCGACGAGCCGACCGGTAATCTGGACCCGGAAACAGCTGCCAACATTATCCGCCTGCTCCGTCAGGTGACCCAGATGGGCACTGCGGTGGTGATGACTACGCATAATATACCCTTGCTGAAAGATTATCCAGGCATCGTGTATCGTTGCATTGACGGACACTTGGAAGAAATTACGAATGACTACAACAAGATTGCAGCATACGAATTGGAGAATGAACCAGAAGAAATTCGCAAGGTGGACTATTCTACACGAGAAGATATTTAAGCGTAAAAAAGTAAAAAGGTAAAAAAAGATAAAGATATGAAAGTAATGAAGTTTGGCGGTACATCGGTGGGAAGCCCTGACCGCATGAAAGAAGTAACTAAACTGATTACAAAATCAGGAGAACCTGTATTCGTGGTTTTATCTGCTATGGCAGGCACAACCAATTCGCTTGTAGAGATTTCCGACTATCTTTACAAGAAGAATCCAGATGGCGCTAATGAGGTCATCAATTCTTTGGAGCGTAAATACATGAAGCATATTGATGAACTCTACTCTACGAATGAAATGAAGGAAACGACGCGTGAGTTTATCATCAACGAAATGAACTATCTGCGTTCGTTCACCAAAGAGCTGTTTACTTCGTTTGAAGAGAAAAGCATTGTTGCTCAAGGCGAAATGATGTCAACCAATATGGTGGTGAACTATATGAAGGAACAGGGTTTCAAGGCAGTGCTGCTCAATGCTCTCGACTTCATGCGTACAGACAAGAATTCCGAACCCGATCCTACCTATATCCGCGAGAAGCTGTCGGCTATCATGGAGAAAAACGAAGGCCAGCAGGTTTACATCACCCAGGGATTCATCTGTCGTAATGCCTATGGCGAGATAGACAATCTGCAACGTGGCGGAAGTGATTATACAGCTTCGCTCGTTGGTGCTGCACTGAATGCTGAGGAGATTCAGATTTGGACTGACATTGACGGTATGCACAACAACGACCCACGCGTAGTTGACAAGACTGCTCCTGTGCATCAGTTGCACTTCGAAGAGGCCGCTGAGCTGGCTTACTTCGGTGCAAAGATTCTGCACCCCACCTGTGTGCAGCCTGCTAAATATGCCGGCATCCCCGTCCGTCTGTTGAACACGATGGACCCTGATGCTGAGGGTACTACCATTTCTAACCAAACGGAATATGGTAAGATTAAGGCTGTAGCTGCCAAGGACAACATCATCGCCATCAAGATTAAGTCAAGTAGAATGTTGCTGGCAACCGGTTTCCTCCGTAAGGTGTTCGAGATTTTTGAGAGTTATCAAACTCCTATTGATATGGTATGTACTTCCGAGGTGGGCGTATCAATGTCCATCGACAATTCGTCGCACTTGGGAGAGATTGTTGACGAACTGAAGAAATATGGTACAGTGACTGTAGATACAGGTATGTGCATCATCTGTGTAGTAGGTGATTTGGACTGGTCGAACATTGGTTTTGAGACCCTCACACTCGATGCGATGAAGAATATTCCTGTACGCATGGTGAGCTATGGAGGTTCGAACTACAATATCTCTTTCTTGATTCGCGAGGAAGACAAGAAGCGTGCCCTCCAGAGTCTGAGCGACACCTTATTCAGTAAATAATACAATAACAACACAACACAATGGCAAAAGGACTATTCCCAATAGAGAAATTCCAACAGTTGCAGACACCGTTCTACTTCTATGATATGGAGTTGCTGCGACAGACGTTGGAGACTATCAATACAGAAGCAAGTAAACACGAGGGATTCGTGGTACACTATGCTGTTAAGGCCAATGCCAATCCAAAGATACTGCGCACCATCCGTCAGGCTGGATTGGGAGCTGACTGCGTCAGCGGTGGCGAGATAGAAGCTTCGCTGAAAGCAGGCTTCCCCGCTTCGAAAATCGTCTTTGCAGGTGTAGGAAAGAGCGACTGGGAGATTCTGTTAGGACTTGATAACGATATCTTCTGCTTCAATGTGGAAAGTATTCCTGAATTGGAAGTTATCAATGAATTGGCTTCTCAACGTGGAAAAACGGCTCGAGTGGCTTTCCGACTGAACCCGAATGTAGGTGCCCATACTCATGCTAACATCACAACGGGCTTGGCAGAAAACAAGTTTGGTATCGACATGAACGACATGATGAGCGTGATGGAAGAGGCACAGGGTATGCAGCATATCAAAGTGGTGGGACTGCATTTCCACATCGGCAGTCAGATTTTGGACATGGGCGACTTTGAGGCTTTGTGTAATCGCGTGAACGAATTGCAAACGGAGTTAGAAAAACACCGCATCTTGGTAGAACATATCAATGTCGGTGGCGGACTGGGTATTGACTATCAGCATCCCAATCGTGTACCTATCCCTGATTTCAAAGCTTACTTCGACACCTATGCAAAAAAGTTGAAACTGCGCCCAGGACAGACACTACATTTCGAATTAGGACGTTCGGTAGTAGCCCAGTGTGGCAGTTTGATTACTAAAACCCTATATATTAAAAAAGGTGCTACCAAACAATTCTGTATTGTAGATGCTGGGTTTACTGACTTGATTCGTCCTGCACTCTATCAGGCTTACCACAAAATAGAGAACATCAGCAGTGAGAATGCCATGCAGGCTTACGATGTAGTGGGTCCTATCTGTGAATCAACGGATGTCTTTGCCAAACATATTGATTTGAACGAATGCCGAAGAGGCGACATACTTGCTATACGGTCTGCTGGAGCTTATGGAGAAATCATGGCTTCGCAATATAATTGCCGACGCCTGCCTCAAGGTATAACGAGTGATGAGATTTAAACATAATCATGGTCGAACAAACAACGAATAATCAAGAAGTCCAACTGTCTGTCGTGATGGTAGTTCACGACGATGACGTCATATTAGAGCAAAACTTACCATTGTTCCTCAGTCAGAAATGTGAAATTCCTTATGAGGTTATCGTGGTAGATGATGCTTCTTCTGACGGCACCCCCGATATCTTGAAAAACATGAAGGAGCAGTATCCCCATCTTCGCACCACCTTCTTTCCTCAGTCGGTGCCTAATCCCAGTCGCATACAACTGGCTCTCTATGTGGGAATAAAAGCTGCCAAGAGCAACAACATTGTGATTGCAGATATTAATCGCCCTCCTGTATCTGCTGAATTTATTGACGGACTGGCTGAAGCACTCAAAGGAAATGAGGTAGCATTAGTCTATACAGACAGGAAGCGTACTGAGGTTAGTGCTTTCCAGTCTTTCTTCTCACTGGAGGATGCTGCATCTATCATCCGAAAGGCAGAGCGTCGTTCGGGCAAAGGACATAACGCCCATAGGATGAAAAAGAAAAAGGGTGTTTATGACGCGATTGCTATCTGTCGGGAACGGGTTTTCGAGGCTATTCGTCTTTATGACCAATCCGTTAAAGGTGCAGCATTACTTGGACTGCGTTTAAAAGTTTTCTTTGAGAACATAACTCTCTGATATTACGATACCCATGAAAATACTGCACTACATCCCAGACGACAACAGCATGATTACCAAATACGTAAACATGCTTGTTGGCAGTATGGGACTGGAAGCTGAGAATGTCATAGTAACTGACGAGGCTGTCGCCAAGGAGAAATTACAGACTACACCTTTTCATTTAATCCATATTCATGGCTGTTGGCACCACGCTGCTGCTCGCGTCTTTAGCATAGCTAAAAAAAGAGGCATCCGTATGGTGCTCTCTCCTTACGGACAATTGGAGCCCTGGGTAATGAATGAAAACTATTGGAAAGACAAGCTGCCCAAGAAGCTGCTTTACCAGAAATCGCTGGTAGAACAGGCTTACGTGCTGATTATACAGGGTAAGATGGAGGAAGAATGTATCAGGAATTTGGGGTGGAATCCACGTACGGAGATTATCCGCAATCCTATTATCACCAACTCCATCACTTTCACGGAGATGGCTCAGA
>OCTX014578488.1_pt1 | contig 16171 bp, 6 predicted proteins | sample 1539691 | NCBI WGS metagenome assembly OCTX01 (sample SAMN02144231, study PRJEB22623) | gut metagenome | biome: sheep rumen | host: Ovis aries | place: New Zealand | reverse complement strand
ACATCATCTATGTGTCACATGGATACGACCCAGAGAGCGCCTACACTCAAGATTTCCCCATTCATGATTTCCATAGCATCAATGGGCAACAGCCTCCCAAAGACATCACGCTGAAGATTCGCCATACACCAGATTATCTGCCAGCGCAATTAGAGTCCTTAGGCGAAGGCAGATTTATGGTACATGCCCAGGCACCCATTCATGGGGTAGCACCAGGCCAGTTCTGCGTCATCTACGACGAGCAACACCATCGCTGCTATGGCTCTGGTGAAATCACCATAGAATAACAATAGTATCAAAAAAAGAGCCTCGCTGATATTTCGTATGCAGCGAGGCTCCTTCGTTGATTTATGATTGATTTATTTGAACAGCAACGGAGCCATCTCCCTCAGGCTACGACGCCATGTCAGGAACTCATGAGCTGTACCCTCTGACACATAGCCTACAGCCGGCAGAACAGCCGCCTTCAGGGCTTCCGTGCTCTGATTGATGCGATCGGGATATTCTTTCGATCCACAGCTTTGGAAAATCAGGCGCACCTGCTTGGAATCTTTGATATCCTCTGGAGCATACTGACCACCGCTAAGCAAGCCATAATAGCCAAACACCTCGGGGCGACGCATCGTGATGAGCTTCGTTTCAAAGCCACCCATTGAGAGACCAGCCATCGCACGGTTCCACTTGTCCGATTTTGTCAGGAAATGACTGTCGATATAAGGTACGAGCTCGTCAACCAATACCGTTTCAAACTCCTTGGCAGTAAACTCACGAATCTTACCAAACTTCACATCATTCGTCATTCCGTAGGTCATCACAATGATAAAGGGCTTGATCTTACCTTCAGCAATAAGGTTGTCCATGATGATTCCGGCACATCCTTGACGGAACCAGCTCGTCTCGTTCTCACCCCATCCATGCTGCAGGTAAAGAACAGGGAAGCGCTCCTGCTTAGCCTTGGCACCCTTGCCAATGAAATTACCATACGTCGGAGGTGTATATACCCATGCCGTTTTTACCTCGCCAGTACTCTTCGAGGGGAACAGTACCTGACTGACATTGCCATGAGGAACATCCTTGCGGACCTGATAGAAAGCCTCATCAGGAGCAGGAATCTCCACACCACTCTCCCAACGGCAAGAGCCGAAGAAGTTGTGGGTGCCTGGGTCGTTGACCACTGCACCGTCGATGGTCAGGTGGTAGTAATGGAAACCAGGATCCTCAGGGCGTTCCGTGGTTCCCGTCCAATAGCCATCCTTGTCCTTGCGCAGCACCGTACCGCCACGGCCTCCCAGTCCGAGGCTGACGATGACCGACTTGGCATCAGGTGCATTCAAGCGGAAGCGCACATAACCCTGACTGTTCACCTGCGGATACTGCTGACCAGGCTGGTTCCAGCGGTTAGGCTTGAAGTCGTCCTTGATCACGGCATTGTCCACGGCAGGATCGAAGTCACGGATGATGTAATAGACACTCTTCGGCTTGTATTTCTCATCGAAGGGCAACGGATGGTTGTTGACACCCACCCAGGAGTCACGGTCGCCCAGATTCCAGAATGTCACACAGTCCACCACGTCCTTATGCTTGCGCAGCACACGGAACAAGCGGTTGTACTGGTCGTTCTGCAGGGCCTGCATGTAGGGAGCCACTGGCTTCGCCTCGCCACGCGAGAAACGCAGCTGTCCACCCATCTCCGTGTTCATGCGGATGTCCAGTTCGGTGACGTGGATATGCTTCACCAACTGCGAATACTTGGTGATGGCAGCGTCGATGTCCTCTTCTGACGGACCATACACGTTATAGTGGCCCTGCATGCCGATGCCATGGATGGGCACACCCTGGTCCAGCATCTTCTTCACCATGTCATAGATGCGATCGCGCTTTCCAGGGTCACACTCGTTATAGTCATTATAGAACAACAGTGCGTTGGGGTCGGCCTCATGGGCATATTCGAAAGCCTTGGCGATAAACTCGTCGCCACACAGCTTGTAGTGGCGCGTCTCACGATACGGATCGCCAGGCTGCCACTTGCCGTCCACCATACGTCCGCGGGGATTGTCGCTGATGGCTTCGTTCACCACGTCCCAGCAGTATACCACGTCCTTATAGCGGTTCACCACCGTATGGATATGTTCGCGCAGACGCTTGTAGAAAACCTCCTTCTTGACGGGACGTCCTTTCTTGTCCTCAAACATCCAGTCGGCAAACTGCGAGTGCCAGCACAGGCAGTGTCCGCGCAACTTGATGCCGTTCTCACGGCAGAAATTGGCAATCCTGTCTGCCTTCTCAAAATCCCAGACGCCCTCCTTGGGATGAAGCATGCCGGGTTTCATGTCGTTCTCAGCAGTGATGCTGTTAAACTCACGCAGTGTCAACGCCTTCTGGTCCTCATTGGTCACATTACGTTGGTTCAAGGCGACGCCTATCATAAAATAGTCCTTGTAGGCATCTTTCAGTCCGTCTGCATAGCTGTCGACAGCTAATAGACAGCATCCAATAATAAATAGGATAGATCGTTTCATTGTTGGTTGATATTAATAGGTAAATGTATAAGTCTTTCCTGGCTCCGTCTGCACGTCGTATTCATAGACGCGAGGAACGGGCTTGATGGTATTTGGTTGGTTCGTATGCGGATGTTCCAGCACCTTGACCTCAGCAGGTGCATAAAGCGGATTAGGACAAGGTCCCTGGGCTGGGCGCAGTCCCTTGCCCTTCAAAGGCACATAGGAGCGGAGGCGGAGGGTGCCTCCTATCGTCGAGCAGACCTTGGCGGTGCGCAGTTTTCCCTTGCTCCATTGCTCGTCGACGATAAAGCCGCCACGTGCGCGCAGGCCCTTTACCTCGCCTTGTTGCCAGTCGTCAGGCAGTGCAGGCAGGAGGTGCAGCGCTCCGTCGTGACTCTGCAAGAGCATCTCGCAGATTCCTGCGGACACGCCGAAGTTGCCGTCAATCTGGAAGGGCGGGTGGGCATCGAACAAGTTCGGATAGGTGCGTCCGTCAGGATACTCGCGGACATGTGCATCGTCGGGTAACAGTCGGAGCATGTTCTTGATAATCTGGAAGGCATGGTTGCCGTCGAGCATACGTGCCCAGAAATTGGTTTTCCATCCCAGACTCCATCCCGTAGCCATGTCGCCACGCTGCTTCAGGGTGGTGGCAGCGGCTGCATACAGTTCCGGATGCGAGAACGGTGATATCTGGTTCGAGGGATACAGTCCGTAGAGGTGCGAGATATGACGGTGCTCGTCTTTCGGATCGTCACCGTCCCACAGCCACTCCTGCAACTGACCGTACTGTCCTATCTGCATGGGAGGCAGTTGCGAGATGGCTGAGGTGAGCTGGCTGATGTATGCATCGTCCTTTCCAAGGATGCGGGCTGCCTGTGAGGTCTGCGTCAGCACGTCATACACAATCTGGTTGTCCATCGTCGAGCCTGCCGTCACCGTGGTGTGCTTACCTACCGGCCCGTGTTCAGGTGATACGGTGGGATTGGTGACTAGCCAGCCATACTCCGGATGGATGCGCAAGTAGTCGAGCAGGAAGTCGGCAGCACCTTTCATCACTGGATAGTATTGCTCCAGCAGTTGCTTATCGCCCGTGAAGAGGTACTGTTGCCAGATATGCGTCGTCAGCCATGCGCCACCTGTGGGGAACATACCCCACATGGTACCGTCAACTGGTCCGGCAATACGCCACAGGTCGGTGTTATGATGAGCCACCCACCCTTTGCATCCATACATCGCACCTGCTGTCTTGGAACCTGTCATGCTGAGGTCGCTGATCATCCGCAACAGGGGTTCCTGACACTCCACGAGGTTGCCCACCATGGAGGGCCAGTAGTTCATCTCAGTATTGATATTGATGGTGTATTTCGAATCCCACGGAGCATTCATCTTATCGTTCCACACACCCTGCAGGTTAGCGGGTTGTCCACCAGGCTGCGATGACGAGATAAGCAGATAGCGCCCATACTGCATCATCAGCGCCACCATGTCGAGGTCGGTGCCGTCGAAGGCTGCCAACCGCTGGTCGGTGGGGAGGCTAGAGGGGCTAGAGAGACTATAGGGGCTAGATAGCTGCAGGCTCACGCGGTTGTATTGCTCATGATATTTCGTGAGGTGGCGCTGCAGTAACTGCTGATAGGTCAGCGGTCTGATGGCTTCCAGCACTCCGTTATTCTTGGTGGTAGGCTGACCGCTCACGTCGTGGTAGTTCACATAGTTGGTGGCTGCCACGATGTAAAGGGTTGCCGTGGTGGCATCCTTCACCGTACCGCCTTTCACCGTACCGTCGGTGTCGATGTGCAGGCGACATTCGGCAGTCAGTCCGCCGTCGATGCCTTCCTGTGCCACATTGTTGACTGTCATGGTTATTTGTCCATCCTCGGCCTGCAACTGGTGCTGCAGCGCACTCTCCATGTTCACACTGAACGACAGTGCGCCAGGCTTGCTGGCAGTAAGCCGAACGACAACGGCATGGTCGGCAAGCGAGGCGAAGACGGTCTGCGCGTAACGCACTCCCTGACAGACATACGACGTTGTATGCACGGCATCACCAATGTTCAGTTCGCGGCGGTAGTCGCTCACGTCGTGATGACCTAATGTCAGCTTCACGTTTCCCAGGGGCAGGAATCGCATACCGTGTGGTCCACGGAAGAAGAACTTGTCAATCACCTGTGCGGCTTCCTCCTCACGACCGGCAAACACCAGGTCGCGTACTTCCTGCAAGTGTTCACGGGCAGCAGCATTGTTGTTGTCATGCGGCTGTCCGCTCCAAAAGGTCTCCTCGTTCAGCGCGAGTGTTTCTACATCAGGATTACCAAAAACCATGACACCCATCTGCGAGTTGCCTATGGGTAGAGCCTCCAGCCAATGGCGGGCAGGCTGGGCATACCACAGCACGTGTTGCCCGGCCTTTGCCGATAGCGAACATACGAGGGATAATAGGATGAGTAGCTTCATCATATTGTTTTAACTTTTCAGATTGCAAAGATACAAACAATCTGCTATACTCTCATTCCCGTATGTATCATAAACTATCGTAAATGTAACCTGATGTTACATTCCCCCAGCCCGTATCACGATTTTCTTGCCGTGATGGATATACAGTCCTGGTCGCAGGTCTTGCGGATTAACACATCGTCCGTCCATGGTATACCAGCGAGAATCCGTGATCTCCCGCTTCTCCTTGATCCCTTTCACCTCCTCTACCCCAGTCGTTTCTTCCTTTAAGGTACAGAAGGTGAAGTAGGCAGGTGTATCGTACTTGGCAGGCGAGGCATCCTTCAGATACTTACCTGTACCCACATTCTTCAGTGTGAATCCTTTATCGCTGACATATTCGATTTCCCACACGGCACCATTCTTGATGTCCTGACCGTTCTGGTTGTTCAGTCCGAGAATAAAACTGCACCAATCGGTGGCGGGCTGGGAGTTCAGATAGCCTGGGGAACCCCATATGTTATAGGGTGTTTTGTCGGGTGTCATCAGTCGGAGAAGATACTTACCTGACAACGTGCTGTTCTCCAACCTGAACAAGTAACCACTGTTGCCGTCGCTGAAAGCCGTTTCGTAATCCTCATAGCCCAGGTTCTGGGCACCGGAGCCAAACAGGGCCTTTCCATCGGCCTCGTTAACAATGGCAAACAACTTGCCCGTCAACTGCGAGATGCTGGTAAACCGCTGGTCTATTGTCAGTGTGGGCGTCTCTTCTGGCCATACCACGTCAATGCTATAGTTCTTGCAGAACTTCCATATCTCATCACCTGTCAGCACACCATAGTCGTTACTAATCCAGTGTCCTTTATTGGCCAACTCCATCAACACAACCTCCACGCCATCGTCGCCACCGCTCCACACGCGGCGGGTGATATTGGGGGCACCACGGTAGTGCTCCGTCACCGTGGGTGTCGTATTGCAATGGTTGTGTGATATCCATACGTTCAGGTTCTTCTGCACGTTTGAGAACGTCACCACATCGTCCGTTGTACCATGTGTATGGATAATAGGGATGGCACGTACACTGGCACTGGCCGTTGCACCACCCATCGGATAGCCACTGATGGGAGCAAAGGCTGCTATGCGGTGGGGAATGATATTCATGGCATGATAAGTAAACATGCCACCCATGGAGAATCCCGACAGATAGACGCGTCCTGGGTCGATGTCATACTGCTCCACCATCTGGTCGATAATCTTCAGGATGAAATTGATGTCTTTCCTGCCGCTGATGTCCCACGACTTGCCCTCGCCTTCAGGAAACACGGTGACGAACTTGGCGGTATCGGCTACCGTCTCTATCTTCAGCATGTTTTTCTGGTAAGCAGCATCCTGGTTCATACCATGACACGAGATGAGCAACGGACGTTTATGTCCCAGCTGTTGGGGCACATACTGCAGATAAGCACGTTCCGCTCCGCCGACTTTCACAGAACCACGGGTCGGCTGAGGAATCTCTGCCTCTATGCCCATCAGTTTCAGAGCCTGCTGAGCATAACGAGCCCCCATCATACGATAGCCCTGGGCAGTGAAATGCAAACCGTCGCCCTTCTGAGGACATTCCGCAGAGGAGATGACGTATGAGTTGGGAATGACACTGGGAACATTGGCAATGACACTATTATGTCCGCCACAAGAGCCGCCAAGTCCTGACTGAACTGTTTCGCCAACAAACAAGGGCACCTCAGAGGCATCCAATCCTAAGTCATCTATCAAACGGTCATATATCTTCTTGACTTTCTGCGGCCAGTCTTGCTGCATGTTATTACTCTCGCCTTGATGCAACAGGATTCCCTTGACGACACCTTTCTGCTGAGCAATCTTTGCCATATCTACCAGTCGTTTGTAAGGGTCGTTGCCATATGCTTTGAAATAGTCAATGAGCCACCCCTCAGACGTTGGATTCATCGAGGCGATATAACCGGCTACTTCTTCTTGCATAAATCCTTCTATCTTAGTACCGCCGATAGCAACGTCAACGACACCTACCCTGACGTTATTGGGCAGATTGGCCACCATTGTCCGTCCGAAATAGTCAGCCATGCCCAGTCCTGTTCCAGGTCGCACGATGGGAGGCGTAGCGGTATACCATTGTCCCATCGTCCGCGAAGGTGATGAGAAGTCAACACATGCCAGCATTTGGAATCGCGAATCCATCCCTGTCTTGTCCTGCTCCTCCGGCATAGCATTACCTTCCATATTCGATTGTCCGAAACAGAGGTAAATATAGAAGTTAGGGTCGACATCTGCCATTGCACAACAGCTCATAATCAACCCCATGAGAATAGTTGATAAACGTTTCATTATAGTGATAATCTATTTTTATTGATTTAAATATTTTTCTGTCCCAACACGAACGAATACAGGGATGCGGGCCTTGTCTACAGGCGTCGTGACGTATTGTCCTCCCTTATAGTGCTTGCCGCTTCTAAGGTCCTTCCAACCTGCCTTGTTCTTCGGCAGATAGGTCCTCCACTCGCTTACGCCAGGCTCAGTAACAGGACTGATAAGCAGCGAGGGACCAAACATGTATTCATACGACTGGCGAAGAGCCTCAGCATCGTCGGCGAAGTCGAACACCAGTGGACGCATGATGGTATAGCCCGCTGTAGAAACCCTATCAGCACACTGCTCGATGTAAGGACGAAGGCGTTCACGTTCTTTCAGACAGTCAGCAATAATCTGCTTCGCCTCATCACCGTAGTTCCAAGGCTCGGTATTGCTCATGTAGCCGTGAACACGCATCAATGGCAGGTAAACACTCAGTTCTATCCAGCGCAGCATACGCTCGATATACGCCTGATCGGTATATTGATTGCCAGGACGGAAGAAGCCTCCGGCATCGTAGGTCCACCAGGGCACACCGGCAGCCTGCACACCCAGTCCGGCAGTAATCTGACGGCATAAGGTCTCCCAGTCGTTACCCACATCACCACTCCACAATGCCGAGCCGTAGCGCTGGATGCCAGGGAATCCGCAACGCGTCAGTATCATCGGCTCTCGGCCTGCAGCTACAAGGCCTTCATAAACGGTCTTGTTGACCAGCAGCGGATAGACGTTACGCACCTGCTCTCCGCTCCATAGTCCATTGTTGACACGGCGACCCTCGAGATCGTCATTCTCTGGTTCCGTGGCATCCTGCCACCATGCATCGATGCCCAGAGGCAACAGGCGTTCGCGGAAGTTCTGCCAATAGGCTGCAGCAGCTAGGGGGTTGAAGAAGTCAATCCAGTCGGTGCCAGGAATATAGTAGTTGTCGCGTACCATCTGCTTGCCCACATCTGAGTTTTTGTCTATCTTAGACCATACGCTGAGCATCAGTCGGATATCCATCTGATGCAGGCTATCGGTCAGCGCCTTCGGATCGGGATAGTAGCGCTCATCGAACTTCATCGAGTTCCACCCGTATTTTCCCCAGTACTGCCAGTCCTGTACAATCATGCTGATGGGCAAGCCTTCCGACTTGAAACGGCGGGCAGTTTCGAGAATCTCCTGAGAACTATGGAAACGCTCACGGCAGTGGATATAGCCCAGTGCCCACTTAGGTATCTGCGGACACGTGCCAGTCAGCTGGCGGTACGATGCGATGATCTCGTCAGGCGAACCGACGAAGACAGTGTAGTCAACAGCAGTAGCAACGGGTGAGCGGAACACGGTCTCGTCCTTGACTTTCTGATAGTAGAGCACAGGGTGATCGTTACCCGTCAGTTCAGCAGACAGTTGGTGGCGACCTTTGGTCAACCTCACCTTCTTGGATGCTGTAGGCGGCAGCCAGATGTTTTGCATTTCAATGACGGGTTGTCCGTCGATACACAGATTATGACGACGCGCCATCTTGCTGCCCACATCCAACAACAAGGCATAGTCGCCTTCCTCAGGAATGTCGACGGTAGCCTCAAAGATGTGACGCTCACGTACCTCCTTCTTGCCACCTTCGGTGGAAGTCACGTCGACGACATCACGGGCACCGACTCCCTCACGCTTCAGCAGCGCAACCTGGTGCGCACAGGGGTTATACTCCGTCAGTCCGTAATTGTTCCACAGCACACCGTAGCCCTTGCTGGACAGCAACATTGGCAAGCTAATCTGCGTGTTGACCTGCGTCAGGCGACGGGAAAGGCCACGCACGTTGCTGTATCCGTCCTGAAACTGGCCAAGACCGAAAAGGCACTCGTCGCTTGGCGAGTCGAAAGCCAGTGTGGCAACACCCGATGACCATTCGTGACGGGTGGCACGGAAGACAACCTTCCCTAGGCGGTCTGCAATGGTCAGCTGATTGCCCTTCACACGAACCTTGATGTCGGGCTGACGGCACTCTGTCTGGTCAACATATATCCATTCCGGCAGATTGTTCTGCACCGATGGGTCAGCATACCGGATGCGCACCGCATTTTTGGCTACATAGCTCACTGTAAACTTCTCTTGCGCTGTAGCATATACTGCAGCCAAGCACAATAACATTAAAAATATCTTTTTCATCATTTTATGGATATGTTAGCGAAATAATGATCACGAAGTGGCTTGCCGACAGGAGAACCTGTCAGGGTAACCGAAGCCTGCAGACGGATGTCTTGCGAAGAACTGCCCACCTTAACCGTGAACGTTCCTGGGATAATGTTCCACTGCCGCTTACCACCCTCATGACTGTAATACCCAAACTGGTCGGTATACAGTCTGACGCTGACTTTTTTTGTCTCGCCTGGTTGAAGGGACACACGTGCGAAGCCCTGCAACTGAATAGGTCGGAGCATCGGATTGTCACCCTTAGGCGATAGATAAACCTGGGCAATCTCATCAGCAGCCACACTGCCGGTGTTCCGTACATCAAACGACAGGTCGACATAGGGTGCTGTTGTCTGAGTCTTACTCTCTACCTTCAGGTTCTTATACGCAAAACGGGTATAGGACAAGCCGTAGCCGAAAGGCCACTGCACACGAGGGTCTATGGTGACAGAACGGTTATAGCAAAGGGATTCATAGACCTCCGTATTAGGATAACTGACGGAAAGTTTGGCAGATGGTGATACGTGGCCATAGAGGATGTCAGCTACAGCATGGCCACCTTCTTCACCAGGATACCAGGCCTGAATGACAGCAGCACAGCGCTCCGCCAAACCGGAGACGACCTGTGCACGTCCACCAAACAATACCAGTATCACGGGTTTCCCCGTCTGGATAAGTTTCTCAACATATTGCGCCTGTTTGCCTGGCAAGTGCAGTCCCTGGCGGTCTCGGTTCTCGCCGCATAGCATCACGTTCTCACCCATAGCAGCCACAATGACATCAGCCTCACGAGCCATGCGGAGGGCTTCGTCCTCGTCGGCTAGCTCGCCAGCATCCACCTTGCGATGTAGGATGTCATACTCCCAGGCACGTTCGTCGCCTAACTCACTGAACCTGGTCTCTATATCCTCCGTCCAGTCGCATCCTCGCGAATACATCACGTTGATATTTGCAGGCTTGCGATTCTGCATGCCTTCCAGCAATCTGACGATGTGAGGCTCTGCAGAGGTATAGTCCATCTTCTTCCAGAAATAGGACATGGCGGGATAGGTATAGTCACCGCACATTGCCCAGATACTGTTGGCATTGGGACCTGTCAGCAGAACGTTCTTCACTTTCTTCAAAGGCAACACCCCATTGTTTTCAAGAAGTACTACCGACTGGACAGCAATATCATAGGCTGTCTGCCGTTCCTCAGGACTGTCGCAGGAGATGGGTTCCTTGCTATACAGATAGGCATCTTCCGAGAAGAGACCGGCCCGATACTTATAACGCAGCACGTTCTTAACAGCACGTTCGAAGGCCTCTGGCTGGACCAGTCCCTTATCAAGAGCTTCCTGCAAATGCCGGTAGTCAGCACCTTCGGGAAAATCGACGTCGTTGCCACCATTAATGGCTGCAGCGGCCTTATGCACTGCGTCGGGCAGGTCGTACAATTGGTTGATAGCCGTATAATCGCTGACAACCATGCCGTCAAAGCCTAGGTAGTCGCGCAAGATATCTTTGAGGATTTCGCTGTTGGCTACACACTTGGTACCACGTACGGCATGATATCCGGGCATGACAGCCTTACTGCCCGCCACACGAATCATCGTCTCATGGGGCAATAGGATTTCCTCCATCAGCTCTTTCTCGTCGGCATCGCCCCCACCGCCATAGCCCAGGTAGTGCTTCGAACAGGCTCCGACACCTTTCGTCAGGTCTCCTTGCTGTAATCCACGCACGAAGGCTGTACCCATGACAGCAGACAAATACCCGTCCTCACCGAAGGATTCCTCCAAGCGATTGAAAGAAGGCACGCGGCATACGTCGACCATGGGAGAGAGGGATAACACCCCACCCATCTTGCGCATGAAGGTACTGGTCTGGCGTGTCTTCAATTCCGCCAGCATAGGGTTAAAGGAACAAGCCTGTCCTATCTGTTGCGGATAGATGGTTGCACCTACGGTATTGACACCGGTCAGCACTTCTTCGTGCAGCAAGGCTGGGATGCCGTCGGGGGTGTGATGCCGAAGCCAGTCCTGAATGGCTGCGGCGCGGTCTCGCAATGTCTGTGGACTGCGTGGCTTCTGCATGGCAAACTGTGAGAAATGGCCGATGCCGTAGGGTATCAGTTGACGGCACTTGGCGGTATCCAGACGGCCCGCTTCGTCGAAGAGCTCGTCCATATACATACTCCGCAGCTGGGCGATACGTGACTGCTGCGACATGCGGTTGTATAGTTCGTTGATGGTTTGTTCCATATCCAACACTTGTTTTTCATCTTTTTCATCACAGATGACCATCACAAAACCGCCACGAGGCTGGCAGCATATCTGCTTGGGAAATTGTGTGGGGTGTGATATTGCCCAGGGATGACCATCGGCAAAAAGGGTAATTTTTGGAGAGGTGAGTGGTGAGAGGTCTTGCCGTGCAAGCGACCGAAGGTCGAGCGGAGAGGTAAGAGACGAGAGATCGAGGGTTTGCGGCTCATCCTTGCCGTTGATGCCTGCCACATACCATGTGCCGCCATGACGACGCGCCATGACGACATACTCACCAGGATAACCGCTGATGAGTCGGGTATCATCCCATACGGTGGGTAGTGTGCCGAAGAACTGCCGTACCTCCTGAGGTTGCGAGAGGAAACTCTCTGGACGGTCTGCCAGGTGCTGCAGGGCACTCTCGAAGAGTACGGTGAGGGCGAGTTCGTGGGCATGGGTGGTGATGTGCGGATGCTGTGAGTCGCTGAAAGCACAGGGGGTATAGTCCATCGGACCGATGACATTACGCGTAAACGGCAGGATGGCGTTGTGGCAGGCAGCCTTGTCGGTGAAAGTGGCTACGTTATTGTACCACTCAGCACCGTATACGCCCTCGGTAGTCATCAGGTTAGGCCATGTGCGCTGCCATCCTCGGGGAATGGTGGTGCCATGGAAATTAACCAGCAGATGATGACGGGCGGCTCGTTCGAGCAGTTCTAGCTGGAAATCCATATTACGCTGGTTGTCACCCGAGAAGAAGTCTATCTTCACACCGGCTACCCCGATTTTCTCACACCATGCGAACTCGCGTTCACAGTCGGCTGGTTTGTTCAGGCGGAACTTCGGTGTCGGGGCACCATCAACCCACCCGATGGATGAGTTATACCAGATAAGCGGCTTAACGCCCTTCGTCTTGGCATAAACCACAGCGTCTTCTATGGTTTTGCCCTTCATCGTGTCCCATTCGGCATCAATCAGCACATAGGGAAGATGAAGTGCCCAGGCCAGGTCGACATACTGCTTGACAATATCATAATCGTTAGAGCCATAATTGTAGGCCCAATATATCCACGATGCCACGCCGGGCTCGATCCAGCTGGGGTCGGCAATCATGGAAGGTGCAGACACATCAGTCACCAAAGTAGACTCCACGACATCCTTTAATTGTCCTATAATAGCTATGCGCCAGGGGGTATGCCCTTTCTCGCCAGTATTCTGAAAGGAGGAAGGGGATGCAGGGACAACACGGAACAGCTCACCGTCGTTGATCAGGCAGGAGGCAGCCTGTCCGTGTTCGATATTCGCTTCTGAAATCAGTACGAAGGCGTTGCTCACCTCCAACAACGCAGGATAGCCCCAACGGTTGTTCCAGCCTTCTGCTGACTTTGAGATACCGCTGAAAGAGGGGACAGGGGAAACCTTATATGTCGTGGCAAGGGGGAAGAAGCCTTCATACGACTCACACCACTGTTGCATCCAGCGGCGCGTACCCTCAGGAATACGGTAGGCTGGTTGCACAGTCACCTTACCTTCATAACGAAAGGCAATGCCGTCATTATACATGCGGAGCACCAAAGCCCCCTGACGGTACTCGTTGGCTTGGTTGCTACAATGCAATCGCTTTCCCGTCAACATCTGATAATCATCATGGACCGCACGAACGAACGTCAACGGCTTTCCTGCCTCAACGACATCGACGATTTCAAGCACCTTCTGTTGGTGGTAGCTGACAGTCAGCGTGGTACCTGTCGTCATGGCTGTCAGGATGCCATTGGGCGATGTCACCTTCGCCAAGGCGGTCAATGGTGACAGGATGCCAGCAATATATAATAAGAGGATACGCATGACTATTTAATTACGATTTTTCGTCCTTGATGAATATAGAGGCCAGGTTGCAAATTATCGGGATTGACACGTCGGCCGTCAAGTGTATACCAATCATTGTTGAAGCGTTTGGTATCCGACATCCTGTGTTCTACATTCTGTATGTCCGTCGGTTGATAGCCTAACGTAGCGAAAGTGAAATAGGTTGGCTCGTCATACTTTGCAGTATCGTTGGTCTTCAGGTACTTACCGGTTCCGACATTCTTCAACGAGAAGCCCTTACCTGTCACATACTGGATGTCCCAAACGGCACCATTGACAAGGTCCTGTCCATTACTATACTGCGTATTACCCAAAATAAAGCAACAATTGCCACTGACTGGCTGGCTGTTAAGATAGCCTGGATTACCCCAGATACTATATTCTGTATTCTGCGGAGTTATCAGGCGAAGCAGATATTTGCCAGACACAGAACTGTTTACCAGTTTGAACAGATAACCACTGTTCGAATAGGCAAAAGCCCTGTCGTAAACGTCATAGCCCAGGTTCTGGTCGTTGATGCCGTAAAGCGCCTTACCATCGGCCTCGTTGACAATGGTGAAGGTATTGCCTGCCGTGATACTGGTCAGGCGACCAGTTATCGTCAGCACATCACCTTCCTCGGGAATATAATCGTTGGTTGCGGTAAATGCCGACAGACGCTCATACCTCGAATCGTCCGTCGTCGTCACGACAGCCTTCAATTGATATTTCATGGCACTTGTGGGCGTATAGGTAAATGTATAGGGAGCCTCTGTCAACGTCTGGTAAAGCACGTTATTGACATAGAGGTCTACATGCTGCACTGTCTTGGTGCGCATCTCTGCCGTCACATCGACAGTCATCTCCTTATTGGTATTCACCAACAACGCTTCGGGTTTCACATACACGGATGCCTCTTTCTTCATGCCAGGGAAAGGACTTTTGGCATGCTTAGCCTTTTCCGTTTGCATGTATTCTCGCAACCACGTCAATGCCGAGCGCTCCTGTTTGTTCCTAATCAATCCGGAGATACCCTTCTCTCCCGTCTTATCGTCTTTAATCCATGTATGACCATAGAACCAGCCCCACAAGGTGACACCGGCACAATAGTCAGCTTCCCACATGACGGGGATGTGTTGCTGGTAATTCCATTTCTGGTTGTCATCATTCGTATCACCGATGTCATACTCTGTAATATACATCGGAATCTTCAGTGCATTCTGGATCTTCGTCATCACGGTCTTGAAACTGCTCTGACTCAATCCCTTGAGTTCATGCGACTGACAGCCATAGGCATCAATAGGTGCACCGGCATCGCGCAAGGTGCGGACAAGTTCGATAAACTGGTCCGTGTTCCACTGGAACGTGTTGAAGTCGTTATAAATCAGGATGGCATTCGGCCAACGCTCGTGCGCCATCTCGAAAGCCTTGATAATCCAGTCGTAGCCTGTCTTGCCATTTCCTCCCAAGGCTTCACGCATCAGGAAACTATCGGGTTGATGCCCGTCGACAGCCTCGTTGACCACATCAATCATTTCCAGATCCGGATACTTTTTCTTAACCGTATCCATCCACTTCTCAACAGCCTTGTATTTCTCTGCTGCCGAGAGAGTCTTCAACCATTCAGGATATTGCGATCCCCAGACCAGACAATGGAACTTAAATGGGAAACCTTTCTGCTTGGCATAGTTATAGGCGGGGTCTGCACCACCCCAGTAATACGAGTTACGCGTGCTCTCGACGGTGCCCCACTTGGTACCATTCTCAGGAGTCACCTGATTCCAATAGTCCGAATAGATGAATCCATCATAATTCATACTACCAAGCCAGTCGGTGGTGATATTTCCTAAAAATTTATCGGGATTCATCGACAACTGTGCATCAGCCTGCACAACAGGTAGGCTGAGCAACAGTATCATCAGCATGTATCGAACAAAAAACATCTTAATTTATTAAAAAGATTTTCTCCTGACCCTTGTATGTTGCCTTCACGGTGGCTCGTCCGGCGGTGACGGGACTGATCTCGAAAGTCACACCAGACACGCTTGACGTAGCAGTCAACTTGGTGGTGGACAGCAGCGGTCCGTATACCTGATAGCGAGTCAGGTCGGTATAGCCGTTCTGGTTGGTGGTACGGATGGGCGTATCGGGGATGTTCAGCCGCTTACCGTCTGCCATAATCGTCACCTTCGGGACAACGGGTGTGGCAAAAGCCGTTCCGCGAGAGAAACCGATGCCGTGCAGGTCGAAGAGTCCCTGTGGGCGCTGGGGTTCCTGGCGACGGCCAAACTGTCCGTACTGTGGCTGTTGGGGTTGTGCTACCTCCGGACCTTCTGCCACCAGGTAGATGGCATGCTTACCCGTCAGTCCTTCAACGGCAGGCACGCGCTGTTGGAACACCAATGTACCCTTGGCATCTGCGGGGACGTCGAAGATGGCAATCTCGGGACCTTTCCAGGGGTCGTCCATCTTCACGTGAATCTTGAAGGCGCCTTTGCCGCTACTGGTCAAGTTCAGGTTCAGGTAGGCATTGTCACCCTGCTTGATGCCGTCGAAGGCTTTCAAGCCCTTGGTGTCCTGTGCCAG
>OCTX012191441.1_pt1 | contig 16172 bp, 22 predicted proteins | sample 1539691 | NCBI WGS metagenome assembly OCTX01 (sample SAMN02144231, study PRJEB22623) | gut metagenome | biome: sheep rumen | host: Ovis aries | place: New Zealand | reverse complement strand
TTCAGCAGTTCCAATACCTATTAAAGGTATCATAGCCATTTGAACAATCCTCATTGAAGCTGTATAAACAGCCACAGCGGTTGTGCCTGCAACAGTAACAAGCATTCCATTAATAATTATTGCCAATGCTGAAAATATGATATTTTCAAGTGTTGATGGAATAGCTACCTGCAGTTCATCAACAATCATTTGACCCTGATAATTGAAATTTTTAGGAGATAAATCCAAGAATAAATCTTTTTTACCCCAAATCCAATAGGACATTACAACACAGGACAATGTAGCTGAAAATACAGTTGCCCAGGCCGCACCATTAATTCCCATGTTCAATACATAGATGAATATAGGATCCAAAATGATATTCATTACTGCAGTCACAGCAATTGCAATGGTTGCTCTTCTCATATCTCCTTCTGATCTAAATATTGCTGAAGCCACTCCAGAGTATACAAAAATAAGCAATGCTCCAAAAATAATATAACCATAATTCAAAGCGTAATCGATAGTGCTGCCTGCACCCATAAGCTCCAATAGCTGTCTCATGAATATCATCATCAATACTGTAAATATTAATGATACTACAATACATAACACTATTGCATGCAAACCTGCATTGTTAGCCTGATCATAGTCCTTTGCTCCGATATAACGCGCAATCAATGAGTTTGCACCTGCACCTATACCGTTTCCCAAACCAACCAAAACCATGAATAATGGAGTAATAAATCCGATAGCTGCAAGAGCATCAGGACCAAGTCCTGCAACCCATATACTATCTGCAATATTATATAACATGATTAAAAGCATGGAAATCATCATAGGAATACTTAATTTGACAATAGCTTTTTTTGGGTCTCCCGTAATCATTTCAATATTTTTATTTTTTTCACTCATTTTTTATCAAACCTTTCTTCATTTAATGATGTCATTTTAATAGCTAAATTTTTTAATATAATCTGTAAATTTTCCTTTTCCTGTTGATTGTCAAAAAGAATATCTTCAAAATCCTTTAAAATATCCTTTGACTTGTTATAAGTTATTTCGCCCTTTTCAGTCAATGAAATAATATTTTGTCTTCTATTGTTTTCATCGATTGTACGCTCGATAAATCCATTGTCTTCCAATTTTTTAATAGATCTTGCAATAGATCCCTTGTTTGTATTGCATCTAGAAGCAATTTTTTCCTGATTCAATGATGAATCGCCTGCCACTTCAAATAGGATATGAAGCTGCGTGATATTAATGCCCAGTTCACTGAGCATATTATTGAAATAAATTGATTGAGCTTTGGCAAGAATTCCAATTAATTTACCGATAGGCAAATCTTTAGCATCAACTTTTTCTAAATCATAATGTGTCATGATATACCTTCATTTCTATCAAATCTATAAAAAAAATTTGATATTAAAAGGTTAGTACTTACTGATATATAAACTGTTGCATTATCAACAATTGCACCGACAACAATTAACCGAGCCAAGTAAATTTTTACCCACATGTAGACCATCCGTTTAAAAACATGTTTTATGACCAGTCCAATCAATGAAATAAAAAATATAGTTAATTAAAATATATTAAAATAAAAAAGTATTGTTTTAATTAATCATCAATGGAAATAAATTCATCATAGCTTTGTGATCGGATAACATCCAAAAAGAATTTTTTCTTGACAGGACCCAACTCGTTTAAAAAGTCATCATAATATTTAGAATCCTTAATCTGGAGATAATCTTCATGAATCAAATCAAATAAAGGCTCCCTGCATCTATCAACAATCTGAGAAAGTGCAAATCTTGGCCCATTGATTTTATATGCAAGCAAATCAAACTTATAATCCTCATAAAATCCATTATCTATAAATCTTCTCATCAGTTCCTGACCTGCGGGAACGGTATCCAAATAATCACAGTCAATGACATCAGTGATTGATTTTGGATGTTTTCTGTGATAATACAAATGATTTCTGATAATTGAAATCCTTTCAGCCTTCAAAAATATTTCAAAGAAAAATGGCATGTCCTCAAAAAATATTCCCTCAACAAACTCTGCGCCGGAACGACTTAAAAATTCGTTTCTGTATATCTTTTGGCATGCATTGACTGACAAATCAAAGAGAAAATCCCTGCATTCGTCTGGAGCAAATACACGATTGTCAAATGACTCATCAAAGGAGTTCAGGTTAAACCAGTCATTGTCAGAAAACTGTCCCGTTTCATCATCAAAGTATCTGATTTGAAACATTGTAATGTCAGTATTCTGGGATTTTGCTTCCCTGTAAGCGGTTTCAAGGGCATCACTGCAAAACCAGTCATCCCCATCAAGAAATGCTACATACTCTCCTTTTGCCAATTTCATTGCCTTGTTTCTGGATGCCCCAAGGCCGATGTTTTTCTGGTCAATCAATCTGATGCGGTCATCATCATATGAGTTGATTATATCCAATGTGGAATCTGTAGAACCGTCATTTACAACTATAAACTCAAAGTCATCAAGGCTTTGATTCAAAATACTGTCAATAGCCTTTCCAATGTATTTCTCCTCATTATATACACATAATATTACTGAAACTTTCATATGAACTGCCTTATCAATCTTAATATTTCAGAGACATTTTTGCCAACAAGCAGATTATGCTTTATGTCATCAAAAACAATTACTCTGGAGTTTTTAATGTTGTCCTCAAGGATATCTGTCAAATCCTGTGAAATCAAATCGTCCTCACGGCCGGCCAAAATCAGCGTTGGATTGTCAAGTACATTCAGCTGAGAGGTGATATTGAAATCCATGCCCATGTCAATTCCATTAGCTATCGCTTCAAGATTGGCCTTTTTTGCAGATTCCCTTTTGACTATTTCAAGAACATCCCTGTTTTTATTGAAAACATCATCCATGATGACATAATGGATAATTGCATCATAAAAGTCTTCAAAAGAATTGCTTACAGCTGTTTTAAGTTCCTTAAACTTTGATTTTAAATTTTCATCACATTCGCTGAAGCTGGACATTATCACCAGCCTATCTGCAATGTCAGGATATTTCATTGCAAATGACAGTGCAATATTTCCCCCCATGGAAAATCCGATTAAACTTGTCTTTTCAATATTTAACTTTAAAAGCAGATTGTACAAATCATCAACAAGCAAATCAATTGTAAACGGTTCATACAGAGATTTTCCATGACCTCTTATGTCATATAACACTATCCTATAATCATCATGAAGACTTGAAGAGAGCACTCTCCAATATTCCAGACTATCGCTTAACCCATGGATAAGTACTATTGTCTTTTCCCCATTGCCCTCAACAACATAATTCATTTCCATACATATTATTATTAATCAATTTGATTAATAATTATTTTGAAAATATTTAAAAGCATAGAATATTAAATTATACAATATGAATTCAAAATTAAGATTAGCTAAAACAATTTCAACTTTAACAAATCCGCCGATTATCTGCATACCATTATTCATAATTATATGCCTGACACTATCCATTGACAACCTTTGGCAATTTCCAGTTCTTGAAATGATTTCCCTGATATTTGCTTCAATACTACCTATGGCAATCATATTGTATTGGGCTAAAAAAACAGGAAATGACAGAGATATATCAAGACGTCAGGATCGCTTTACTCCACTTATTGTTGGAACCGTCTCATACTTCATCGGATTTTTAGTATCAATATTTTTAGGATTGAATGACTTTCTGACATTTTTATTCCTATGCTATACAATAAACACGTTTATCGTCATGCTGATTACAACCAGATGGAAAATAAGCATCCACACCACCGGCCTCAGCGGTCCGGTCTGTGCATTGATCATTCTTTTGGGACCTGTCGGTGCAGTCTTTGGACTCATATATCCTGTTTTGATATGGTCAAGAGTCACTCTCAAAAAGCATACCATGGCTCAGGCTATTGCTGGAGGTGTTCAGGGATTTATTTTAACTGCAGTTGAGATGTTTCTATTCATTTTCATTTTTAATATTAATGTGGGCAATATATATCCATTCCATCATGTATGCGGATTTATACTGGCAATTGTATTTACTCCTGTTGTTCTGGGCATTTTCACTTATCTCAACAACACGAACTCAGTGATATTCTATCTTGTTGAAATTATAGGCTTGGGCTTTTTTATAGCAATAACTCCTATTGATGTCATCATAATATATATTTTGACCACAATAGTTTCCATTTTAATAAGCAGTTATGCTGGTGAAAGGTTCAGTTGGTATAATATAGTATCTTAAAAAAAGAAGTTAAGTGTTGTTTCAACACTTATCTATCCATTATTCTTCCAGTGTCTATTTTTTTGGTATTGTAGTTAACCGCTTTGTGAACACTGTTAAGTGAAGTCTTTAAATTGTTTGCAATCACTTCACGCAATTCATCATCGAATGGAGCGGTCTTATCTCCGTAGAACTCACAGATTTTTGAGATTTTTTTATCTTCAAGGAATATGAAATATTCTTTCCAGTGCTCGGTCAAATCACCTAAAAGACTTTCAATATGGATGAATTCCTTGTTTAATTTATTTGCTTTATCATATGCCTCTTTTTCTAAAGCAGAAAATTCAGCTATTTCTTCTTTAGTGTAATCTTTCAATAATTTTTTATCAGCCATCATATCACCATAAAAAAAATGATTATTAATATAAAATATCTTATTTAGGAATATATAAATTTTTGTTAAAAAAAAGAAAAGAAGTGATGGATATTATAAAAAAGAAAACAATTAAAACCAATTTTAAATTCATAAAATGAAAAATAAATAGGAGAGTTGCTTTAAAGAAAAGAAAGAAAAAAAGATTTTATTCTTCCAATTTTTCTTTCCAGGACTCATCTAATTTCATATCATTTTTACAGTAAAGTACTGCATTGTCTACAGATTCATACATGTCATGAATTCCTTTTGACGTTTTTCTGTAGTTTGCAACATGACTTCTTTTTATTCCTATGCTTGCAGCCTCATCATACGAATCAATGTCGGCGCCAAGGAATATGAATTCCCAGTTGTGGTTTTGAATCATGTTCTTGATTTGCCTTTTTGTGAATTCCTTGGATGAATTTTCATATCCATCAGTTGTGATTACAAACAGCACCTTGTTGTCAATTTCCTTATCCAATGTCACTATTGTTCTTCCAATTGCATCCAATAGTGCAGTTGATCCTCTAACGAAGTATTCATTCCTTGTCAAATCATTCACTTCATAAATGTTTTTTCTTTTGTAGAGTACATCATAGCCATGATCAAAAAGGATGGTTGTTACCCTAGTATTGTTTTCCTGAGCTTTTTGCTTTGCGATAAATGAATTGAATCCTCCAATGGTATCATTTTCAGACCCGTACATTGAACCGCTCCTATCCAACAAGAATATAATATCTATTTTTTCATCGACCATATAAATTACCTCGTATCTATCTTGTGTTTAAATTATTTGTAAGTTGAGATATATATAAGTTGTGCTTAAAAATTTAGGTATACCTAAAAAAATCAAAACATTTATATACTATAAATTACTACATTATTAAATAGTGATGAAATTTAGGATAACCTAAAAAACATTGCTTAAAAACATTATTAGTCAATAAAAACTAATACAATCTCCAAAATTAAAACACATTTGAATTAGTTTTTCCACAATTTTCTAATTCAAAACGAAAAAATTATCTGCCAAAATATTTTTTCAAAAAAAGTCATAGGCGTTTGAGCCAAAACGCCTTATTATCTCTTATTTTTTACGAATTTTAAATTAAAATTACACAATGATTTTATATTACGATTTTTTTAAAAATACTACACTGCCAATTCGATTTGCTATGATCCAGGAATTTCTTCTTTACAACTACATTCAGATACATTTAAATATGATGCTATACGATTATTATATAACAATAGTTATTTTTTAGGCAATAATTGTAACAAGATATTTAGGTATACCTAAAAAATAACGAAACATTTATATACTACTTCTTACAACATTATTAAATAGTGATGTGAAAAGAAAAAAAAACACATTGCTTCAAACATTATTAGTCAATAAAAACTAATACAATCTCCAAAATTAAATTACTTGAATTAGTTTTCCACAATTTTCTAATTCAAAAAAAACGGAAAAATTTATCTGCCAAAATTTTTCCACAAATATCTCAACTAGGTGTTTATTAAACCGATAAACACCTATTATTATCTCTTGTTTTCTAAAAATAATTAAAAATAGCTAAATAAAAATAAAAAATAAAAAAAGATCAAAATTATTTATAATTTTGAGCTCTTTGTTCGAAATGTGCTTTAGGATATCCGCATACTGGACATTTTTCAGGTGCATTAGGACCTTTGAAAATGAATCCACAGTTTTCACATTTCCATTCAACTTCTTCATCTTTAGCAAAGACAGTTTCGTTTTCAACGGTGTCAAGTAAAGTTCTGTATCTTTCTTCATGTTCTTTTTCGATTGCACCTACTTTTTCAAACAAGAAAGCGATTTTAGCAAAACCTTCTTCACGAGCAGTTTCAGCAAACTCTTTGTACATTGCAGTCCATTCTTCGTTTTCACCGTCAGCTGCTGCGTTTAAGTTTTCAATAGTGTCAGGAATTTCTTCATCATGTAAAAGTTTATACCAGATTTTAGCATGTTCCCTTTCGTTTTTGGAAGTTTCCATGAAAATGTCATGGATTTGAACATAACCTTCTTCTTTAGCTTTTGCAGCAAAGTATTGATACTTGGTGTGAGCTTGGGACTCACCAGCAAAAGCGGCTTGCAAATTTGCTTCAGTTTTTGTACCTTTTAAATCAGTCATAATATACATCTCCAATTAATATATATAAAAATTATTTTATAAAAAAATAATGATTTTTTGTTGGACAAAAATATCATTCAAAGTCTTCTAAAAGAATTGTCATTAATTCTTCATCAGTAATATCTGAATCTCCAGACAATCTATTAGCCTGGGATGTCAATACATTTTCAAAGATATTTCTGATTTGGCGACCGTTTGCAAAATTGTCACCACGGGTATTGTATAAATCCTCGCACAATCCCTTAAGATAGTCATCAGCCTTTGAATCAAGTATTAAACTTGAATTTTCACACATGCTGATGAATATGCCGTACAATTCTTCAGGATTATAATCATCAAAGAAAATATACTTGTTGAATCTTGACTCCAAACCGGGATTTGAATGTATGAAATTGTCCATCAGTGCAGGATATCCTGCAACTATGACCACCAAATCATCACGATGATCTTCCATTGCCTTTAAAATAGTATCAATAGCTTCCTGACCATATGCATCATTCTGACTTTTTGGAACTAAAGTGTATGCTTCATCAATGAAAAGTATTCCTCCCATTGCGCTTTGAATAACTTCCTGGGTTTTTATTGCAGTCTGGCCCAAATATCCTCCGACCAAACCGCTTCTGTCAGTTTCAATAAGATGTCCTTTTGATAAGACTCCAAGTTTTTTATAAATTTTTGAAAGCAGACGGGCAACAGTTGTCTTTCCTGTGCCGGGATTACCTGAAAACACAAGATGAAGAGACATCGGTGGCTGTTTCATTCCACGCTCCTTTCTGATTTTTCTTATCTGAATCAGATTAACCAATGAATTGACTTCCTTTTTAACGGCTTCTAGACCTACCAATTTATTCAATTCATCTATTAACTCCTCCAAACTCTCATCGCTCTCTTTGCTTTCTTCATCAGCCTTTGAGTCCTTGTCCAAATTCAAATTAAAGTCAGTGTTCATAAGTATTGACGCTACAACATCGGGCCTTTTTTTAGACAATTCATCATAAAATCTTTCATATTGACTGTTGCCGTCAATAGCTAGATTAATCCATGTTCTTGCCTCAGCCAGAAAGTCTGCAGTGAAGTTATTGATGTCTTCACATTCACAAAGCAAATTCAAAACCTTTGAAACATGATTTTCATCAACACTATCCTTGTCTGAAAAATAATTGTTTTTGAACTGAGAAAGGTTATGCGACAGCCCGTTCATATACTCATCAAAAAGCCTGTATGATTTGGGATCAGTATAATCGCATTTGAAATATGCCTTTGCCAGACTTCTGTAAATTTCAAAAAGCCTATTGCAGTATCCATCCAGATTCTTTTCATTCAGAAAATCCTTATGGAACATGTCGTTTTCATGAAATATCTTAAATGACAATGGCAGATAATCTTTAAAATCATTATCGTAATTATTGGAAAGAATTAAATTCAAATCATCTATGCCATAATCCAAATCCAATGTGTCCCTTATGAAAATCAATTTCTTGTCAGTGAATGATTCTCCGTTCAATGAAAGATATGTCAAAAAGTCAGCAAGATTTGTCTGTACTATTTCCTTAACTAAATGTCCACTGGATTTATAGTCTGCCAGAATAGGAGTAACATTTTCATCATAAAACCCCCGATTATCGATCAATTCACAATATTCATATAATTCATTAATTTCCTGATTTATTGAATTTTCATCTTTTTTTGATAAATCATGATTACAATAAGGACAGACTTCAGCAGTTTCATCAACTTTCTGATGACAATTATCGCATAGTTTCCAATTATCTGACAAGATTAACACAACCTATGTGATAATGTTTAGAATTATACTTAAATATAATTAACTAAATTTTATATTTAGTATGAAACAAATATTATTCAATGAAAAAAATGAGTTAAAAATATGAAAAAATTTATTAAAAAATGGACTGAAAGCAGTCTAATACTAAAAATAATTATTGGAATGATTATTGGTGTTATTTTAGGAGTTTTCATTCCAAAAGTTTCAATAATTGGCCTACCTGGAACTCTATTTGTAAGTGCACTCAAAGCAGTGGCTCCGCTTCTTGTCTTTGTGTTGGTTGCATCTGCACTATCCAAAGCAAAAAGTGGAATTGCGAGCAGATTTAAAACAGTCATCATTTTCTATCTCTTCAGTACTTTCATAGCTGCAATAGTTGCTGTTTTAGGAAGCCATCTTTTTCCGGTCGGAATGCACCTTACTGCTGCAAGTAATGTATCAGCACCAAGTGGCCTTGAAGAAATTCTAACAAACATACTGACAACAATCTTTTCAAATCCTATAAAGTCATTAACCGAAGGGGAATATCTGGGAATCCTATTCTGGTCTTTTGTATTTGGAATAGCTCTTAAGATTGTAGCAAGTGACAATACAAAAAATATGATGGAAGATTTTGCAAACGCCCTGACCATAATAGTAAGAGGAATAATACAGTTTGCTCCTATAGGAGTAATGGGACTTGTTTTTACTTCCGTTTCAGAAAGCGGAATAGGTATATTTACCCAATACGGCCAGCTAATACTATTACTTGTAGTATGTATTGGAATTGTTGCACTGATTACAGATCCGTTAATTGTAGCATTAACCCTAAAGCGCAACCCTTATCCTCTCGTATTCACATGCCTTAGGGAAAGTGGTATTACTGCATTCTTTTCCAGAAGTTCAGCAGCAAACATTCCAATTAACATGAGGCTATGTGAAAGACTGGGATTGGATAAGGATTTCTACTCAATAAGTATTCCTTTAGGCGCTACAATAAACACAGAAGGTGCTGCAGTTACGATTACAGTGATGACATTAGCAGTCTGCAATACACTGGGAATACACATATCACTACCAATTACAATAATGTTATGCCTAATTTCAACAGCGGCAGCATGCGGCTCATCCGGTGTGGCTGGTGGATCATTACTGCTTATTCCAATGGCATGCTCAATGTTCGGTATCGGTAATGACATTGCAATGCAGGCGGTTGCGGTTGGATTTATTATTGGTGTGATTCAGGATTCATGCGAAACTGCACTTAATTCAAGTGGAGACGCACTTTTCTCTGCAACAGCAGAATACTACGATAGAATGAAACGTGGAGAAGATATGAAATTTTTAGGAGAATTTGCGAAATAGGATTTAGAATTTCAATCCTATTCCATATGCTTTTTTCAATGCATCTTCAGCATTATCAGCATCATCGATGAACTTGACACCACCCACTTCAAGACAATCAACCATTTCCAGTTCTGTATTCATCTCGAATGGCTGCTTTATGACCAAATCGATGTAAGGCCTGTAGAAATCATCACCAGGATAGGCGTGTGTAAAAATCAGTGCAACCTTTCCTGAAAACTTCTTGTCAGGATTGTTGAAAATAGAATAGAACCTATCGATTATAGTTTTAAGCTGTGCAGTATTAACTATTAATATTATATCATATAAAATCATGAAAGTGAATAAAAGCACCATGATTCTACTATATTCTGATTGATAATTATGATGGAAGCGACATAGTGTAAATTTTTCAAACTTACATGTCATCACCATCATTCTGTACATGTTACAATATACTTTACAATAGAAATATACGTCTAAATTTTTATGAAAAAATTTTATATCAAATACTTAATATATCAACTTATTTTTAAAAATTAAGCCATTTACTGTATCCAATAGAATGAAAATTTCTCAGCCACAGATATATTTCAAGTGTAAAATTTTCATATATATTTAAAAAAATTTTTATTTTATTCAAAACATAATTAATTCTATGAATATACTGATAATAGGTTCCGGAGCTGTAGGGATTGGACTTGGAAGTTCACTCCTGTCACAGGGAGAAAATGTATCATTTCTTGCAAGCAAAAAAACTGCAAGCAAAATGAGGGAAGATGGAATTAAAAGAACAGGCTTATTTACAAACTACTCTTTCAATCCAAAAGAATTCAATATCTATAAAGGTTATGAAGAGATTCCAAAAAATTCATTTGACTATGTGCTTGTTGCAAGTAAAACTGTATCCAACAGTGAAATCAGTGCAAAATTAGATATGCATAGAGACATATTGAAAAATGATTTTACAATACTGATTTGTCAAAACGGATTTGGAAACGATGAGGCATACTTAAAATACTTCAAGACATCAGAAGTCTACTGTGCACGTATAATTACTGGATTTGCAAGGCCTGAGAGAAACATAAGCGAGATAACGGTTTACACAGAACCAATGCTTTTGGGATCTCTTCAGGGTGAAGACATCTCCCATCTGCAGGAAATAGCTGACAGGATTACTGCATCCGGATTAAATTGTGAACTGACAGAAGAGCTGGACAAGTACCTTTGGGCAAAGATGCTGTATAACTGTAGCTTAAACCCATTGGAATCAATACTGGATGTTACATACGGAAAGCTGACTGAAAATGAATACACCATTGAAATAATGAATAAAATCATTGATGAGATATTCAATGTCCTTGAGGCTTCCCCATATTCAACTTTATGGAAGAGCCCTGATGAATACAGAGACCTGTTCTACTCAAAACTAGTTCCGGACACATACAATCATTACTCATCAACCCATAATGACATTAAAAGAAAAATAAAAACTGAAATAGACTCATTAAATGGAAAAGTAATAGAACTTGGAGAAAAATATGATGTTGATGTAAGTACCAACAGAATCATCTATAACTTAATCAAGGCAATAGAAAGTGATTTCTAATTGGCGAGTTTTTCTAAAAGCTCTATTATCCTATTGTTTTGCTTTATCAGTTCCTTGTTTTGTATAATTAGAATATCCAGTTTATTGTCATTTGAAATGTTGCTTAATTGAAATTGACTGTCTGTTTCTTTTTTGATTTCTTGTTTAGGTTCATTTTTAGGTTTTGATGTTTTGAAACGGGAAGAATGTCTTTTGATGGGATCTTCCCCAGAAACTTTAATCTCTTCGGATACAAGGCGTGTTCCACAGGATACACAAAAGACGCTGCCGTCATCATAAACTTCTTTGCATTTTGGACAAAACATTTTTATCTTCCCCCATGTGTAAGCAGATACCATGTAACCAGCTGGTTATTGGAATAAGTATCATGCTGATTTCTTTGTGATACTGAATTTGAATAATCTGTGCTGACCCTATCTAAATATGCTCTATCTTCATGCTGCTTGTATGCCTCACTCAATATGCCATAAAATGAATCAGAGGTCATATCTGATGAAGGAGCTGATTCCACAATATGTGAAATGCTTGCATTTACGTCATTTCCCTGATAGCATATGCAATAGACTGACTTGTTGACCGGGAAATAGAGATAAGACACGTTTTTAGAGATATATGTATTATACATTGTCAGCAATCTTGCAGGACGGCCGTCTATAGACAAATCACTGACTGAATCTGAAATCTTATAGTATCCTCCGTAATTGCTTATTATATAGTCATCAACACATAATATTGCAAAAGTCCTTAAGTCATGATAGACATAAGCATTTCTCTGTTTATCTCCCAATGAGTATTGATTTGGAATTTCAAACTCATTACCATTGACAGAAACTTTTGAAAAATCTTCAGCATATACGCATTCAATTATAAGAAATGCTAATGCAATAAAAATTATTTTTTTCATCATTTAGTAATATACTAACAACTTGTATATAAATTAAAGGGAAAAAACATGAGAAAAAACTAAACACTTATATACTTAAAAGTAGTAAAATATTATTGTTCATATTTTACATACTATTTTTTTATAATATGAACAATGGTGATGGTTAATGATAAGCATTCGTTTGTATTCCTTTAGTGGTGTTTAGGAAGAGAATGCTTATTTGTTTAAAAAAATGCTTATTTTTATAATTGAGGTTAAGGTGAAAAAATGGAAAACACTGAAAATTTAAAAAACTTGACTGAAAAATATATTGAACTTGAAGACAATGGAGCATCCGAAGAGGAATTACATGAGCTTGCTCATGAAATAGACCATGCAGTATTCCACGCTGAATTATACATGATTTTAAATAAATTTGAAGATGAAACTGAAATTGTCGCATTGTTAATCGGTGAAGAAGAAGATGACGAAAGCTTTTTCATACCTGTATACACCAGTGAAGATGAAGCAAACAAAGCTATTGAATTCTTTAAAGGTCAAGAAGGAAGCGGTGAATTTGAACTTGACAAAGGCAGCGGAGAAGAAATTATTGCGGCATACACTGAAGATGATGATTTCCTAGGCCTTGCAATCAACGCACCGGAAAACGGATTTGTAGTATTTGCTGAAACCGTACATGACTGCTGTGACGAATAAATATGCAACTTAAAGATTACGAATATTACCAGAAAACCTCTGAAGGCGGATGCAAAAGTCAAATGAAAGATTTCATTAACTTATATTCCAAGATTTTAAAAAGAGTTAAAAAGGAATCCGCTTCAGAGCTTGATGGTGTTAAAATCAACATCAAAAGAAGATACCCTCAGGAAGTCTACTTAACATTAATGGATGAGAAGGACGAACCTGTAAAGCTTACATTAACCGAAAAAACAGATGAGTATATCATACCTATTTTTACGGACGTGTGCGAATATGATGAGGGTAGCGAGAAATTGACTAAACTGTTTCTGGATGAATTTACTCAAAAAGTCATATCTGTCGATGACCTTAAGGAATTGGGAGAAAATGACGAGAACTTCAAGGGAATAGTTATCAATCCCCATTCTCAAAACTTCATGATGGATAAGGATGGAAACATATGAACTTTATATGCCCAACACTCGGCGAAGATCATGAAAAGGATTTTCTTGTAATGGGAAAAATAGATGATTTCAAAATAATAGTATTTTCAGATATTGAAAATTACAATGAAGGTTTTGAATATTTGGAACTTGCAGATTACAAACCTTGTGAAGTGTCCATTGACTTATTTAAGGAACTTTCAAAAAATGATGACGAGTTTTCCGGTCTTGTTTTGGACATCCATTCAAAAAACAAAATAATTTCAAAAGAAGAGATTTTAGAATTATAACTCCTCTTCTTCCTCATTTTCTTCAGCATTTTCCTGATTGTAATACTTATACCTATAAGACATTTTAAAACCGGAAATTGCTTCTCTTTTTGGTCTGCGCTTAGTAAAAATCTTTTCCTTGTTAGAATATTCATTCTGAAAAGACTTATTCAACTCCTTATTTTCACGAAAATAAGTATTTCTCTGTTCTCTTTTATGAGGAGCCCTATACATTCTTTTTCTGATTAAACGTCTGCGACCAGTTACTAATTTTATCACAAAAATCACTTGTTTCTAGAAGCGGATTTATCTAATGTAGCTTGAATTTCATCAATTCTTTCAACTACAACTTTAATAGCTTGTTCTCCTTGACGAGTTGGATTAATACCTTGTTCTACAAGTAATGCATCTCTGATATCTCTTAATCTGTCAATTGAATCAATTTTCATTATTGTTGAGTAAAACATCTTAAAATTTCCTCCACATCTATGTTTAGTTATATAATATATAACTTTCCAACTTAATATATAATTTTCTAAGATACATGCGGATTTATAATTTTTTCAATCTTGAAAAATTTTCGGGACTATGATCATTTAAACTATAAAGTGTCTCCTGATTATAATTTGTTTTTGATGCAAATTTCACATTAACTTCACTATTATGCTTTAATAAATCAATATTTTTCTTGTTTTCTAGTTTAAACATTTTAAAAACTAGTGAGAGAAAAACTAAAAATCCCACAATAATCACTAAAAAAAGAATATTAATTTGTTTAAACAAAAAGACCGGAATCAGCATAAACAAAAACATGACAGCAGACCCCAAAATCAAATAACGAAAAACAATTTTATTTGAGTCATTATATTCGCCTTTCATTTAAAACACCTAATATATATCCAACATCCCAAACCCATAGTTATTTTTATTTCCAAGTCCCACATCATAAGCAAAGGCAATCAATTCAGGACTGCCCTTCATGACAATATCGATAGTATAATAATAATCCTTAAACATTCCATTATCTTCACTATATACATCATAACATTCATGACGGGAATAGAAATCACAATAAAGAGGACATGTTTTCAAGTTATAATAATTACAAAACTTATTAATCAACAAATCCTCTAAAATATCGCCTAAATTATCCTTAATCAAACAATTATCTAAAAAAATAGGAGAAATAGTGATGAATGAAAATTTTCCCTTGTTAAAAATAGGTTTTAGCAGAAATTCGACCTTATAAATTTCCAGCATGCAATTATTGAAAAAAATAATTTCACCCATTACAAAAGCCGAAACCAGCTTTCTTAAAAATTCTTCATTAACACTAGATACAATGAAATTAATGATTCCATTTTCCAGTTTAAATTCAGAAAAGGTAAAGAACTTGAAATTTTCAAAATTCGTACCTTCAAACAAATCATTAACCTTTTGATGAAACAGATATGACAAATTATCATCAAAATTACTTTGTATATTATTGTTTGTATAACCTTTAAAATAGATTTTAACACGGGACAAAATAATACCTTCCAATATTCATTTAATGCGAGTTTGATTAATGATACCTAACTCTGACCAGTAAACTTCATAAATTCCAGGTGCCATTTGACCTCCACTAGTAGAAACAACACTCAAATAAATTGGATTACCTTCAGAATCCACCATATCTGTATCTTTATCTATCTGATAATCTTCATAGGTTGTTTCAGATGACCCCAAAGGATGCAGAATATCAATGAATGGTATATTATCAATAAATGAAAAGTCATTACCTGAATTGTTTTTATTAGAGCTATCCTTAGCGGAACTTTCACTACCATAATTATTCTTACCAAAACTGGACTTAACTGAAGCATCTCCACCGGAACTGTCCCTACCGGAAACAGAATGTCCTGCAAAATCCCTATCCAAATGAGAATTTTCAGATATAGAACGAGCGTTTTCCTGTAAAAAATCTACCGTGAAGTATTCTTCACCGGCAACACCTTCTGCAACATCGGCAACAGCGGTATTTACATTACTAAAAAAACTACCCAATGAACCGAATATCACTGTACCAAAAATAAAAATTACCAGCAATAAAATAAAAATATCTTTCAAATCCATTTACACACAACCTTTAGGATTGCACATGTCGGGTTGCCATATTTTTGCCGGCATTAATCGCTTCAAAGGAGTTGTTAAAAATGCAGGCACATAAAATAGATTCATCTTTCATAATTACACCTATCAATAAAAAATATAATTAAAAAAACATTATTTAACTTAACTATAATTTACCTCATAATTGATTAAAAATATTTAATTGGATAAACATTTTTAATAAGCCATATATTTTCAATAGCTTATCATTATAAAA
>OCTX012277965.1_pt1 | contig 16173 bp, 9 predicted proteins | sample 1539691 | NCBI WGS metagenome assembly OCTX01 (sample SAMN02144231, study PRJEB22623) | gut metagenome | biome: sheep rumen | host: Ovis aries | place: New Zealand | reverse complement strand
GTGATTGTATCCGACGTGATGATGCCGGTGATGAACGGATTGGAATTCTGCCAGCGTATCAAGAGCGGGACTGCAACCAGCCATATCCCGGTCATTCTGCTCACAGCCCGGGCCCTGAGCCAGCACCAGGTGGAGGGATATGAAAGCGGTGCCGACGCTTATATCACCAAGCCTTTCTCATCTGATGTACTGCTAGCAAGAATCACGAATCTACTAAACAGCCGATACCAGTTGAGAAACATCTTCTCGCTTTCTCAACAACAACATGAAAGGGAGGAACTGCCTTCTGGAATTGCACAGAAGGATGAAAAAGAGAATGAGTTCATTCAGAAGTTCCGGATTTTTGTTGAGAAAAATCTGTCGGACAGCAGCATGAATGTTGAGACAATAGGGGCGGAGATGGGACTGAGCCGTGTTCAGCTCTACCGTAAGGTGAAGGCACTCACTGGTTCATCCCCGGTAGAACTGGTGAGGACCATCCGTCTTCAGAAAGGGAGGCTGCTCCTTCAGACTACGGACAAGACCATATCCGAAGTGGCATACGAGGTGGGATTCTCTGCACCCAGTTATTTCACCAAGTGCTTCAAGGATGAATTCGGAATCAGCCCATCTGAACTTCAAGGATGCGGCGAAGATGGTTCGGCCGATTCTTGAAGTTCTGATGACCATTTTCCATAGAACCGGGTAAGGCCACATGGTTATGGTGAATATCGTCTCATTCAAGACCATGCTTGCCACATACAGTTCATTATCAAAAATCGTTCATTTCGTTATAAATTTGTTTCATGTAACATATTTTTAGCGAGATGAACGATTTTTTTTATTTTCTATATCAAAAGGTTAGTACTTTTGCGGCAGAAATTCTAATCAACCCAAGTACTAACTAAAAACAAATCATCAATGGAACAAATCAAACGACTGTTTTTGAGTTTCGCACTCATCATGGCCTGTTCCCTCCTCTACGCACAGACAGAGGTGACGGGAACCGTGCTCGATGAGCTGGGCGAAGGCGCTATAGGCGCCACCGTTGTGGAGAAAGGGACGTCGAACGGGGCGATGACCGACATCGACGGAAATTTCAAGCTGAAAGTTCAGCCTGGCGCCACGCTCGTGATATCGTACGTAGGTTATCAGACTGTTGAAGTGGCGGCAGAGAATGGAATGAAAGTGACGCTTCAGGAAGACTCAAAGATGCTTCAGGAAGTCGTGGTCACTGGTTATACCACTCAACGCAAGGTGGACCTGACTGGAGCCATCTCCACGGTCAGTGTGAGCGACCTGGCCAAGCAGAACGAGAACAACCCGATCAAGGCAATGCAGGGACGTGTGCCGGGAATGAACATCTCTGCAGACGGTGCCCCGTCGGGAAGTGCCACCGTGCGTATCCGTGGTATCGGTACACTCAACAACAACGACCCGCTTTATATTATAGACGGTGTGCCGACAAAGGCTGGTATGCATGAACTCAACGGAAACGACATCGAGAGCATACAGGTGCTGAAAGATGCCGCTTCTGCTTCTATCTATGGTTCACGAGCTGCAAACGGTGTGATCATCATCACAACAAAGAAAGGAAAGGAAGGAAAAGTCAGAGTCGATTTCGACGGAAGCGTGGCCATACAGACCTATGCGCACAAGATGGACGTTCTGAATGCCAAGCAGTTCGGACAGGTCATGTGGCAAGGATATGTGAACGACGGTATCGACCCCAACTCCAACGGTCTGGGATACCGTTACGACTGGGGATACAACGGGAAGGGATACCCGGTGCTCTACGGAATGACCATGAGCAAGTATCTCGACGCTGCCGGAAAGACTCCTGCGGCCGACACCGACTGGTTCGACAAGACAACAAGAACAGGTCTGGCTCAGCAGTACAATGTCTCTATCAGTAACGGCTCCGAGAAAGGAACGTCGTTCTTCTCTCTTGGCTACTACAAGAACAAGGGCATCATCAAGAGCAGCGACTTCGAGCGATTTTCTGCACGTATGAACACGGAATATAATCTCCTGAGAGTTGGAGAGAAAGACATCGTCACCATCGGAGAACACTTCACCATCAACCACACCAACGAGTTGCAGGCACCTGGAGGATTCCTGGAGAATGTACTTCAGTTCAACCCGTCTCTGCCTGTCTACACAACCGACGGAGAGTATGCAGGTCCGGTAGGAGGTTATCCTGACCGTGAGAACCCCGTTGCCCGTCTTGACCGTAATGCAGACAACCGCTATGGCTATTGGAGGGCCTTCGGAGACGCATACCTCAGCATCAAGCCGTTCAAGAACTTCATGGTCAAGACAACATTCGGACTCGACTATGCACAGAAGCAGCAGCGAATCTTCACTTATCCTATTACGGAGGGAACTGTCGCAAACGCAACCAACGCCGTGGAGGCCAAGCAGGAGCACTGGACAAAATGGATGTGGAACGCCATCGCAACATATAATCTCGAAATCGGACCGCACAGAGCAGACTTCATGGTCGGAACCGAGCTCAACCGTGAGGACGACATGAACTTCGCAGGAAAGAAATACGGTTTTGCTGTACTCACACCAGACTACATGTGGCCGAAGGCCGCTGTGGGAGAGGCTGAGGCTTTCGGTTTTGGAGAAGGATATACCCTCGTCTCTTATTTCGGAAAGGCAAACTATGCGTTTGCGGACAAGTATCTGCTCAGCCTTACACTACGTTATGACGGCAGTAGCCGTTTCGGAAAAAACAACCGTTACGGTACATTCCCCTCCGTCAGTGCCGGATGGAGAATCAACGAGGAGAAGTTCCTCAAGGACGTCGCATGGATTGACAACTTGAAGGTACGTGCAAGCTGGGGACAAACGGGTAACCAGGAGATATCAAACATCGCACGTTACACGCTATATGAGAGCAACTACGGAGAGGCTGGATTCGGCGGACAAAGCTACGGTACAAGCTATGACATCACAGGCTCTAACGGAGGTAAAACACTTCCCAGCGGTTTCAAACGTAACCAACTGGGCAACGATGACCTGAAGTGGGAGACAACAACACAGACCAACCTCGGTTTCGACTTTGGATTCTTCCGCAACGCACTCTACGGATCATTTGAATGGTACTTCAAAAAGACAAAGGACATCTTGGTCAACATGCCCGCAATCGGCGTTATGGGCGAAGGAGCCAGCCAGTGGATTAACGCCGGAGAAGTGGAGAACAAGGGTATCGAGTTCAACGTAGGATACCGAGGCAAGATACGAGACTTCCAGTATGACTTCTCCGGAAATATCGGAACATACCGCAACAAGGTGACAAAACTGCCTGAGACCATCGCGGCTAACGGCAACTTCGGAGGAAACGGCGTCAAGAGCGTAGTCGGTCACCCTATGTACTCACAGGTGGGATATGTATATGACGGAATATTCAAAAGCCAGGAGGAAATTGACAACCATGCAGTTCAGAACGGAGCCGGTCTGGGACGAATCAGATGGAAGGACCTCAACGGCGACGGAATGATCAACGAGTCAGACCAAAAGTGGATTTACAATCCGGTACCTGACTTCTCTTGGGGTCTGAACATCTACCTTCAGTACAAGAATTTCGACCTCACCATGTTCTGGCAGGGAATTCAGGGAGTTGATGTGATTAGCGACCTGAAGAAGGAGACGGACCTGTGGAGCGGTCTGAACATCTCCAACCTCAATAAGGGCAGCCGCCTTCTCAATGCCTGGACACCGTCCAACAACGGTTCCGACATCCCGGCCATAAGCACGATGGACAACAACAACGAGAAGCGTGTCAGCACATACTTCGTCGAGAACGGATCGTTCGTGAAATTACGCACGATTCAGTTCGGCTACAATTTTCCTGAGAGCCTCTGCACAAAGATGCATCTGCAACGCCTGCGTATGTATCTGTCTGCTCAGAATCTCCTTACAATCAAGAGCAAGAACTTCACCGGTGTGGACCCCGAGAACGCAAACTTCGGATACCCTATTCCTCTGAATGTGACGTTCGGATTGAATGTCTCTTTCTGATAGTATAATGAAACACCAACAAGTAAAACAGAATGATATGAAAACGAATATATTGAAAAAGAACACAAACTGGATCCGTTCAGCGGTGGCATTAACTTTAATTGCTGGCGGCAGCTATCTATCCTCTTGTTCTGACTTTCTGGACGAGCATACGCCACAGGGAACTCTTAGCAATGAGCAGGTGAAGGACCCAAAGAACGCAGAGGCAATGGTCGTGTCGGCGTATGCTGTCTTCACTTCGGCTGAGGATATCAACTCGTCCTTCTCCATGTGGAATTTCGACGTGCGCTCCGACGACGCCTACAAGGGAGGCAGTGGAACAAGTGACGGAGACGTTTTCCACCAGCTTGAGGTACAGCAAGGGGTGCTTACCACAAACTGGAACATCAATGATATGTGGGTGAGGCTGTATAACTGCATCTCACGCGTCAACACGGCCATCGCGCTGCTGAACGAGACTGACGACAGCTTCTCCATGAAGCAGCAACGTCTGGCTGAGATGAAATTCCTCCGTGCATACGCCCATTTCCTGCTCAAGAGGCTCTATAAGAACATACCGTTTGTCGTGAGCGAGAACCTCTCGTACGATGAGTACAACTCTCTTTCCAATACCACCTATTCCAACGATGAGGGATGGCAACTCATTATCGACGACCTCATGCAGGCATACAACACGCTCCCAACAACTCAACAGGACAAGGGAAGACCGACAAAGGCATCAGCAGCGGCATTCCTCGCAAAAGTCTATCTCTACAAGGCATACCATCAGGACAACGCCAAGTCGAACAAGGTGACATCAATCGAAAAAGCTGACCTCGAGAAGGTCATTGAGTTCACGAATCCAGATCTTTATGCTGGCTATGGCCTGGAAGACGACATACATAACAACTTCAGACCAGAAGAGAAGTATGAGAACGGAAAAGAAAGCCTATGGGCTATCCAGTACTCCAAAAACGACGGTTCCACTTTCGGTAACCTCAACTGGAGCTACGGACTGATACCGCCGAACATCCCTGGGGCCACGGACGGTGGATGCGACTTCTATAAGCCATCGCAAAACCTCGTCAACGCATTCCGAACAGGACAGGACGGACTGCCTCTCATTGACAGTTTCAACGCCAAAGACTACGACAAAAGGGCTGACAATGCAGACCCACGCCTATTCCTCACTGTGGGTATGCCGGGACTACCCTATATGTTCAACAAGAAGTACATGATGGAGGAAACCAGCATCTGGAGCCGTTCCAACGGCATGTACGGCTACAATGTGTCACTGAAGCACAATATTGACCCCGCGCTCATCGGCAAGTATCTCATCAAAGGGTCGTACTGGGCGTCTTCGATGAACCGGATCGTTTTCCGATATGCAGACGTGCTGCTGGAGCGCGCGGAAGCATATGCTCAACTCGGAAACTCAGACAAGGCCATCGAGCTCGTCAACCAGCTCAGGACACGTGCTGCGGCCAGCACACAGATGATCAAGGCATATCCTAACAATTACGGTGTCAAGTTCTATGTCACAAACTACAAAGGAAGTTATTCCAAGGACGAGACCATCAAGATTGTCAAGATGGAGCGACGACTCGAGCTGGCCATGGAGTCAGAGAGATTCTTCGACCTCGTCAGATGGGGGGACGCCGGTTCGGTAATCAACAAATTCTATGACGAGGAAGTGGACAACTGCCCTATCTATAGCGACGCAAAGTTCACAGAGGACAAGGACGAGTACCTCCCTATTCCGTTCACGCAGATCTCAGCCTCAAACGGCAACTATACTCAGAATATCGGTAACTGGTAAGCATTTTATATAATCAAGCAAAACGATTTTTCTTATGAAGACAATATATCATTTAGTATTTGTTTGCTGTCTGGCTGTTGCGGTGGGATTGTCATCCTCTGCATGCAGCGAAGACAACACAAGCGATCTCCAGCTGACAGGCGACTGTTTGGTTGAGAGCATCATGCTCGACAACTATGAAGGAATCATCGACCTCAATTCACGCTCCATCTTAGTGAGGCTGCCGAAGGTGTATGACGCGTCGGCAATGAAGGTCACAAAACTGACACTCTCAAACGGAGCTTCCTGCAACATAGCACAGGGAGAGACCCTGAACATGGATGCAGCCAAGGTGCTTCATGTCAGCAGCGGTGACGTGTTCCTGGACTGGACGCTGAGTGTTCTCCACGACGAGGCACGTATCAGCCAGTTCGTCATTAACGACGTCTATACTGGAAGCATCGACCAGGAGGCAAAGACAATTACTGTCTATGTACCAGCTTCTGAAGGTGTTGATGAACTCGTGCCCACCATCACTTACAGCCAATACGCCACGATCACACCATCGTCCGGAGAGGCACAGGACTTCACGAACCCTGTCACTTATAAGGTCACGAACAATTCAGCTGAAGCAACATATACCGTCACCGTCATTGCCATCGACAAGCCGTCAGCTCTCTTTGTGGGATCAGCCGACGTGATGAACAACCTCGACCCTGAGGCCAAGGCAGCCTGCGAGTGGATGCTCGGAAATGTAGAGAACTCTCTCTATGCGTCGTTTGCCGACATGAGAGCGGGCACGATCGACCTGTCCGACTGCAAGGTCATCTGGTGGCACTATCATGTGGACGGAGGTGTCGACGGGCACGATGTCTTCATGGCAAAGGCAACGGACGCCCTTGAGACGAAAAATGAGCTGAGGGCGTACTATGAGAACGGAGGCGCGTTCTTCCTCACACGTTACGCAACTAACCTGCCTTCGTTCATCGGTGTGACCGGTGATGACGAGTGGACCACACCTAACAATTGCTGGGGACAGAATGAGGATGCCGCGGAAGTATGCGGAGGTCCTTGGACATTCCAGATATTCAACGGTCAGAACAATCATCCGCTCTGGGCCAACCTCATACAGGGAGACAACCCCAACGAGGTGTATTGCACGGATGCCGGATACCATATCACTAACTCCACCGCTCAGTACCATATCGGAACAGACTGGGGAGGATATGACAATCACGAGGCATGGGAAGCCCGGACCGGAGGAAAAGTCCTTGGTGTAGGAGGCGACGGTGCTGTAGTGGCTTGGGAATATCCGGCCAACAACGGGAAAGGTGGAATTATCTGCATCGGATCTGGATGCTACGACTGGTATTCATACACTTATGAGGCAGGATATGCCGAGAATTTCCACCACAACATAGAGATAATCACCCAAAATGCATTTAACTACTTAATGAAGTAAACCGTTATGAAAAAGACATTAATATATTCATTCGCTCTCATGTTGTCAGCCTCTGGGCTGACGGCATGCAGCGACGACAGCTACGGACCTGACAAGCCAAAGGACTGGAACGGAACGTCCTATTTCTTCACACCTGAGGACGAGAAGGGCTTCCTCACCTATTTCAACCCGACTGTCGGAAGATGTGGAGACCCCATGCCGTTCTACGACCAGAAAGCGGGTGAGTTCAAGGTGCTCTATCTCCAGGAGTACGAGAACAACGCCACGTATAACTATCATCCATTCTGGGGAGTATCCACGAAGGACGGAGCTAACTACGAGTCGCTCGGAGAAGTCCTGCCTATAGGCACTTCCCCACTGGAGCAGGATGCTGCACTCGGAACGGGATGCTGCGTCTATAACGATGCTGACGGACTCTACTACATCTACTATACAGGCCATAATCCCAACTGCGCTAACACCGAGGTGGTCATGCGTGCCACTTCGTCAGACTTCAAGAATTGGAAGAAGGACAATCTCTGGGTGTTGAAGGGTGATGACTTCGGATATTCAACGGTGGATTTCCGCGACCCCCAGGTGTTCAAGGTTGACGACGGTTCATACAGAATGGTCATCTCGAGCAACCTGAAATTCGCCGAGTTCAAGAGCAATGACTTGAAGACATGGACACATGTGGGGCAATTCCCCATGATTTGGGACCGAATGCTCGAATGCCCCGACATCTTCAAGATGGGTAACTATTGGTACATGGTGTATAGCGAGGGTTACCGAGCATCTTGGAGCCGTAAGGTGAAGTACATGATGGCTGAATCTTATGAAGGTCTGAAATCATGCTTCAACGACCCTGGAGCCAACTGGCCTAAAGACGGACATGAGGGCGTGCTCGACAGCCGTGCATTCTATGCAGGAAAGACCGCCTCAAACGGCTCAGACAGATTTATCTGGGGGTGGTGCCCTTACAGGACGGGAACGACCATCCACGACAAAAACGTGAACGTTGGCGCAGGAGGAGAGCCTAACTGGTCGGGCGCACTGGTATGCCACAAGGTGATTCAGAAGGCTGACGGAACGCTCGTTCTGGGTGAAGTGCCCGCTATGGCTGCCAAGTATAACCAGGCACAGAAACTTGAGGTCGTAGACTCAAAGGGGGTAGACATCAATGGCACTGAGATGCAACTCACAGGAGATGGTGCATTCGTGCTCTACAACCGACTGGGGTTCCACAACCATATCTCCATGACGGTGAAGACATCCAACAACTGGGACAAGTTCGGTATCTCGCTCGTACGCGGATCTGACTCTGGAAAATACTACACGATGGTGGTCAATCCGGAAGGCGAGGACAGCCGTAAGATCAACTTTGAACAAGAGGGTGCTGAGGGAGCCGGATTTATTGAAGGTATCGACGGATATGTATTCCAACGACCTTCCGACAACACATACAACATCAATATCTACACCGACAACAGCGTCATGGTCATGTATGTGAACGACGTCTGTGCTTACACGAACCGCATCTACGGCATTCAGAAGAACTGTTGGAGTATCAACAACTATGGCGGCAGCATCAGCGTAAGCAATGTGAAGGTTCAGCAATATTGACAGAACGAGAAAAAAAACGCTTTTACCCTGTTTACATAATCCACGTTTGGAAAAATCGTTCAAATATGACTGGAAATCATCCCTATGAACGATTTTTCCACACAAAAGTATCATTTTTATTGTTTCTTTAATGGAATTATCGCATTTTTGCAACGTAATTCTTTCTCATCAAAATCAAGGCTAAGACATGAGAACATTATTTATAGGCATCATAACCGCCATGCTGACTGCCACAAATGTCAGCGGTCAGGTCAATCCGATGGTACTCAGCGACCATCAGGCGATGGTGAGGGTGGACGAAGGAAAAGCTTATCTGCTCCTGCCTGTTCAGGAGAAAGAAGAATATGCCAATGTCCGCATGATAGTAGGGAACGAGAACGTGAGGAGTTTCAACGTCAGGCTTGCAGTCGACAAGGTGGACTACTACGTTCCCCTGAAGGTGTCAGGCGGAGAGCTGCTTGACATCACCTTCCATGGCGACAGGCGCACCACAGGCGCCGTCCGTGAGTTCGCCTGCTGGAGAGAGATGAAGCGTTCTGACTCCTTCGACACAGCTAACCGTGAGCGGTTCCGTCCGCTATATCATCACACTCCAGCCTACGGATGGATGAACGACCCGAACGGTATGTTCTACAAGGACGGTGTCTGGCATCTATACTATCAGTTTAACCCTTTCGGATCTCAGTGGGAGAACATGACCTGGGGGCATTCCACGTCGAAGGACCTGCTGCACTGGGAGGCGCAGCCAACAGCTATCGAGGCCGACGCGCTCGGAACCATCTTCAGCGGTTCGTGCGTTGTCGACAAGAAGAACACAGCCGGATTCGGTGAGGGCGCCGTCATCGCTTTCTACACCTCAGCCGGACAGAGTCAGACACAGTCCATGGCCTATTCCACCGACAACGGACGTACTTTCACGAAATATGCGAAGAACCCGGTGCTTGTCAGCGACGTGCCTGACTTCCGCGACCCGAAGGCTTTCTGGAACCCGGAGATCCAGAAGTGGAACCTAATCCTTGCCGCTGGGCAGGAGATGCGCATCTATTCGTCGCCGAATCTGAAGGACTGGACCTACGAGAGCAGTTTCGGAACAGGTTATGGCAACCACGACGGTGTCTGGGAATGTCCAGACCTGATTAAGCTGCAGGTACGCGGCACAGACCGCCAGAAGTGGATGCTCATCTGCAACATCAACCCGGGAGGTCCATTCGGAGGAAGCGCAACCCAGTATTTCGTCGGCGATTTCGACGGAAAGACGTTCACTTGCTCCCAGACAGACACCCGCTGGATGGACTACGGCAAGGACCATTATGCCACCGTGACCTTCGACAACGCACCCGACGGACGCAAGGTCGCTATCGCATGGATGTCGAACTGGCAGTATGCCAACCAGGTTCCCACCCAGCAGTACCGCAGCGCCAACTCAGTTCCTCGAGACCTCGACCTCTTCGAATACAAGGGTCAGACCTACTGCGGAGTCACACCATCCCGTGAGCTGACTGCGTTGAGAGGAAAAGCCACGAACAAGCTGTCGCCCACATGCGAGTTGGTTATAGACATGAAAGGCAACGCCGACATCACGCTCTCAAACAGCAAAGGGGAGCAACTGACAATGCAGTACGACGAGACTGCCGGCACATTCTCCATGGACCGCACCCAGAGCGGAGAGAAGAGTTTTAGCGAAGCTTTCCCTGCTGTCACTGTGGCCCCGACTCACGGAGCCATCAAGCAGCTGCGCGTTTTCATTGACCACTGCTCCGTCGAGGCGTTCGACGCAGAAGGAAAGATGGCGATGACCAACCTCGTCTTCCCTTCCATGCCATATGACCAGATTAAGGTGAAAGGCGGAAAATTCACTGTCTATCCTGTCCTGTAGCAACTATCCTACAGTAGAAAAGACAGCGTCTCCTTATCTAAGTAACTGAAAACTGAAAACTGAAAACTAAAAACTAAATAACATGGGTCAAACAAAAAAATTTGCTATCATCCCGTTGATGCTCTGTTTCTTCGCAATGGGATTTGTCGACTTAGTTGGCATCGCTTCCAACTACGTGAAAGAAGACCTGCAGCTGAACGACTCCACGGCAAACATCTTCCCGTCGCTGGTGTTTTTCTGGTTCCTCATATTCTCTGTCCCCACAGGCATGCTGATGAACAAGATAGGAAGGAAAAAGACGGTGATGCTCTCTCTTGTCGTCACAATCGTCTCTCTGTTCATACCGCTCTTTGGCAATAACTTTGCCATCATGCTCACTGCCTTCTCCCTGTTGGGAATCGGCAACGCACTTATGCAAACATCACTCAATCCACTGGTGGCAACGGTGATGGGGGGCGGAAACCTGGCTTCAACACTCACATTCGGACAATTCATCAAGGCAATCGCTTCCTTCCTTGCCCCCTATCTCGCAATGTGGGGAGCCACGCATGCCATACCCTCATTCGGATATGACTGGAGGGTCCTGTTCCTCATCTACCTTGTGGTAGGGATTATCTCGGCATTGTTCCTCGGCGTCACCCCAATAGAAGAAGAGAAAATCGATGGCAAGGCATCCACGTTTGTGGAATGCTTCAAACTGCTCAAGACCCCCATCGTGTTGCTATCTTTCTTCGGAATCATGTGCCATGTCGGCATTGACGTGGGAACAAACACCACTGCGCCGAAAATACTCATGGAGCGGCTTGGCATGACACTGAATGACGCGGCGTTCGCAACCTCACTTTATTTCATCTTCCGTACTGTCGGGTGCCTCACGGGGTCATTCTTCCTCAGGGTTCTATCCAACCGTACATTCTTCGTCATCAGCGTCATCATGATGGCACTGTCTATGGCCGGACTCTTCGTCGGAACAGAAAAGTGGCTGCTATACACAGCCATCGCACTCGTGGGTTACGGAAACTCCAACATCTTCTCCATCTGCTTCGCTCAAGCAATCACATCTATGCCACAAAAGCAGAACGAAGTCAGCGGTCTTATGATCATGGGACTGTTCGGCGGAACCATCTTCCCGTTGCTGATGGGATTTGCCAGTGACGCCATCGGGCAGTCCGGAGCTGTCATCGTCATGGCTGTCGGAGTCGTCTATTTATTCACGTATATCAAACAAATCAAAAACTAATAAACACACAGATTATGAAACGTTATATCGTTGGACTGGGAGAAGCGCTTTGGGATGTTCTCCCTGAAGGAAAGAAATTGGGCGGCGCGCCAGCTAACTTCGCTTATCACGCAGGACAATTCGGACTCGACACCATCGCAATCAGCGCCCTTGGTGAGGATGCGCTCGCGGACGAGACCGTCAAGGCTTTCGAGGAGCATAACCTGGCATATCTGATGCCGTCAGTTCCATTTCCCACGGGCACAGTGCAGGTGACACTATCGGGGGAAGGTATTCCTTCTTATGAAATCAAGGAAGGTGTGGCATGGGACAATATCCCGTTCACTCCTGAGATGGAAGCCATAGCTAAGAGCGCGCGGGCAGTCTGCTTCGGGTCACTGGCCCAGCGGAACGAAGTCAGCCGGTCCACCATCCGGAAGTTTCTGGCATCTACACCAGCGGACTGCTTGAAAATCTGCGACATCAACCTGCGTCAGCAATTCTACTCCAAGGAAATCCTCGAAGACTCCTTCAATCTATGCAATATTCTGAAAATCAATGACGAAGAGCTTGTGGTTGTCAGCCGTATGTTTGGATACGAGGGCCTCAACATGAGCGACACCTGCAAGAAAATAGTCTCGGACTATGGATTGAAGATGCTCGTTCTCACCTGCGGGACCAATGGGTCGTATGTCTTCACCGATGACGGTCTCACTTCATTCCAGGACACACCCAAGGTCGAGGTGGCCGACACGGTCGGAGCCGGCGACTCATTCACAGGTTCTTTCTGTGCTTGTATCATCAACGGAAAGCCAGTGCAGGAGGCACACAAGACAGCGGTACGTGTCAGCGCTTTTGTCTGCACCCAGAACGGAGCCATGCCTGTCGTACCTGAAGAACTGAAGGCATAACCACAACTGTCTACTTACAGGTATGGGTACAATTGTACACCACGACACTTGTCAGGACAAAGACATTGATTGCATCACAATTGGAGCCGTAAAACCTACGGCTCCAATTATTGTTTATCATCGCTTAACAAAACATTTCAAAATGTCACAATTCACAGCAATATCAAATCAACAGGAAAGCATATTTCATATTTTCCTTACAAAACGTCAACCAGCATCTACTTTTTATTAGATTTAACATAATTTTTCTCCCTATCTCATGAATTTGTTGTAACTTTGCAACGGAAAAGATGTCATGCAGAGTATTTTCTAAAAAAAATAATTCAAAAAAAGGATTGAAACACATTGACAGTTCAATAATTTCAAGCAAGCAAGAATACGCTGCAGTTCAATCCTAAAATCAAAGTTTAAACATCAAATTTCAAATAATCTATGTGTGGAATTGTGGGATATATCGGTAAGCGTCAGGCTTACCCTATCTTAATCAAGGGACTGAAGCGACTGGAATACCGCGGATACGACAGTGCGGGCATCGCCCTGATCACGGAGCAGTCTGGGCTTCAAGTATACAAGACAAAAGGAAAGGTGGCCGACCTGGAGAAACATGCCGAAGGAAAGGACATCAGCGGCACGATTGGCATCGCCCATACGCGGTGGGCCACCCACGGAGAACCGACAAGCACGAATGCCCACCCCCACGTGAGCAGCACTGGACGGCTGGCCATTATCCACAACGGCATCATCGAGAACTATGCCGTGCTGAAAGACCAGCTGAAGGAGAAAGGGATTGAGTTCCACAGCGACACCGACACAGAAGTGCTCGTACAACTCATCGACTACATACGCACCAAGAAGGAGCTCGACCTGCTTACCTCTGTACGTATCGCACTGCACCAGGTCATCGGAGCGTATGCCATGGCCATCATCGACAAGGACAACCCCGACCAGATTATCGCAGCCCGTCAGAGCAGCCCGCTCGTGGTCGGTATCGGAGACGGCGAGTTCTTCCTCGGAAGCGACGCATCGCCCATCATCGAATACACCAACAAAGTGGTGTACCTCGACGACCAGGACATCGCCGTGATTGACAGGAACAAGGAGAACGTGGAGTTTGTCAACATCCACAACGAAACCATAGAGCACGAAATCAAGAAAATCAACCTCAACCTCTCTCAGATAGAGAAAGGAGGTTATCCCCACTTCATGCTGAAGGAGATTTTCGAGCAGCCTGAAAGCCTGAAGGACTGCATGCGCGGCCGTGTGAACGTGGACTTGAACAACGTGGTGCTGTCGGCTGTCATCGACTACAGAAAGGAGCTGATCAACGCACGGCGGTTCATCATCGTGGCCTGCGGAACAAGCTGGCATGCCGGACTGATTGGCAAGCAGCTGCTGGAGAACTTCTGCCAGATTCCCGTGGAGGTGGAATATGCCTCTGAGTTCCGCTACAGCAATCCCGTAATCAACAACCAGGACGTGGTCATCGCCATATCCCAGTCTGGAGAGACCGCCGACACGCTGGCCGCAGTGGAGCTGGCCAAGAAAAAGGGAGCCTTCATCTTCGGTATCTGCAATGCCATCGGCTCCTCCATTCCCCGTGCCACCCAGACCGGATGCTACATCCACGTAGGTCCTGAGATTGGTGTGGCATCCACAAAGGCATTCACGGGACAGGTCACCGTCCTGACAATGCTCTCACTCGCCATCGCCAAGGCCAGAGGCACGATAGACATTCGTGAATACGAAGAACTGGTGAAGGGACTCAACGACATCCCCGAGAAACAGAAAGAACTGCTCAACTCCTGCAACGAGAAAATCCATGAGATATCCAAGATATTCACCTATGCCCGCAACTTCCTGTATCTGGGCCGCGGCTACAACTACCCTGTAGCCCTGGAAGGGGCACTGAAGCTGAAGGAAATCAGCTATATCCACGCGGAAGGCTATCCTGCCGCCGAGATGAAGCACGGTCCCATCGCACTCATCGACGAGGAGATGCCCGTGGTCATCATCGCCACAAAGAACGCCCTCTACGACAAGCTGATGAGCAACATTCAGGAGATCAAGGCACGCAAAGGCCGAGTCATCGCACTCGTGTCGGAGGACGATGAGAAAGTGAAGGCGTTGGCCGACGAGTACATCGAGCTGCCCAAGACCTTGGAATGCCTCGAGCCGCTGCTCGCCACCATCCCGCTGCAGCTGCTGGCCTACTACATCGCCATCTGCAAAGGCAAGAACGTGGACCAGCCACGTAACCTCGCCAAGTCAGTGACTGTGGAATAAGAGTATTTTGAAATTTGAGGTTTGAGGTTTGAAATTTGAAATTTAGCCGTCCGGACGAGAGTAGAGACGCCCCGCGGGGCGTCTTCTAACTTTCCCACATATTTTCAGATTTTCCAGCTGAACATAAATCAAACGGGGATACACCAAAAGTGCATCCCCGTTTGACTTATATCTTTCTTTCAGAACCAAGTTATTCATGTATCACGCCGCCTTCGGTCCAGGTTTCTTCAGGGTTATATGCACCCCCGTTATATCCGGGATTGCCTGACGGCATGCTGCCTTCAGAAGGAGCCACGTCCTGCCAGTATTCGCTCATCTGCTGGCGTGCCAGCTGGTCGAAATAAGCCTTATCAGCCGCCAACAGCTTGCGGCATTTCTTGAAAGCAAATATAACCATGAACACACATGTGGCAAGGAAGCCTGCTCCACACATCACCGATATGTCGGGACGTGTAGCCAGCGACGCGTCCATCACCATCAGGCAAGCGTCGTAGGCCCCATGAAGAAGCACAGGGACTGCAATCACACACACCTTGTTGAAGAGCGCGTCTTTCTCCGTCTGATGATAACTGAAATGTACGAGAGAGTAATAATAACCCATCGCCACGGCGAAGAGGAAATGCGCAGGAACAGCAAACACGCCGCGGGCGATGCCAGTGGCAACCCAGTCCTCATCCTCAATCAGATAGACAATATTCTCAATCCCCGCAAAGCCCATGCCGACACAGACGGCATATACGATTCCATCGAAATACTCGTCGTAATACTTGTTATTGCGAAGCACCAGCCAGAGCATCAACAACTTCACAGCCTCCTCAGGTATGGCCGCATTGACAAATGCGTCGAGAAACGCACCTACCATCGAAGTGGAGTCAAAAGTGATGTTCAGCAGCATCAGCACATGAACCACCAGCAGGGCCGATACAGCACCCGCTCCAACTGCCTTGAAAATCTGGCTCCAAGGCTCGTGCTGATATTTGTCCACAAAATAGATGAACAACAGCAACACAACGACCGGCAATAAAGCTAATAATA
>OCTX012040056.1_pt1 | contig 16177 bp, 13 predicted proteins | sample 1539691 | NCBI WGS metagenome assembly OCTX01 (sample SAMN02144231, study PRJEB22623) | gut metagenome | biome: sheep rumen | host: Ovis aries | place: New Zealand | reverse complement strand
TATTTCAATGCAATATACAGACACATATGATGAAAAAATAATATCTTTTGTAAATAATGTAAAAACAATTGATGGTGGAAGTCATGAAGTAGGATTTAAAACAGCCTTAACGAGAGTTTTCAATGATTATGCTAAAACAAATGGTTTTGTAAAAGGTAATTCGAAAGCTTTTGAAGGTAGTGATGTAAGGGAAGGTCTAACTGCTATTATTAGTTTAAAGATACCCGAAGGAATCTTACAATTTGAAGGACAAACAAAAGGAAAGTTAGGTACACCACAAGCAAAACCAGCTGTAGAAGGAATTGTCACAGAACAATTAAAAGTTTATTTAGAAGAAAATAAAGCAATCGCAACAGAAATTATTAGTAAGAGTTTAAAAAGTAAGATAGCAAGAGAAGCAGCAAGAAAAGCTAGAGAAGAAGCAAGAAAAGGAACTTCTAAAAAGAAAGAAGAAAGGTCTCTTTCTGGAAAACTTGCCCCTGCTCAAAGTAAAGAAAAAGACAAAAAAGAATTATTCTTAGTCGAGGGAGATTCTGCAGGAGGCTCTGCCAAACAAGGAAGAGATAGAAGATACCAAGCAATTCTTCCATTAAGAGGAAAAGTATTAAACACCGAAAAAACAAAAGAAGAAGATATTTTAAAAAATGAAGAAATTAATACCATGATTTATACAATAGGCGCTGGATATGGTTCTAATTTTGACATTAAAGATTGTGAATATAGTAAAATAATTATCATGTCAGATGCTGATGAAGATGGAGGACATATTCAATGCCTTTTACTAACATTCTTCTATCGCTATATGAAACCATTAATTGAAGATGGAAGACTTTTTGTTGCCTTACCACCACTATTTAAAATACAAAGCGGTAAAGAAATAGAATATGCATATACCGTAGAAGAAATGAAAGAAAAATCCAAAGGCAAAAAATGCGAAATACAAAGATATAAAGGGCTTGGTGAAATGAATGCTGATCAGCTTTGTGAAACAACAATGAAGCCAGGATCAAGAACTTTAATCAGAGTAAATATAGAAGATGCTCAACTTGCCGAAAAAAGAGTATCTATTCTTATGGGAGATGATGTACCACCCCGTAAAGAATGGATTGAAGAAAATGTAGAGTTTTCACTTGAAGATGATTATCAAATAAATTGATATAAGAAAGAATGGTTCAAGTATGAAAGATGATACTTATGATACTTCAGCAATACAATTTGGTTTCTGCTATGGGGAAGCTAATGACACAGTGCCAATAACTGATTTTTTAAATATAGATGGATTAAATTTGCTTCAAGTTCCAACAAGCAGTGATGGACATCTTACTTTTGTTGCATACGTTTCATTTGTTAATGGATTAAAAACATATCGAAAAATATTTGCATCTTTTGATTTATCTAAATACGATTACCCAATACGAATAGATAAGCTAGTAGAACAAATTTTATTGGAAAAAGTCCCAGAACAAAATTATACAAGATGCTTTCTTGAAAGATATAGATATAAAAGTAAGGAAATCATAGATAGCAAAATAGAAGCAGCAATATTTGCCAAGACAATAAATAATGAAGAAGGACCAAAATTAAAACCACAATCGAAAGGAAGGGTAAAATGCCAAAGAAGAAGACCCAAACAGAAGAGGTAATAGAAAAAATCTTTGATTATACATTAGAAGATTTAATGGGAGAAAGATTTGGCTCATATTCAAAATATATTATCCAAGATCGCGCAATTCCAGATGCTAGAGATGGCTTAAAGCCTGTTCAAAGACGTATCTTGTATTCGATGAATAAAGAGCATAATACATATGATAAAGGATATAGAAAGTCAGCTAAGACTGTTGGAGATGTTATTGGTAATTACCATCCACATGGAGATGTTCCAATCTATGATGCTATGGTAAGAATGAGTCAACCTTGGAAGACACGTTCCCCATATATAGATATGCATGGTAATAACGGATCAATTGATGGAGATAGCCCTGCAGCTTATCGTTACACTGAAGCAAGACTTTCAAAAATTGCCAATGAAATGCTAAGAGATATCGACAAAGATACAGTAGACTTTGCTCCGAACTTTGACGATACAACAATAGAACCTACAGTCCTACCAGCACGCTTTCCAGCGCTACTTGTCTATGGTGCTCAAGGTATTTCTGCAGGATATGCCACGAATATTCCACCTCACAATTTAAATGAGATAGTAAATGCAACTATTCACAGAATTGATTATCCAAATTGCAGCTTAGAAACACTAATGAAATATGTCCAAGGCCCAGATTTTCCTACAGGTGGAATCGTAGAAGGAAAAGATGGAATTATTGATGCCTATAAAACAGGCAAAGGACGAATCATTGTAAAATGTAAATATGAAATAGAAGATTCAAAAACTAGCAAAGCTATTATCATTACTGAAATACCATTTGAAGTAAATAAGGCTCTAATGGTCAAGAAAATAGATGATATCAGAATTGATAAGAAAATAGATGGCATCCAAGAGGTAAGAGATGAATCGGCATCAGATATCAGAATCGTCATCGAATTAAAGAAAAACGCCAATGTTGAATTAATTATTAACTATTTATTAAAAAACACTGATATGCAAATATCCTATAATTTTAATGTTGTATCAATCGTAAACAGAAGACCAAAACTACTAGGATTAGAAGCAGCGTTAGATGCATTTATTGCACACCAAAGAGAAGTTGTAAGAAGAAGAACGGCTTTTGATTTAACCCATGCTAAAGCAAGATATCACATTTTAGAGGGGTTAATTAAATGTATTTCAATATTAGATGAAGTAATTAAAGTAATTAGAGCTAGTAAAAACAAATCAGATGCCAAAGAGAATTTGGTGAAAGAATTTGCCTTTACTATTGAACAAGCAGAAGCTATTGTTACATTACAATTATATCGATTAACTAACACCGATGTTGTAGCCTTGGAAAACGAAATGAAAGACTTAGAAAAGAAAATATCAATTTGGGAACAAATATTAAATAATGAAGAAGCCCTAAAGCATGTCATGAAAAAAGAACTACAAAATATCAACAAAGACTACGAAACACCAAGAATGACTGAGATTAGAGATGAAATAACAGAAATTAAAATTGATCAAACAGCTATGATTCCAAAAGAAGATGTTATTGTTGCAGTTACTAAAGATGGTTATATCAAAAGAACATCATTTAGGAGTTATACCTCATCAAACCCAGAAGATCTTATCTTAAAAGAAAACGATTACCTAATAGGATTATATGAAATGAATACAACTGATACTATCTTAGTATTCACATCCGGAGGAAACTATCTCCATATACCAGTTCATATTATCCCAGACTTAAAATGGAAAGATATGCCAAAACACGTAAGTAATGTTATTGAAATACCTGGTGAAGAGACTATTATTGCCGCCATTCCAGCCTATGACTTTGAAAGTGATAAAAATATTATTATTACAACAAAGCAAGGTATGATTAAACGTTCAAAATTAAAAGATTTTAAATTGCAACGATATAATAAAGCAACCAGCTGTATGAAGCTAAAAGATGGTGACGAAGTACTTAGTGTATTAACTGAAGAATATAACAAAGTTTTCTTAACAACAAACACAGGCTATGGATTAAGCTTTAAAACAGAGGAAATACCAATAGTAGGGGTCAAAGCCTCAGGAGTTAAAGCTATGAAATTAAAAGATGATTACTTAGCCTCTGTTAACAACTTCGATTATGAAACTCATGAATTTATTACTGTTATCACAACAAGAGGTACAGGAAAAAGAGTAAGATTATCTGAATTTGAATTATCAACTCGTACAAGAAGAGGAATTCAAGTATTACGCGAAGTAAAATCAAATCCATATTATGTTCTAAAAACATTTATCGAAGATTCTAAAAGCTATATAGGTCTTAAAAACGGAGAAATAAAAACTATAAAATTAACAGAATTGCCAATAGCGGATAGATATTCAACTGGAAGTCAAATTAGCAAGGAAGAGTTAGTAGGTGCTTTTGTAATAGTAGCATTAAAAAGAATTCAAAAGCATCAAGAACAACTATTAGAGAATATGGGAAATCCAATAGTTAACAAAGAAGAAATAAAAGTTCCATCAAAAAAAGAAACAATATCTTTACAAGAAATAGATGACAAGCTAATGACTATTGATGATTTTTTAAAATAGAATATATACGAAGCAGAAAAGAAATAGCTATAATAAAACTATTAGCAATAAAAATATAGTAAAATAATTATAGAATCTAATTTAAATAAAACTGGAATAATAAGTTATAATAGTTCCAATAAGTATGGAAAATACAATCAAGCAACGTTATTACCAAATAGGAATAGCACCTCAATCAGAATAATAATACTAATTTAGTAAAGATATTTAAAACAGATGATAAATAAAAGAACAGTTATTAATTTAATTGTTCTTTTTTATAGAAATGTATAAATGTTTCGTATCAGCATTTTTTAAGTTTATAAACATATAATATATTGGTGATAATTATGTCAAAAGACTCATTTAAAACATTTGCAAGACTACACCCGGAACTTGCAAGTACTGTTTTAAAAGGAAATGCTTCATGGCAACAATTATATGAAATATATGAGATATATGGTGAAAACAACAAAATTTGGAATAATTACTTTACAACTAATTCCATAACAGAAAATATAGCTAGTTCCACGACAACACTAAAAGACTTTGTAAGTACTTTTAAGAATTTAGATATGGATTCCGTTCAAAAAGGAATAACAAATATTCAAAAAACAATCGGTCTTCTTCAAGATATCGGAATAGGTAATAAAAATTCAAATAGATATGACCAAGGGCCAGTTTATAAAAGGTTTGATGATTGATGACAAAAGAAACAATAAATAAGATAAAGAATACTCCATATATATATAATTATTTAAGAGAAAATTCATATCATTATCGTTATCTATATCAAGATGATAATTATCTAAAAGAAATTATTAGTCTTTCAAAAGAATATTATAAAGAAAGAACTACTGATAAGATAGAGCGCTTAAAAAGTAATTTAGATTTAATAAATACATTTCTAAGTGTCATAGAATAATTTTTATGATAAAATAAAAACATGAATGAATTAATTGAAAAAGTAAAAAAATTAACACAATCTCTAGAAAAAGATGAAAGAGTACTAGCTTTAAAAAAAGCTAAAAAAGAGGTTTTTAAAGAGAAAGAATTATTAAAATATATTGAAAAGTATAAAAATACCAAAAGAGATATTTACTTAAAAAAAATAATGGAAAACCAAAAGTTTTTAGATTATAAGAGAAAGGAAACAGAATGTAATTTACTAATAATGGAAATAAACCAATGTTTAAAAGAAATTCATAAAGGTAGGAATTGTCATGAAAATAATTAGTGGAAAGTATAAAGGAAGAGCCCTAGAAGGGTTTGAATTAAAAGGAACAAGACCAACAATGGATCGTGTTAAAGAAAGTCTCTTTGCAACAATCCAAGAGTATATCCCAAATAGTGTTGTTCTTGATCTGTTTTCTGGTAGTGGCAATTTAGGAATAGAGTCCTTAAGTGAAGGAGCAAGTTATGCTTATCTAATAGATTCAAATTACAAGGCCACTAATGTTATTAAAAGGAATATTGATAAGATAAAAATAGAAAATGCTGAAGTTTGGAATATGGATTATAAAAAAGCCTTATATGAATTAAAAAAACAAAATAAGAAGATAAATATCATATTTCTAGATCCTCCATATAAAACAGACTATATCGAAGAAAGTTTAAAACTAATTAAAGAGTATGAATTACTAGAAACTAATGGAATCATTGTGTGTGAAAGTGATAATTTGAACAAAATTGTTTATTCAAATAACTTTATATCTAAAAAAGAAAAAAAGTATGGTGATAAATATATAGTTTTACTTCAAAAAATATGATAAACTAATTACAGAATAGATGGTGATTCGATGAAAAAATTGAATAATAGGGGTTTTGCTATAACAACAATCGTATATGGAGTATCCATAATGGGTATGATGATAATAGCAATATTAATGGCCACAATGTCTACGACGCTTACTAATAATAAGAGATTTGCTAAAGAAATAGAGCAAGAATTAAACAATTTTAGCAAGGCAGAAATCACATTTAAAGAGCTAAGTGTAGATAACAATCCAACTCCCCAAGAGTATATAGTTCCTCCAGGAGAAGATGGTTGGTATCGTATTGAACTATGGGGAACACAAGGTGGAGGAAATGGAGGCTATGGTTCATATACATCAGGAATTATAAATCTCCATGAAGGTGATAGACTTTATTTTTATGTGGGGAAACACCAAGATAGTCCAAGTTCAGGAAGAGAAACAGATGTAAGGATTCAAAGTGGAAATTATAATGATTCTGGCTCTTTAGCAACGAGAATTATGGTAGCAGCTGGAGGCGGTAGTACAGCTGGAGCATCTGGTGGGACACTAAAAGGTTATGTTCCAGGAATGATTGCTAACGGAGGATCTTTAAAGTCCGCTAAAGATGGAAGTGATTATTCACTATTTAATAATGGTACAAACGGAAGCCTAGTAGGCTACTTACCAACATATGAAACTGATAAGCAATCAGCAACAACACAGTTATCTCCAGGAACAAGTTTTTATCAAAGAGCAACTAATGATAATGGTGGCGGAGATGGCTACTATCCAGGACCAACAAGTAATGTTGGAGGCCTTTCATTTATTGCTGGATATGCCGGTAGTTATGCCTATTCTTCAAGTCCAACGGCCACAGTTTCCAAAGATCCAAAACTACAATATGAAAATCTAGCAGCAGGAGCTACAAGAGATTACTACTTTGTAGATGGTTTAATGCTTCCTGGGGTTAATCAAGGAGACGGATTAGCCAAAATTGAAAGAATAACATTAACAGATAGTGAACCAGATGTTAGTCTTAAGCAAAATGCTAAATTTAAAAACGTGCAACTAATTAGAGATTGTAATGATACTCATCCAGCAGAAAGAATAGTTGCTATTGAAGCGGGAGAGGATATAGCGTTTGGGAAGGTAGTGACTACTGTTGGAAATTGCCAACAAATTGATTTAGGAGGAACACATAATATAAGTGAGATAGCCTCATGGCATATAGATGGTATAGATTTAAAAAATCATACAATCGCCGTATGTACAAAAGCAAGTTGCACAGAAACTGAGTGGAAGCATCTGAAAGGAAGGGGAATAGACACAGAACTTTCAGAAACAGAAACTGCAACTGGTATTCACGTTTCTGCATATCAACCAGATTATACCGAACCCCTTCCCAAGAGCGGAACGTATTATATTATGCCAATATTATATGAAAACAAAGTGATGACAGCCCAACAAAATAGTAATCCTGTGAAGGCGGAATCTATAGCAGGTTCTAAACAGCAAAAATGGTCTATAGAGGAGATAAGTAACAAATTAAAACGAAGGACAGATGGCACCATCTCTTCAGATCCTGAGTATAAAATTATTGAATTATCCCGTTATAAAGCATTAAATATATCTAATGATGAAAATCAAGTTGGTAGTAAAATTGATGCCAATAAAACATTTAATAGTTATGCTCGAAATGAACCTCAAATATGGAAAATTAAAGCAGTAGGAAATGGCACATATATTATATCCGCAACTAGCAAACCGCTTAATAGTGATATCCCATCGGGAAATATATTGCCCCTCCCATATCCAACAAATAGCGAAATAACTGAAGAGTATCAAAACACACTCATTATTGGAAGAAATAATAATGATACAGAAAGATTCAAATTAATTTCTCTAGAATATAATAAAAAGTAGTAATATTTACAACTTTTTATTTTTTTAGCACTTTTACTTGACAAGTGCCAAAAACAAGAGTAGACTATACTTAGCACTCAGGAAGGAAAGTGCTAGGAGGTTAATGTTATGTTGAGTAAAAGACAGAACAAAATCTTAAAACTGATAGTTGAAAAATATATCAAGAATCCAATTCCAGTAGGCTCAAAAGTAATTTCGAAAGCAATCAATTGCTCCAGTGCTACTGTTAGAAACGAAATGGGAGAGCTTGAAAAACAAGGACTATTAGAAAAAACTCACACTTCATCTGGAAGAGTTCCATCTGAGGCTGGATATCGATATTATGTTGATAACTTAATGGAACTAAAAAAGATGAACGGCGAAGATATGCTAAAATTACAAATGGTTTTTAGAAACCAACAACTAGCTCTATCCGATGTCATAACAAAGAGTTTGCAAGTGATATCAGATATGATGAACTACACCACAGTAGTGCTAGGGTCAAATTCTCATGAGAATCTTCTAAAAAAAGTAGAAGTCATTCCGATTGATGAAGAAAATTTGACTGTAATTGTAGTAACCGATAAAGGACACGTGGAACACAAAACTGTAAATCTAAAAGATGTTTCTTTAGAGGAAGTAGAAAAAACTGTTAACCTCATTAATAATTTAATTTCCGGTACTCCAATAGATGAAGTAGGGAAAAAACTAGAGTTTGAAATTAAACCAATTATAGGAAATTATGTAAAACAGCATGAACAATTATATAACGCTTTCTACCATGTATTTACTGATTTCACTAACCAAGAAGTCAGTGTTATGGGAAGAAACAAGATGCTAGAACAACCTGAGTTTTCATCAAACATTGAGAAAATTAAAACAGTTTTCAACAAATTAGACGAAAAAGAAATTTTAAGTAATATTGAAGAAGATGATGATAACAATATAAAAGTCTATATTGGTAATGAGAACAATATTGATAGCGACGTAACGGTTATTCAAACGAAATTTAAAAAAGGAAACGAAGAAGGAACTATTGCCATTATCGGACCAAAACGAATGGAATATGACCGTGTCGTTGGCTTGTTAGATTATATGAAGAAAAATATAGAAAGGTAGGCTTTTATGAGTAAAAAAAATAAGGACAAGCAACAAGAACCAGAACTGCTAGAAGAAACAAAGGAATTAGAACAAGATACTAAAATAAATAACGAAATGTTAAAATTAGAAGAAGAACTTCAAAATTTAACAGAAGAAAATAAAGCCTTAACAGAAAAAGTTAAATTAATTCAAGCTGATTCCATAAACTATCGAAAAAGAAAAGATGAAGAAACAGCAAATGCTATGAAGTATGCAAATCAAGATATTATTAAAGATTTATTAAATGTTGTTGACAATTTAGAAAGAGCACTAAAAAGTGATAATAGCTCTGAAAATGATGGTGAAAATGAAAAAATTAAAAAATATCAAGAGGGAATTCGCCTTATTTATGAGAATTTAATGAGTATCTTAAAAGGCTATGGAGTAACAGAAATAAATCGTGTTGGAGAAATATTTGATCCTAACCAAGAACAAGCCCTTATTACTGAATGTGTAGAAGATAAAGATGATGAAGTAGTACTTGAAGTATTACTAAAAGGGTACAAATTAAAGGAACGTGTAATTCGTCCAGCAAGTGTTAAAATAAATCAAAAATAAATAGAAAAGGAGATAAATATATATGAGTAAAATAATAGGAATAGACTTAGGAACCACAAATTCATGTGCATCTGTTTTAGAAGCAGGAGCACCTAAAATAATCCCAAATCCAGAGGGAGGAAGGACAACACCATCTGTTGTAGCTTTCAAAAAAGGAGAAAGAATAGTAGGAGATGCTGCAAAAAGACAAGCATTGACAAATCCAAATACCGTTATTTCTATCAAAAGAAAAATGGGAACTAATGAAAAAGTTGAATTAGAAGGAAAGAAATACACCCCAGAAGAAATTTCAGCTATGATCTTATCATACATTAAAGATTATGCAGAAAGCTATTTAGGAGAAAAAGTAACTAAAGCTGTTATTACAGTTCCAGCATACTTTAACGATTCTCAAAGACAAGCTACAAAAAATGCTGGAAAAATTGCTGGATTAGAAGTTGAAAGAATTATCAACGAGCCTACAGCTGCAGCACTATCATATGGCCTTGAAAAGAATGAAGGACAAACAATTTTAGTTTATGACTTAGGTGGAGGAACTTTCGATGTATCAATTCTAGAAATAGGAGATGGTGTATTTGAAGTTAAATCAACCGCTGGTAATAATCACTTAGGTGGAGATGATTTTGATAACAGAATTATTGATTACTTAGTAAAAGAGTTCAAAAAAGAGACTAAAATTGATTTAAGAGACGATAGCATGGCTATGCAACGTTTAAAAGAGGTAGCAGAGAAAGCTAAGAAGGATTTATCAGGAATGGTATCTACTCAAATTTCAGCACCATTTATCGCTAAAGGTGAAGATGGAGAACCAGTTCATTTAGATATGACATTAACACGTGCAAAGTTTGAAGATTTAATATCAGACCTAGTAGAATCAACTATTGAACCAGTAAGAAAAGCTATTAAAGATGCTAAAATGACAAAGAAAGATATTGATAAAGTAATCTTAGTCGGAGGATCAACTCGTATACCTATGGTATATGATATGATTACCAAAGAATTAGGAAAAGAACCATCTCGTGAAGTAAACCCAGATGAAGCAGTAGCTATGGGTGCAGCTATTCAAGGTGGTGTATTAACCGGAGATGTTAATGATATTGTATTATTAGATGTCACTCCATTATCATTAGGTGTTGAAACTTTAGGTGGTGTAATGACCACGTTAATTCCAAGAAATACAACAATCCCAACATCACATTCTGAAGTATTTTCAACTGCTCAAGACAATCAACCTGGCGTAGATATCCATATTCTTCAAGGTGACAGACCAATGGCTGCTGATAATAAGACACTTGGAAACTTCCAACTAACAAATATTCCACCAGCTCCAAGAGGTGTTCCACAAATCGAAGTAAAATTTGATATTGATGCTAACGGAATTGTAAATGTTACCGCTAAAGATTTAGGAACTAACAAAGAACAATCAATCACAATTACTTCAACAACAAATTTAAGTGATGAAGAAATAGAAAAAATGCGTAAGGAAGCTGAAGAAAACAAAGAAGCTGATGAAAAGAAAAAAGAAGAAGCTGAAATTAAAAATGAAGCTGAGCAAATGGTCTTCCAAACTGAAAAAGCAATAAAAGACTTGGGTGATAAAGCAGATAAAAAAGAAGTAGAAGAAGCTGAAGATTTAATTAAAGATTTAAAGAAAGCTCTTGAAAAAGGTGATATTGATGAAATTAAATCTGAAAAAGAAAAACTTCAAGAAAAAGCAATGGCTTTAGCAACAAAAGTTTATGAACAAGCAGCAAAAGAACGTCAAGCTGAAGAGACAACAGAAGATAATAATGAAGAGAAAAAAGATAAAAAAGACAAAAAGAAAAAAGATGATGATGTCGAAGAAGCTGACATTGAAGAAGAATAATATAATAAAGTTCTAGATTTCTAGAACTTTATTACTATGATATAGGAGAGATTATGCAATACAAGAATAGATCGGATGTACCTGAAAAATATAAATGGAACTTAACTGATTTCTTTAAGGATGAAGAAGAATTTAATAAGACATTTAAAGAAACAAAAAAAATAATAAATAAATTACCTTCATATAAAGGGAAACTACACGATGCTAATAAATTATATAAATTTATTGAATTAGAAGTAGAAGCAATAGCAAAATGGGAAAAATTATACGTCTATTCATACTTAATAAATGATCAAGAGTTAGGAAATTCTAAAAGTATTAAAAGAAAAGAAAAGTGTGAAAAACTAAACGTAGAATTATGCAATAATACAAGTTTCTATGCTCCAGAATTATTAAAATTAACTAAAGAAGAATATTATAAGTTATTCAAAGATAATCCAAAATTAAACGAATATAAATTTGATTTAGATAAAACTTTTAGAAGAAAAGAGCATATATTAGATGCCGAAAAAGAAATAATAGTAAATAATTTAGTTCAAGCAACAAATCATTTTGAGGATATTTATGCAAATTTAACAAATAATGAAATAGATTATGGAAAAATAAATATTAATGGAGAAGAAATAGTAATTGCTCCAACTAATTATAGAAAATTGATGAAAAACAAAGATGAATCAATAAGACGAGAAGTATACGAAAAATTCCATAGTAATATAACAAAGCACAATACAACATTCGCCTCACTTTTAAATTCTTATGTGTCAATGAAAGATAAATTAAGTAATATTTATAATTTTAGTGATACATGGAATGAAAAATTATTTCAATATAATTTTACTAACAAAGTCTATGAGTCTCTAGTAGACACTGTTTTAGCTAATATTAAGCCAATCAATAGATATTTTGAATTAAAGAAAAAAGCCCTTAACAAAAAAATCCTAAAACCATGGGATTTAGCACTAGATATAGTAAATAATGATAAAAAATATACTATAGAAGAAGCTCAAGAACTATGTTTAAAAGCGATTAAGCCTCTTGGAGAAGAATACTATAAAAAATTTAAAAAGATATTTGATAATAGATACATAGACTATTGCCAATATAAAGGGAAACAATCAGGAGGATATTCGATTTCTACAATGCTAAATGACTCAAGGATATTAATGAGCTTTAATGATGACCTAGAATCAGTATCAACAATTATTCATGAAGGTGGACATAATGTACATCACCAACTTACAAAAGAAAATAACTCATTAATTTATAGAAATACCGAAAGTGTAGTAGCAGAAGTAGCATCTTTAACTAATGAATGTTTATTATCAATGTATCTTGCTGAACATGGTAAAACCAAAGAAGAAAAATTAAGTGGCATTAAGAATATAATGGATGTAATAGCATCTAATCTATATGGAACAGTAAGAGAAGGTAAAATAGAACAAGATTTTTATGATTTGGTACATAATGGAGAAATGATAACAGCTGATTTCTTAAATAAAGAAACAAAGGAATCTCTAAAACTATATTATGGAAAAAATGTTGAGATAGATGACTATATTGAATCAAGTTGGATATCAAGAAGCCATTATTACATGACATTTTATCTATATAGTTATGCAATAAGTATATGTGTTGCAATATCTCTTTCAAACAAAATATTAAATAATGATCAGGAAGCATTAAATAATTATATTAAATTCTTAAAATGTGGATCAAATATGTGGCCACAAGATATATTTAAAATACTAGGGGTAAATTTAGAGGATAAAAAAGTATATGAAGATGCATGTAATTATTTAAATAAATTAATAGATAAGTATTATGAGGTAATAGCCGAATAAAGAAAGGAGGAAATTATGGCAGATAAGAGAGATTATTATGAGGTTCTAGGAGTGTCAAAATCTGCAACAGAAGCTGAAATAAAAAGCGCCTATCGTAAAAAAGCCAAAGAATTACACCCAGATTTAAATAAAGATGATCCTCATGCAGAAGAAAAATTTAAAGAAGCTCAAGAAGCTTATTCTGTATTATCGGATGCTAGCAAAAGGAAAATGTATGACCAATTTGGACACACTGGAGTATCTGGTGGCAGTGGTAATCCATATGGCGGATATGGAGGTGGTTATACTAATTTCGATGCTTCAGATTTTGATTTTGGTGACATTTTTGATTCCATTTTTGGTGGCTCTGGTGGAGGCTTTGGTGGCTTTTCTGGCTTTGGTGGTAGAACTAATTCCAAACGAGCATCTCGCGGTAGTGATGTTTTGATGAGAATGGATTTAGACTTTGAAGAGGCTATCTACGGATGTGAGAAAAAGTTCAATTTAGACGTTATCGAAGAATGCGATGAGTGCCATGGCCGTGGTGGTTTTGATAAAGAAGAATGTTCAGCATGTAATGGTACAGGTACAGTAACAACTCAGCAGCAAACAATTCTAGGTTCGTTTATGTCTCGCTCTACTTGTTCAAAATGTAACGGGCAAGGTAAAATATATAAAAGAAAATGTAATGAATGTAATGGCAAAGGTAAAATAAAAACGAAAAAGAAAATCACAATTAATATTCCTGAAGGAATTAATACTGGCGATCGCCAAAAGATTAGTGGTAGGGGAAATCCTGGATCAAATGGCGGAGCCAACGGCGATTTATATATCGAGTTTGTTGTCGGTGAACATAATTATTTTGTTCGCCAAAATGATGACATTTATTTAGAAGTGCCACTAACAATAACTGAATCTATTCTTGGATGTAAAAAAGAAATTCCTACAATATATGGTAATGTAAAAATAAACATAAGTAGTGGGATAAATAGTGGCGATAAACAAAGAATTAAAGGAAAAGGTGTTAATAATCGATATCGAGGTCGCAAAGGAGATATGTATTTGATTTTCAAAGTTTATAATCCAAAAAGCTTGACTAGAGAGCAAAAGTCAATAATAGAAAAATTAGCCCAAACTTCACTAGAAACTGAAGAAACAAAAAAATTTAATAGATTTACTGAGAAGAATGGCCGTTAGTCATTCTTCTTTACGTGATGTATACAAAAAAAGTAAAAGTTCATATCTTTACTATTGTCTTTTTGTTATAAGCAAGATAAAATATAAGAAAGGAGTGAGAGAGTGAGTAGAGTAGAGTTAAAACAATGGGCAAAAGAGAAAATTAAGGGACATATCTGGGAAATTCTTATACCAATAGTAATAGCTGGAATTTTATCAAACCTTACAATTCCAAAAGTAGTAAATGACAATGGAACAATGAAAGTAACTGTAGGATTAAGTTTGTCAATCTTCTTCTATTTTATACAAGTTGGTTTGGCATATTTTATGGTGAGGTTTGTAAAAGATGAAAAGTATGAATTCAAAGATTTATTCCGTTTTACGAATGATTATGTTCGTATATTCATCGTAAATATATTGCAAGGTATCTTTGTGTTTTTATGGTCACTATTATTAGTTATTCCAGGAATTATTAAGGCATTTGCATATTCACTAGTGCCATTACTTTTATCAGATGACAAATATAAAGATTTAAGCTATACTGAGCTATTAAAGAAAAGTGAAGAAATAATGAATGGTCATAAAATGGACTTTTTTATGCTTATATTAAGCTATATTGGATGGCATTTTGTAGCAATCTTTACACTAGGATTATTAGAAATTTGGATTATTCCATATGAAACAACTGCTACTTATCGATTCTTAAACGATGTTAAAGAAGCTTACGAAAAACAAAATGGATTATCTACTAACGAAGAAGCTACAGTCCCAGAAAAAAAAGATAGCTTCTGTCCAAATTGTGGTTCCAAAATCCCTGATGGTAGCCAAAATTGCCCAAATTGTGGTTAAAAAAACAAACTCAAACCCCGATTCAAAATTCTAATGAGCCGGGGTTTTTATTTTTTTAATAACTATAAATAATTTTAAAATTATATTGAAAGTGAGAGTTTATAATGACTTTTTTTATTCCCATAATCTATTTTATATTAGCTAATGGTCTAATAGTTATACTATCCAATAAGAATTTTGAAAAATGCTTGCCTATAACTATAATGCTATCAACGTTTACACTTTACGCAAGTCAGCTACTTTTCAAAACATTTAAAATAGGTTTCTTAATAAATATCTTATTACCAGTCGCTTTTTTACTTATTTTTTTAAAAAAATATAGGATAAAAGAAATAACTGATTTTAAAAATAAATTCTTTTCTAATGGTTTTTTCTTATTCATAATAATATATATATGTATATATTTTTTTGACTTACATAGGGTTTTTACAAAATGGGACGAGTTTTCTCATTGGGGAGTAATGGTAAAAGAAATGTATCGTCTTGATAGTTTTTACTCAATTAAGGCATCTACATTAATGGTGCATAAAGATTATCCACCGATTATACAGTTATTTGAACTTTTCTATTCAAAACTATCAGGAGGATATAAAGAAGCTTATTTAGAAATGGCAGTTCATCTATTAAACCTATCCTTATTTATTCCATTTATTTCTAAAATAAAACCTAATAATAAAAAAAAGTGGTTATTAAAAACGATTATTATAATTACATCAATATTCTTAATATATTTATTATTTGATAGGCATAATATTATCAATACTATATATGTTGACTATACTATGTCAATAGCAACAGCCTATTTATTAGCAACTATTATTATAGAAAAAGATTTGTTCGATAATTTCACAATAATAAATTTATCAATAGGACTATGTTTTTTATTATTAATAAAACAAATGAGCTTACCACTATATTTAATGGTAATATTCTTATTTACTATTAGTGTTATAATAAAAAGGAAAAGTTCATT
>OCTX012184123.1_pt1 | contig 16181 bp, 15 predicted proteins | sample 1539691 | NCBI WGS metagenome assembly OCTX01 (sample SAMN02144231, study PRJEB22623) | gut metagenome | biome: sheep rumen | host: Ovis aries | place: New Zealand | reverse complement strand
CACTTCTGAAGAGAGAGGTGGACAGAGTTGATCCTGTAAGAAGTAAATTTGGTACTATTACAAGAGATGAGATCAGACTTGAAGACAGGATGGTTGAGATAAGAAATGAGATAAAAGGTCTGAAAAGTATTAATTTCAGAACTCTTCTTGGAAGTAAGAGGGGAAAGATTAATCTGATAGTTTCGTTCCTTGCCATTCTGGAGCTTATGAAGACAGGAGTTCTTATCATAAGGCAGGAAGAAATGTTTGGGGATATTATTATAGATTCGCTGGAGTAGATAAATGAGTGATACAAATGTTAAAGCTAGTATAGAAGCGGTTCTCTTTGCTATAGGCGGGGCGCTGGAGGAAAGTAAACTGATAGAGGCATTATCTGATGAGGAGAATCAGTTCTCTAAAAAGGAGCTTAAGAAGCTTATAGCCGAGATGCAGGAAGAATATGACAAAGAGGATAGAGGTATAAGACTTATAGAACTGGATAATAAATATCAGTTATGTACAAAGAATGAATACTATGACATCCTGGCGAAAATCGTAAATATGCCCAAGAAGCATGTTCTTACAGATGTTCTTCTTGAAACACTTTCTATAGTGGCTTATAAACAGCCTGTAACCAGAGCTGAAATAGAAAAAATCAGAGGTGTTTCCTGCAGTCATGCTGTTAACAGACTTATAGAATATAATCTTATTATGGAAGTGGGGAGACTTGATGCTCCAGGACATCCGATACTTTTTGGTACAACTGATGATTTCTTAAGGAGCTTTGGAATCTCATCTATGGATGAACTTCCTGATATATCACCGGATAAAATTGAAGACTTCAAGCGACAGGCTGAAGAGGAAGCGGGAATAGAGGTAACTACCTAAATGATAGATGTTCTGATTTTACCTGTAATAGTAATTGTGCTTATAATACTATTCTTTGTTGAATCCCATCGTGAGCTTAATATGATCACGACGACTGAATATATAATTGATTCAGACGTACCGGATGATATGAAAGGCAAGTGCATAGTATTTATTTCGGATTATCATGAAGCCGAAGATGGTAAGCATAATGATAAAATCATAGATATGATAAAAAAAGAGAGTCCTATGTGTGTGATTGCCGGAGGTGATATGGTTAATTCCAATGAAAATCCGGCAGATGAACATCCGTCTATTGAGCTGCTTAATAATCTGGCAGAAAATTATAAGGTATACTATGCCTATGGAAATCATGAGAAAAGGCTTGCTATAGATTATCATGAGGTTGGAGCCAAGTGGAATAAATATCTGACCCGACTTAATAAAGATATAGAGATACTTCAGAATAAGTCAGTAAAGCTGACAGATAATACATATCTGTATGGACTTGATATTCCGATTGAGAAATACGGACGTATCAGGTATCCTAAGTTAAGTGTTAATGAGATAAATGAAATGGTAGGTAGTAAACCGGAAGGTTCTTATACTATTCTTCTTGGGCATACTCCGGACTTTTACGAAGGATATGCAGAGTGGGGAGCGGATCTTATATTGTCAGGACATTTTCATGGTGGCATCATAAGGGTTCCCTTTATAGGTGGATTAATATCTCCGCGAATGTACATGTTTCCTAAATACGACTACGGCAGGTACAGGATAGATAAATCCACTATGATAGTAACAAATGGAATAGGACAGCATTCGATTAAAATCAGATTTAATAATATTCCGGAAATTGTTATAATCAGATTTAAATGAATAAAGAAGGTTTTGTTAAAATGTGGGATAGTAATGTTAAAAGAAACGTTCTAATAGTGTTGTTGAGTTTTATTGGACTTATTCTTCTGACATATGAATATGGTGTTATAGCCTCTTATAAATATTATGCTCCTGGAACTGTTATAAATAATAAATATGTTGGACTTAAGACTATTGATTATGCTGATCAGGTTCTATATGAGAATCCGTCAGAATATACACTTAAAATGAAATTCAGAGATCAGGATTATCTGATAAGTGGATATGATATAGATCTGAATTATAGTTATAGAGAAGATCTGGAGAATATAAAAAACGGACAGAGTCCATTTATGTGGCCGATGTATCTTTCGGCACCTGATCATAAAATAAAGAAGAAGATAACATTTGACAGAAATAAACTGGTTGAATATATAGACAGCTTCGAATCTATGCAGTCTAAGAATATGAAGAAGCCGAAGAATCCGACTATTGAATTAAATGATGATGGGGTTGTAGTAGCAGTTCCACAGGATCCGGGTTCGGTTATAGAAGATAAGAAAGAGGTATATAAAGCTGCTGTAAATGCTGTTAATTCTGAGGAAAAAGAACTGGATATAGATAAAGCAGGGCTGTATAAGATATCCAGATATACTGTAGACTCAGCAAAAGTAAAACAGTGTGTTAACAGATGTAATAGAATCGTTGGACTTGGAGTAAAATATTATTACGGCGATACTGAACTGGAGCTTGAACCATATCAGCTCTTTGGTACCATAAAGATATCTGACAAGTACGATATGATTATCAGCAGACAAAAGGTTCAGGAGATGCTTGAAAGCTTTTCCCGATTACATGATACATACAGTTCAATCCGTAAATTTAAGAATCATAATCATAAATATATATCTATTACGAATTCTGATTATGGATGGGAAATGGATATAGAAAATGAGACAGATGCTCTTTATAAGGATATGATACATCATAAGTCGGTATCAAGAGAGCCGGCAATGCTCCACACAGGATTTACCTATAATAAAAAAGGTGATGATATAGGTGGTACATATGCTGAAGTAAGTCTGGATGAACAGATGATGTTTTTCTATAAGGATAACAGACTTGTATTATCTACAGAGGTGGTTACGGGAAATATAAATCTTGGACGTTCAACTCCTCCCGGAATATATGATGTTGATTATCATCAGACACCTGCAACTTTAAAAGGTGAAGATTATGAGACTAAAGTAACTTATTGGATGCCGTTTAATGGCGGTATTGGATTCCATGATGCTACGTGGAGAGGTATATTCGGTGGTGATATATATACTTATGATGGTTCTCATGGTTGTGTAAATATGCCATATAGCAGTGCTGAAGAACTATTCTTCGAAATTGAGGACGGCACACCGGTCATAGTGTATTGATAGAGGGTATTATATGATAGCAATAACTCTTGGATCTGGTCTTGGTCAGCTTGCTGATGAGATAGATGCAGATAGAATAATTGAATATAGTGATATCGATTCTTCACTTAAATCGACAGTTGAAGGACATAAAGGTCGTATAGTAATAGGAAAAATCAATGGAGTAGATATAGCTGCTATGCAGGGGCGTATTCATTATTATGAAGGATACACTATGCAGCAGGTTATAACTCCGATTAAGTATATGATTGAGGAGCTGGGAGTTGATAAGCTTATTCTTACAAATGCAGCTGGCGGTATCAATGAATCTTTCACACCGGGAGACCTGATGATAATACGTGATCATATATCTTCTTTTGTTCCTTCTCCTCTTATAGGAGTGGATCTGACAAAGGAGACTGGTGCAAGATTTCATGACATGACAAGAGTATATGATGAGGATATGTCATTACTCATCAGATCTGAAGCAGATAAGCTGGGGAGAAAAGTGCAGGAAGGTGTATATCTTCAGACTACAGGACCGAACTATGAAACTCCGGCTGAGATAAAAGCATTCAGAACACTTGGAGCGGATGCTGTTGGTATGAGTACTACAGTAGAGGCTATGTATGCACATGCAAGAGGAATAAGAGTGTGCGGTGTTTCATGTATATCAAATCTTGCAGCAGGTATGACAGGTGAGACGCTCTCGCATGAAGAAGTGCAGAGGATTGCTGATAAGACGGGTAAGTTTTTCAGAAAACTTATGAGAAATGTTATCACAGGTTTAAAAGCTCTTGACATTGAAGAGTATAAAAACTAAAATTAACAGGTAGGTTTATTACATACAGAAAGGATGTGACAAGATGAAAACAAAAGTACTTTCGCTTCTTGTAGATAATACATCTGGTGTTCTTAGCCGTGTGTCAGGAATGTTTAGTAGAAGAGGATATAATATAGACAGTCTTACTGTGGGCGTGACTCAGGATCCCAGATATTCAAGAATGACAGTTGTTGTTACAGGAGATGATAAGATTCTGTCACAGATAAAGAATCAGTTAAATAAGCTTGAGGATGTTATCGAGATTACAGAGCTTAAAGATGGAGAGTCTGTAACAAGAGAACTTGTACTTTTGAAAGTGAAAGCAAGTAACGAGGAGAGACAGCAGATTATCTCTGTGGCAAATGTATACAGGGCTAATATAGTTGATGTATCTCCTGATTCACTTATAGTAGAGCTTACAGGAACTATCAATAAAATACATGCATTTATTAATCTTCTTGATGGTTTCGAGATACAAGAACTTGTAAGAACCGGAATAACAGGACTTACAAGAGGAGTTTATGATAATTTTTAATTTTTTTATATATAAAGGGAGGCACTAAAAATGTCAGATTTAAAGATTTTTTATGAAAAGGATTGTAATTTATCACTTCTTGATGGAAAAACAATTGCAATCATTGGTTATGGTAGCCAGGGCCATGCTCATGCACTTAACCTTAAGGAGTCAGGAGCTCACGTAATCATTGGATTATATGAAGGTAGTAAGTCATGGAAGAAAGCTGAAGAGCAGGGCTTTGAAGTTTATACAACAGCAGAAGCTGCTAAGAAGGCAGATATTATAATGATTCTTATCAACGATGAGAAGCAGGCAGCTATGTATAAGAACGATATAGAGCCAAATCTTGAGCCAGGAAACATGCTTATGTTTGCTCATGGTTTCAATATTCACTTTGGACAGATAGTTCCTCCTGCAGATGTAGATGTTACAATGATCGCACCTAAGGCACCTGGACATACAGTACGTTCAGAGTATCAGGCTGGAAAGGGTACACCTTGTCTTATCGCTGTATATCAGGATGCAACAGGTCATGCACAGGATCTTGCACTTGCTTATGGTGCCGGAATCGGTGGAGCAAGAGCCGGACTTCTTGAGACTACATTCAGAATTGAGACAGAGACTGACCTCTTCGGTGAGCAGGCTGTACTTTGTGGTGGTGTTGTTGCTCTTATGCAGGCTGGTTTCGAAACACTTACAGAAGCTGGATATGATCCAAGAAATGCTTACTTCGAGTGTATTCATGAGATGAAGCTTATCGTAGATCTTATTTACCAGAGTGGTTTTGCAGGAATGAGATATTCTATCTCTAATACAGCTGAGTATGGTGATTACATCACAGGTCCTAAGATCATTACAGAGGATACAAAGAAGGCTATGAAGAAGGTCCTTTCTGATATCCAGGATGGTACATTTGCTAAGGACTTCCTTCTTGATATGTCATCTGCAAGTGGACAGGCTCATTTCAAGGCTCTTCGTAAGCTTAAGGCTGAGCATCCTGCAGAAGTTGTAGGTAAGGAAATCCGTTCACTTTACAGCTGGTCAGATGAAGATAAGCTTATCAACAACTAATATATAATCAAGGATAATCCTTGGTAAATAAATGAACTATAAGGACGACTTAGGCTTGTTTAAGTCGTCCTATAATTTTATTATCTTATAGGGGGTATAAAAAATGGTTACTGTAAATAATGTATTCAATAACGAAAACATGAAAGTTATTGCGAGTGCTGGTCCATATTTTATATATGAGCATCAGGCAGATCTTTCGGTTACACCTTACTCAGCAGAGAGTGCTTATTTTATGCATCAGATGAATGTAAGAAGAAGACAGCTTCTTGTTCAGTTGAATAATTCATCTATAAAGATGCAGGCTGGGGCTATGCAGTGGATATCTGGAAATGTACAGGTATCTTCCGGTGTAAAAGGAGTAGGTAATTTCCTTGGAAAAATGGTTAAGGGTGCTGTCAGTGGTGAATCAGCAGTTAAGCCTGAATATTCAGGATCCGGTTTCGTAATGCTTGAACCTACATATAAGCATCTGCTTATAGAGGATGTGGGGTCATGGGGTTCAGGAATAGTTCTTGATGATGGTCTGTTCCTTGCCTGTGATGCTGGAATCAAGGAGACAATTACAAGAAGATCTAATGTATCATCAGCACTTCTTGGTGGAGAAGGTCTCTTCAATCTGTGTCTTTCCGGTCCGGGATACGCAGTTCTTGAAAGTCCGGTTCCAAGATCAGAGCTTTATGAATTCGTTCTTCAGGATGATGTACTGAAGATAGATGGTAATATGGCTATAGCATGGTCAAGCTCACTTCAGTTTACTGTTGAGACTGTTACAGGAAATGCTATTGGCTCAGCTGCAACTGGAGAAGGCTTTGTAAATGTATATCGAGGTACCGGTAAGGTGCTTATGGCGCCTACAAACAATGCGCCAATTGCTTCTACAGTTAATGGTCCGGAAACAACTGCTACTTCTTCACAGGGAATAGCTGGAAGTATAGCAAGCAGTCTGTTTAATGCATAGAGTTTATCTTACTTATAGTCTTTATTAAAAAGGAAAAATATCTGATTATATGAATCATCTGGAAGCACAATCATATATAATGCCTTTTATAGATGGAAAAATTCCGGTAAAAAAGCAGAGTGATTTTGTTCTTCATATGTGCAACTGTAAGAAGTGCCATGAGGAGCTTGAGATTTATTATACTCTGATGGTAGGTATGAGACAGCTTGATAATAATCAGGAATTATCGACTGACTTTAACAGAGATCTGGAAAATGAGTTAAACAAACTTAAGGTAAAGGCAAATAATAAGAAGAGGCTTTCATTATCTCTCTTTTCTATAGTTTTCATTTTTATGATTATGATAGGGGCGATATCCTATACAGGTGGTTTGGCAAGAGTCTATTTGTTCGAACAGAATACAAAAAAAGAGCAGCAGGGGCAGTACTATTTTAGAGACAGCCTTAAGGACAAGCTTTGTATAGAAACAACAGATAGAGTTTATAGTTCTGAACAAATACAAAAAGCAGATGTCATATCAGATTTTGACCGTATTAGAGCCTATAACAGGATGAAAAATGATATGAATAAGATACTTGAAATAGGGGAGGAATTAAGAAATGCCGAAGTTACTACTGATTGATGGAAACAGCATAATGAACAGAGGGTATTTTGCACTCCCTAAAGAACTTACAACCAGGAACGGCATTCATACGAATGCCATTCTTGGTTTTCTTAATATTTTTTATAAAGTATATGAAGAGGAAAAACCTACCCATATAGCTGTTGCTTTTGATGTACATGAACCAACATTCAGACATAAAATGTATGAGCAGTACAAAGGAACAAGACATGGGATGGATGAAGAGCTTAGAGAGCAGCTTCCACTTATTAAAGAAATACTTTCTCTTATGGGAATAAGCTACTGGGAAAAAGGCGGTTATGAGGCGGATGATATAATCGGTACACTTTCCAGAGAGGCTATAAGAGACGGCTTGGAAGTGAGTATTCTGTCTGGAGACAGAGATCTGCTTCAGCTGGCTACAGATACAGTTCTTGTCAGAATACCGAAGACAAAGGCTGGCAAAACAACAGTCGAAAATTATTACGCAGATGACGTAGTGAAAGAATATGGGGTCACACCTGTTGAATTTATAGAAATGAAAGGTCTTATGGGAGATACTTCTGATAATATTCCCGGAGTACAGGGAATTGGTCCTAAGACTGCATCAAATATAATTCAGAAGTATCATTCTATAGAAGAAGCTCTTAAGCATATAGAGGAAATAAAACCTGATAAAGCAAGAAAGAATCTGGATGAACAACGTGAGACTGCACTTTTTTCGAGAGACCTTGCAACTATTAAACTGGACTGTGAGCTGGATGGCAGTGTTACAGATACAGAGATTGATAATAGTAATATATATGGCGAAAAAGTGTATTCCCGTTTGCAGGAGCTGGAACTTAAGAGTCTCCTGAAAAGATTTGATAATACAGAAGTTGCTGCTGTGGCAGAAACTCCTGTACTTGATATAGTTGAAAAGAGTTATTCAGAGATAATAGAGATAATTAATAATAATGACGAAGAACAAATCGGACTTAGTCCGTTTATAGTAGATGGAATGCTGGCGGGTGGATGTGTAGCAACTAGTGATAGCATTTATCTTACAAGAGACAGTGCTCTATCAGATATAAAAAAAGATATTAAAGAATCATGTACTATCGATATAATCAGTATTAAAGAACTGATAGATTTCTTTATGTTTGAGGAAAAAGATAAACTGTTTGATTTATCGATTGCAGCGTATCTTCTGGATCCGCTCAAAAATAGTTTTCCATATGATTATATTGCAGAGAAATACCTGGAAGTGAGTTTTCCTGAGGAGAAAGAGCTTCTGGGAAAGAAAGAGATAACCGTTTTCTCTATAGATGATGAGGATGTAAGAAAAGTACTTGCTTATAAAGCATATACGTCATTACATGCAGCAAAGCCACTAATTGAAAAGCTTGCAGAAGCAGGAGAAGAAGAACTTTACCGAAATATAGAATATCCTACTTTATTTGTGCTCAGAAGTATGGAACGTATAGGGGTAAAGGTTAATAAAAATACTCTTATCGATTATGGTAATGATCTAGATATAAGGATAAATAAGCTGACAGCAGATATTTATAATCAGGCTGGTGAAGAGTTCAATATTAATTCTACAAAACAGCTTGGAGTTATCCTTTTTGAGAAGATGGGACTTACCGGTTCGAAGAAAACCAAGAGCGGTTATTCTACAAGCGCTGATGTCTTAAATAAGATTAAGGATCAGCATGAAATCATACCAAATATACTGGAGTACAGACAGCTTACAAAGCTTAAGTCTACTTATGTGGAAGGGCTGATACATACTATAGCGCCAGATGGCAGGATTCACAGTACATTTAATCAGACTGTAACTGCCACTGGAAGAATAAGCAGCACAGAACCGAATCTGCAGAATCTTCCTACAAGAACAGCTCTGGGAAGAGAGATACGTAAGGCTTTTGTTCCTGAAGAAGGGTTTACATTTGTAGATGCTGACTATTCTCAGATAGAGCTTAGAGTCATGGCGGCTATATCGAAGGATGAGGCTCTTATAAATGCCTTCAATGAAGCGAAGGATATACATGCCATAACTGCATCGCAGGTATTTGATGTACCTTTAGAAAATGTAACTTCTGATCTGAGACGAAAAGCGAAGGCTGTTAATTTCGGAATCATATATGGTATCAGTTCATTTGGCCTCGGAGAAGATCTTGGAATATCAAGAAAAGAAGCTTCAGGTTATATAGAGAAATATTTTCAGACATACAGCAGAGTTAAACAGTATCTGGATGAAAAAGTCGAAGAGGCGAAAAAAGAGGGCTATGTAAAAACTCTTTATGGAAGAATAAGACCTATACCTGAACTTAAAAGCTCTAATTTTATGCAGAGATCATTTGGAGAAAGAGTTGCAATGAATTCTCCGATTCAGGGAACGGCAGCTGATATAATAAAGATTGCCATGATAAATGTATATAAAGAACTCAAAGAGAAGAATTATAAATCAAGATTAATTCTTCAGATACATGATGAACTTCTAATAGAAGCCAGTCTGGATGAAGAAGAGACTGTAAAGGAACTTATAGAAAGATGTATGACTGAAGCGGCGGATCTTGCTGTGGGACTCTTTGTGGATGTTCATTCAGGAAGTTCTATGTATGAAGCAAAATAAGCGTATAGACTAAATGGCAGAATGGTAAGAGAATGAAGATTATAGGAATAACCGGAGGAATAGGCTCGGGCAAATCATATGTCTTGGATATTTTAAAAGACATGAGTGGTATTTATACTGTTGAGGCTGATAAGATTGCCCATATGCTCTTTATGCCGGGTGAAGTGGTAAATAGAAGAATAATTGAGTGTTTTGGTAAAGAGGTTGAAGGAGAAAACGGCGAGATAAACAGAAATGCTCTGAAAGATATTGTAATGAATTCGGAGGAAGATTTAAAGAAGCTGAATTTAGTAGTTCACCCTGAAGTAAAGAAATACATTATCAGGGATATAGAAGATAAAGAAGCGTCCGGATACAGTCTGTATGTACTGGAAGCAGCTCTTCTCATTCAGGATGGGTATAAAGAAATATGTGATGAGATGTGGTATATCTATACCGACAAAGAGCTTCGTATCAAAAGACTTATGATTTCAAGAGGTTATGACAGGAAGACAGCTCTTGATTTTATGAGAAATCAACCGGATGATGAATTTTTTATTCATAACTCTGATATAGTTATTAATAATTGCGGTACTTTTGAAGAATTAAAGAAACAAGTATCAGACAGAGTGAAAAAACTGGTTTAATAATTATTGTAATATGTTATAATAATATTTAGACTTTTTATTTGGGGTAACTTATGTCTAACGAGTTTAAGACGGAGTTTTTACGAAAACTTGTAAAGTTTAACAGAGTAATATATGGATCATTGATCTTTGTGACACTATTTGCTACAGGCGGAGGATTAAATAATAATTTATTTCTCATGTGGTATTATGTTGTTGCGAGTGTTTTTTTTGCTGTTTTCGATCAGATTGTTTTTGCAAACAGAGTAAAGAGGATAGATAAGGGTAAGGCTAAATTCCCATCCATTCTGCTTGGCATAAGGACGTATTTATTTATTCTCATTCTGGCAATAGGAAGTGTATTTGGTGTAATGCCACATGTGATGTTTGCATCAGTATACATGGTGCTCCTATATATACTTGTTCAGGATATTGTTTTCTGTGATGTATTTAACAGTTATTCAAATAAGATAAGGATTGTATCTGTTATAGGAGTTTCATCCATTTTCCTTTATGTCATTCATTTTAGAACGATGGTTGAAGGTGTATGGTTTGCTGTATTTGGAGGCGCTTCAGTTATAGTTATTATTCTTGCATATATAATCTATGAAGTGTATGAGGCAACCATCAAGGAGCTGGATAAAAGATATACCAAGCTGTATTTTCAGAACTCCGATCTTATGGCAGAGAATGATAAGCTGGTTGAGTTCAGAGAGAAAGTAGAGAAAGTTAACAGCGAGATTAATTACCAGAAGATTAATCTCACAAAAGCTAATGACGATCTTGAGAAGTCAAATGAAGAATCAAGATCTCTTATCGAGGTTATGAAATACTTCTCGGCAAGCTTTGATGTAGAGAAGAATGTTCATGTTATGATTAATAATATCATGAAGGTCAAAAAGGCCGGTGCTGTAGGATTCTATATAGATAAGGATGTATACATGAATGATAAGCCTTATCTTGATGTAATATCGGCAAATGATGTTTCCGGCGTTATCATGAATCAGGATTTATATGATATATATAATGTGATTAAAAAAAGACGCAGTCTTGAGCCTCTTGTTTTGTGTGAGAATTATGATTTCAAATATCCGTATCTGGCAGGTGGAAATCTGTGTAATGCGGTAGCATTTCCGGCTTATGAGAATGATAATATATATGGTGTAATGGTAGTTGCATCAAGCAAATATGAATTCTTCCTTAATGGGTATTCTTTCTATGAATCATCAGTAATGGATTTTACTTCTGCGCTGATTTCTGACAGATTGTATCTCAAGACGGAAGATATGGCAAAGAAGGATGGACTGACTAAGATATATAACCGTATATATTTTAATCAGTTTTATCCGGAACTTATGTCTCAGATAAAAAGTGAAAATACATCTCTGACTGTGGCTATGATGGATATAGATCACTTTAAAAATGTAAATGATACCTATGGACATCTGGCAGGTGATGAGGTTATCAAGATGGTTGCCTCAGTAGATGCTAAGTATGCCAAGCTGTATAACGGAACGGCAGTCAGATTTGGTGGTGAAGAATTCCTACTTATCCTTAAGGATATGGATATAGCACATGCTCATGAAATTCTTGAAAGAATGCATGATGAGATTACAAAGAACATAGTTGAGTTTGAGGATCTGAAGATACCTGTCAACGTAAGTATGGGACTTGCTTCGTATCCTGAAACATGTAACAGAGTGGAGGATGTAATTGATCATGCAGATCAGGCGCTGTATTACAGTAAAGAGCATGGTAGAGGAAGAATAACAATAGACGGAAGAGAAGGAGAATAAAAAATGAATATTCTAGTCATCAATGCAGGTTCGACAACACTTAAGTATCAGCTTATCGATTCAGATTCTGAAGAGGTAAAAGCAAAAGGTTTATGTGAAAGAATCGGTGCAGAAGGTGGAATGCTGAAATACGATGTCATTTCAAAAGGTGAGAAAAAGGAAAAGCAGATAGATTTTCCTGATCATGGTGTAGCACTTAAGGCGGTAATCGATGTTCTTATTGATCCTGAAGATGGAGCTATAAGTTCTCTCGATGAGATAGGCGCTGTAGGACACAGAGTTGTTCATGGTGGAGAGTATTTCAGTTCATCTGTAAAGGTTGATGATGATGTTATAAAGAAGATAGAGGAATGTTCAGATCTTGCACCTCTGCATAATCCTGCAAACCTGCTTGGAATAAGAGCATGCCAGAAACTTATGCCAAATGTTCCTCAGTGTGTAACCTTTGATACAGCTTTTCATCAGACAATGCCTGAGAAGGCATATATGTATGGAATTCCATACAGCTATTATGAGAAATATAAAATTAGACGTTATGGTTTCCATGGAACAAGCCATAGTTATGTAAGTAAAGAAGCTCTCAAATATCTTGATAAGGATGTGGCTGATACTAAGGTTATAGTATGTCATCTTGGTGGTGGTTCAAGTATAACTGCTGTACAGGGTGGCAAGTCAGTTGATACATCAATGGGACTTACACCACTTGAAGGTCTTGTTATGGCTACCAGAAGTGGAAATATAGATCCGGCTATAGTTCAGTATATAGCTAATAAAGAAAATAAGACAGTTGATGAAGTTCTTAATATACTTAATAAGAAGTCTGGAATGTATGGTCTTTCAGAGAAGAGTGGAGATGCACGTGACATTGATGCAGGAGTAAAGGCCGGGGACAAGAAATCAATTATAGCATTTAATGCATTTGTTCATAGCGCTGTTAAACTTGTTGGAAGTTATGTTGCATCCATGAATGGTGTTGACCTGATTGCATTTACTGCAGGAATCGGAGAGAATGATGCTGCAGTTAGAAAAGCTATACTTGAGAACTTTGGTTATCTCGGTATTTCAATCAATGATGAAGTAAATAATGCAACACATGGTAAAGAAGCAGTTATCTCTACGGATGATTCAAAGGTTAAGGTTGTAGTTATTCCTACAAATGAAGAGCTTGCTATAGCCAGAGAGACACTTCAGCTTGTCAGATAGTTGTTTTGTAGATATACATAACGCTTTATAATTGTTTTGCAAATAATTAAAAATTTTGTTGACAAACCTATTCTTCATAAGTATAATATGTCGAGTGTGGTTTGAAACCAAGTTTTGTTTAAGGAGGTGTAATCGGTATGTCAATTTGTCCAAAGGGAAAAATATCTAAAGCTAGACGTGATAAGAGAAGAGCTAACTGGAAGATGTCTGCTCCAACCCTTGTAAAATGCAGCAAGTGCGGAGAACTTATGATGCCTCACAGAGTATGTAAGAACTGTGGCTCTTACGGTCAGAAAGAGATAATTGCAGTAGATTAATTATTAGATATTTATATGATAAATGAAGAACAGGTCATTTTGATCTGTTCTTTTTCTTTTACTTGAAAAAACTTAGCATATAGTCTACAATGATAAGGTTAAATTAGCCAAAGGTGGGTAAATATATGATAAATATAGTTATCGATACAATCGGTGGTGACAACGGCGCTGCAGTTTGTGTAAAAGGCGCGATAGAAGGACTTAAACAAAATGAAAATGTAAAACTGTTTCTTACCGGTCATAAGGAAGAAATAGATGGATTTCTAAGTGAGTTTGAATATGATAAATCCAGAGTAGAGGTAATAGACTGTTCGGAGGAGATTGATCTCAACGAACCGCCTGTTCATGCTGTCAGAGAGAAGAAGGATTCATCCCTTGTTGTGGGGCTTAACCTGGTAAAGGAAGGAAAGGCTGATGCTATTATCTCAGCAGGAAGCACAGGAGCTATACTTGCCGGTGGTCAGTTCGTTGTTGGAAGAGCTAAAGGGGTTAAGAGAACTCCGCTTGCTCATCTTCTTCCTACTGCTACAGAACCATCTCTACTCCTTGATTGCGGAGCTAATGTCGATGTAAAGCCTGAAGTTCTTGTTCAGTTTGCGCAGATGGGTTCTATCTATATGGAATGTGTATGTGGCATAGATAATCCTAAGGTTGCTCTTGCAAATATAGGTCTTGAAGAAGAAAAGGGTAATTCTCTGGTTAAAGCAGCAAATAAAATGCTGAAAGAGAATGAAAGCATAAACTATAAAGGATACATAGAAGCCAGAGCCATACCGTATGGCAAGGCTGATGTTGTAGTTGCTGACGGATTTGTTGGCAACACTATTATAAAACTATATGAAGGATTATCAAAGATGATCCTTAAGGAATTAAAAGGTGCCTTTTTATCTTCTTTTTCCAGCAAGGTAGGAGCTTTACTTGTTAAGAAGAATATGAAGAAGACACTTAAGAAATTTGATGCATCAGATAAAGGAGGCGCACCGCTTCTGGGATTAAAAGGTCTTGTAGTAAAGATACATGGTAATTCCAAGGAGGGCGAGGTTATATCTGCTATAGCCCAGTGTGTTTCATTTGTTGAGAATGATGTAAATGGAAAAATTATTAGAGGTTTTGAAGATGCGTAAAAGTGATTATTCTGAACTTGAGGAAATACTTGGTTATAAATTCAAAGATAGATCACTTCTGGATACTGCATTTACCCATAAATCCTTTTCAAATGAATCTTCTGAGAAGGCTCATTCCTATGAGCGTTTTGAATTCTTGGGAGATGCTATTCTTGAATTTGTTACCAGTAAGGAACTGTTTCTTGAATATCCCGAAAAAACAGAGGGTGAACTTACCAAGCTTCGTGCAAGTCTGGTCTGTGAATATACCTTATCTCAGATAACCAAGAATCTTGGATTTGGTGACTATCTCTATTTGAGTCATGGTGAAGAGATAACTGGAGGAAAAAACAGACCATCTATTCTTTGTGACCTGTTTGAATCAGTGCTTGGAGCGATATATCTGGATGGTGGTATTGATGAGGCCGAGAAGTATATAAAGAAGTTTCTTCTGAGTGATATAGAAGGAAAGTCTACATTTTATGATGCCAAGTCAATTCTTCAGGAATATGCACAGGGAAATGGACTGAAGCTGGACTATCGTCTTATATCCACACAAGGTCCCGAACATAACAGAGTATACAGAGTTGTGGCAAGACTTCAGGGCGAAGAGTACGAAGAGGGAACTGGTCCGACTAAGAAGATGGCAGAACAGGTTGCTGCCCATGAAACTATCAACAGGTTAGGTATTGAGTAATGTATTTAAAAAGCATAGAGGTAAATGGTTTTAAATCCTTTGCAAATAGAATAGATTTTAAGTTTGAAGAAGGAATAACCGGAATAGTTGGACCAAATGGTTCGGGAAAGAGTAATGTTGCAGATGCCGTAAGATGGGTTCTGGGTGAGCAGAGTGCTTCAAAGCTTCGTGGTTCCAAGATGGAAGATGTTATCTTCTCAGGAACAGAGCTTAGAAAGCCACAGGCAGCAGCATATGTAGCAATTACACTGGATAACTCAGATCATAGTCTTCCTATAGATTATAATGAAGTAACTGTTGCAAGACGTGTCTATAGGTCTGGTGAAAGTGAGTATCTGCTAAATGGAAATGTAACGCGTCTGAAGGACATAACATCCATGTTTTTTGATACAGGTATTGGTAAAGAAGGCTATTCTATTATAGGACAGGGTCAGATAGAAAGAATTCTTTCAGATAAACCTGATGACAGAAGAGCACTCTTTGATGAAGCTGCCGGTATAGTTAAATATAAAAAGAATAAGCAGATAACAGAGAAACAGCTTGATAATGAGCATATAAGTCTGAACAGAGTTAATGACATTTTGTCCGGACTTGAAGAAAGAGTAGAACCTCTGAGACAGCAGTCTGAGAAGGCGAAAATATATCTGGAGTTAAAGGATAGACAGAAAACTCTGGATATTAATTCTTTCCTTATAGAGATAGATAAGATAAGAGCTAAACTTGATGAGAATCAGGAGAAGCTGAATATCACAGAGTCTGATAC
>OCTX012113256.1_pt1 | contig 16185 bp, 19 predicted proteins | sample 1539691 | NCBI WGS metagenome assembly OCTX01 (sample SAMN02144231, study PRJEB22623) | gut metagenome | biome: sheep rumen | host: Ovis aries | place: New Zealand | reverse complement strand
CGACGCGCTCGGCTGCAGGCCGGAGCGTGCCGCCGGTGCCAAGCTGCTGCACGCCCTGCGCCATCGCCTCGCGGACCTCGTCGCGGCAGCGGGCGAGCCCAGGCTCCATAAAAGGACGCGGGGGGATCCGCCGCGCCGGATCGCCGTGCTCGTTGATGTACGCGAGCTCGGCGTTGCTGATCGTGTCGCCCTCGCGCATCGCCGTGGCGCGCGAGATGCCGACGAGCACCTCGGTGCGGACGGCGCGCTCGAGGTTTCGTGCGAGGTCTTCGGGCTTGACGCCCTTAAATTCGACCTTGATGCCCATCAGAGCTGCATCCCGCCGGCGCCGACAAGAGCGCGCAAGTCCAAAAACTGGCGCCCGTACACCGTCGCGCCGAGCTGCCCGTCGCCGGCATACGCACTGGCGTCGTAGCCCTCGGACCAGCTGACGCCGTCCGCGCTCTGGCTCTGGCTCGTCGCCGCGCCGGAGGCCGTGCCCGTCGGCAGTGAGTAGGCGTCGCTCGCCGCGTCATAGCGCTCCATCATCGTGAGATAGTGCGCCGTCAGCAGCCCCTGGCCGTAGTCCTGCAGGCCGGAGCGCGCCCAGCGTCTGGAGTTGACCATCACGGCCGCGAAATCGAGCCAATAGATGATGCGCGCGTCAGGATACTGCGTGCTGTCTGCAAATGGAGGATAGGCCGCGCGGAACGCGGCCACATCCATGCTCATTTTTTGCCCGCTCTTTTGACGGGCTTGGGATGCTGCGCGGGCTTAGCCGGGGCCGGTGCTGCGGGCTTGACCGCTGGCGCCACCGCGGGCGCAGCCGTCTGCGGCTCGGGCTTGGGCTCCGGCTTGGGATCGTCGATGATCTGCGCCAGTCCATCGGAGACAAGCGCCTTAAAATACCAGTGCTCTGCGAGTGCAGCGTCGATCTCATGCGCGCCGCACTCGAGCACTTTGTCACCGATGCGGACCGGGCGCTTGATGAGCGCCCGCATGGCTAGATCCCGTCGACGTATCCGACGGTCGTCGGATAGACGATCTCGACCTCGCCGATCACGCCGTAGACAGTCACGCCGTAGGTGTAGTCGTGCACCTCGACGGGCATCGTGGTCAGCGGCGTGCCCGCGATGCGGACCATGTCCTCGCCGCGGGTGTAGAGCACAGCGCGGTCGGTGCTGCCGGCGCCCAGACCGGGCAGGTAGCGGCTGTCGAGAATGTTGAGCTCGCGGCCGTTCTTGACGGCGCCAAACGAGCGGCGCTTGAGCCAGTCGAGGATGGTGATGTCGGGGATCGTGGTGCTCATGGGCGTGGTCGCGATCACCGCATACTGGTCAGGCGGCAGAATGAGCGTGTCAGGCGCGTGGCTGTAGCCGCTCGCCGTGTAGATCGCCTTGGCGGCCACGTTGATGTCCTCAACGATGTCGAGTGGCTGAGCGCTCGCCCAGTTGCCGTTGGTGGCGCTGGCGGCCGTGACGTTGGCGTCGTTGTACAGACCAGTAAAGCCGAGCTGCGCGTCACCGGTGGCGACAATCAGGTCCATGTCCAACTGATATTTCTTGTTGAGGGCACGCATCTTCTCGTCACTGATGTTGCGGCCAAGGGCCTGCGCGGCCTCGAGCTCAAAAACGGTATAGTCGATCGCCTGAGCCCAGGGGCGCAGGGCGTGCGTGACCATCTCGTCAGCGATGCCGACGGTCGGGATCGTGCCGTTGGCACGGCGGCCGGCCCACGAAATGCCGGGCGTAGCAATGCCGCCGTTGGCCGTCCAGGCCTGGCGGAAGAAAGCGGTCGCCTGATCGCCGAGGCCGACATTGGTGCGCATCGAAATGACCATCGGCCACTCGGTCTGCCCGGACAAGGGTTCGTTGAGCCGCATGTCGTAGGCGGTCAGCTGGCGAGTGAGAAATGCGGTGAGCGCGTCGCGCTTGGCTGCATCCATTTTGTACATGGTATCTACCTCCTCCTCTTACAGCACGCGGATCTGGGCGAGGTCGTAGTCGTCAGCCGTGCCCATAAAAATCGTGTTCGCGGCGGCAACCAGACCGGTGCCGCTGGCGGCCTCCGCGGCACCGACGGGCTCACCGGAGCTGCCGGCCGCGTTGCGGACATACACCGCGCCGCCGAAAGCGGGCACCGTGCTGCCGTAGACTTTGACGTTGATATATCCCTTGATCATGATGTCGATGGGCTGGTCGGGATCCGGCACGCCGCTGTCGCCGAATGCGGGATTCGCGCCGCCAAGCTGTACAGCGTCGGGGCGGACGCTCCAGCCGTAGATGCTGGCGGCCGTGTCGGTGCTGGTCAGCATGCGCACAGCGCCACCGCTGGCGAGCGCGACGGGCACGCCGTAGGCGGTGACGTTTTCGTTGGCATGCGTCTCGATGACGCTGTAGCTCTCGCGCGCGACCTGACCGGGCAGGCCGACGGGCATGGTTTTGCCGATGATGTTAAAAGCCATAAGTGATTACCTCCTCACTATTTGCCGAACTTAGCATAACGCTCCGCGACTTTGGCCGCGTAGTCATCCATCTGCGCGGCGTCACCGTGCGACACGGGCGACGGGATCGCGCTGTTGTTGATCGTCGCCAGCGCTGCCGATGCCGCCTTAAACACAAGCGCCACGCGGTTGTCCTTGACGTTCGCCCAGTTGTCGACCTTGTGTCCGGCCACGCTCATGATGATAGCGCGCTTGCGATCATCATCGCAGGCGCGGTCAAGCGCGCGGCGCATCGTGTCGAGCTTGGCCTTGCGCGCGTCGGCCTTGGCGTCGCTCTTGGGCAGCGCGTAGCGCATGCCGGGCGCGAGGATCTCGACCCTGTTCGCGAAGCCGAGCGGCTTGGCGTCGGTGCGCTCCTCGGCGGTCGTCTCGACGATCGCCTCCTCATCGAGCAGGTCGGTCTCGGCCTCACCCTCGACCTCGGCGCGCAGAGCGTCGCGCTCCGCCTCAAGTTCGGCGATGCGCGCTTTGAGCTCGTCGATCTCGTCGTCGCCTTTGGGCGCGCATTCGTCGGCCGTGGTCTCGGTCGTCTCGGTCGTCACCGTCTCGGTGCCGCTGCCCTTGCCGAGCAGCATGGCCAACATCTCTTTGACCTGATCCCACGAAAACAGGGATCCCTCTTTTACTTCCTTATCCATTGCCACTCCTCCTTTGGAGTCTCTGATCGCGCACTCACTGCCGGCGCGACCTGCCGGCACAAGCGCCACGTGATTGCCCCGGATATGCGTCTGTCGCTCCACACCGGGCTCCACCTGCTCGACGGTCACGTCATAACCGCAGCTGACCTCGCGCAGTCCACTATTTATCGCGTCAATCGCCGCGGCGTCGCTGATCACCAGATCAGCGATCACCTTGTCGGCGTCGTCGCCCTCACCGCGCCGGACGTTGGTCACGTGACCGACGGCATACTGCCGCCAGTCGTCCGGCGTCACCTCGTCCACGTCGGGATGGCCCAGCGTGACCGGCTTGCCCTCAAAACTCGCCAGCGCTGCCGGTGCAAACACCTGCTCAGGCTCACGGCGGCTGACGATCCGCCCGCTGGCATCCGGCTCGATGCCTGGGCTCATCCCCTCGCTGGCGTAGTACTCATACTCGCCCGTGCGCGCGATCGGCACGGCCGTGCATATCAAAAAGCCCTCCGGCGTCGTGTGACGCTGAGGGCCGAGCTCACTTGTTATTAAATAGCGCGCCATGCGCGTCACCTCACAATTTTACGAGTACATCAACGCGGCGCGGCCGCATTTTCCGATCCCCTGTCCGCACGTTGCCGGCGTATGCTTTTCGCCAGATGATATTCGCGTCAGGCTTTACATTAGATTCGTACTCGCTCATAAATACATCATGCATTTTTGCCAAAGTTGTCGCCCAACTTATAAACGCAGGATAATCAAACGGCGGCACGCCGTTATATTGAGACCCTGTTTTATACGGCGGGTCGCAATAAACAACGCTTCCGCTAGGGATAGGAATTTGCCGAAAATCAAAGTTTAAAAATTTTATGCTTTTATGAGCAAAATCTTTTTTTAATCCTTCCGCCGTCAATAAGCATTGATCCCTGTATTCACCACTCGGCACTCCTTTGATATATCTTGTTTTGTTCCGCTTCGCATATCCGTGGAACCAATCCCCCGCAAATGAACATCCAAATCCCGCGAACCCTGTCAGCGCGGGATTCTCGTCTTTGTGCGCCTTGATGTACTTATATTCCTCTTCGCTCAGGAATTGCGGCGGATCGAATGTGCCGTCAGCCACGCCACGCAACAGAGCAATCAGATAAGGGTGCAAATCATTACAGATGATCTTCACATCAGGCCGATACTCGCGAACTTTAATAGCGACAGCGCAGCCGCCGCAGAAGGGCTCGACATACGTGCCGCCAAAAGGGATATACTCAACAATTTTTGCGGCGATCTCTTTCGCTAGTCGTACTTTACCGCCTAAATATTGCATAAGTCTCACCTCTCATACGACCGGCTCCGGATAGCACCGGCAGTTGGGCAGCGCGCCGGCGTGGCCGGTGAGGCCGTCCAGCGTTGGCGGCTCGCTCCACTTGACAAACTGGCCATCCATCGCCGCGTGCGACGGGCGGACACGGCCGTCGTCGGCCGTGCGCCAAATATAGCCCTCACTGCCGATACTGACAGCGCGCGTCTGCGTGAGTATCGTCGTCTGCCGGCTGACCTCCGTGCGGGCGATCAGCTCGGCACGGCTCTGTGCCACGCCGCCGCGTGAGGCGATGTATTCGCGCAGCGCCTCGTGGCGCGTGCCGGTCATTGCCGCCGCCTGCGCGGCCGTCTCAACCTCGACGGCGATGTCGAGCGGGATCGAGGTGATCAGCCGCGCGCCCTCCAGCGACAGATCGCGGATCGCTATCGCGACGGCGTCGCGCGTGTAGAGCGTTTTGAGCTTGTCGGCCATCTTGGCGCCGAGCTCACGCCACATGCCGAGATTTTGCTGATCGCTCATCTCGACGATCTTGAGCATCACATCCTGCGCCCAGGGCGCGAGCAGCTGCGCGTACTCCTCAAGCGCATAGACGACGCTCGTGGCGTCGGCGCCGGTCGAGGTGATGCGCGCGACCTCTTTTGCGACTTGTTTGCAGCGCCGGCGCAGCTCACGCTCTGTCGAGCGCCTGGGCTTAAATGGCATTGCTCAACACCGCCGTCGCCGGAGGCGGTGGCGTGCCCTCGGCCTCATTGACGACGTCCTCGGTCACCGCCTGCCAGCGCGTCGTTAAAGCGCCGCGCAGCTGGAGCTCGCGCAGTGCCGTGGGCGCGTCGATCAGGCCGGCCGTGTACGCTGCTGTGACGCTGGCCGCGTCGGTGCTGGCGACGTTGGCACGGTCGATCTCGGTCAGCTGCCAAAGCGGCACAAAATTAAACGACACTTCGGCGGGCATCGGCTCGCCGAATCGGTCGCGATAGACGATCTGCAGCAGTTTGGTCAACGGCTCGCGCAGCTGCGCCTCCTGCCGGCGGAGGATGCCGTCGTAGTACGTTTTTGTATCAGCCTCGCCGGTAGCATTGAGGCCGGCCGGCGACTGACCAAAGAGGCGCGTCAGCGGGATGTCGGCCGCGCCGCTGAGCTGCTGGCCAAACGACAGCAGCACCTGGTCAAGGCCGGCGAAGGTGTATGAGGTCGTCGCGAAGTTGTCGTCAGCGTCGAGCACCGTCATGCCCTCGCTGCTTTGCAGCGCGCGGATCATGCCGATGTTTTTAGCCAGGGCGATCTGCGCCGACTCCGGGCCGCCGAGGATCTGCCGCAGGCCCTTGATCTGGATCGTGCGCAGGTACGCCTTGTCGATCAGGCTGGCCGCGCCAGCTGACGCTGTATCAAAAGCGACGAGGCGATCGAGCAGCCGCTCAACGACCGACAGCCCCCACGACTGCTCCATTACCGCACGGCTGTGCGGCGCCTCGATGCCGACGAAGCGCAGCAGACGGCTGTGATGCACGCGGACATTAAAGCCAAGGCGGCCGCTGACCTGCGGCGCGCCGTACTGTGACGGATCCACGATCCGCCAGTAGACCGGCAGGCCGTAGCTCGGGCCGAGTGCCTGGATCGTTTGTGACCAGTCCGGCCACAGCTGCCAGCGATCGTAGGTCATGAGCCCGCGAAAGCTGCCGCGCGTGATCGTGTTCAGCCGCAGCGGCTCGGCCACGTCCTGCCCCTCGATCATGATCAGAGACGCCGCGCCGCCGAAAAGTCGCGCCCACGTGAGCGCCGACTGGAGCGCCGTCCAGATCTTGAACCGCGAGAGAGCGGAGTCGATCAGCTCGATGCGCTTGGGCACGGGATCGCCGGTAATGGCGATGCCGGAGCGGATCATGTCCTCCGGGATCGCTCCGACAATTTTGCCGACGATCCACGACTGGCAGTACATGTCGACGAGCACCTGCCACGTCTGCGTGAGCATCTGCATGGGCTTGTACTCCGTCGCGCTCTGCAGGTTGGGCGCGCCCAGGCCGAGGCGGCTCATGAAGTTGACGAAATCGTCTGCCTTGGCTGTGCCCTTGGCTGCAGGCGCGGCCGGCTGCGTCGTGGTCCTGTTATGTTTTTTACGCATGGGGTCTCACCTGCCTCCAAAAGCGTCGAGCATCTGCGCCACAGGATCGCCGCCGCGGATGAGGCGGCTGAGCGCGTACCGTAGCGCGTCGATGCAGTGATTATCCTTGTCTACGATCCGCGGCAGAATCTCCTCCGTCCGTGGATCGACTTTATAGCTGTAGCTGCTGAACTCGTGCGCGGTGTGCTTGCAGCGCTCGTGGATCACGATGCGGCGGAAGCTGCGCAGGTAGGCGATGCCGTCCTCGATCGATCCGGTCCACTTTTCGGCGGGCGCGATGTTAAAACCGCGCTGTGCCACGTAGCTGATCGTCTCCGGCCGGGCCGAGTCGGCATAGATCGGCCAGCGCCGGCTCTCAGGGACCTCGTCAAACATCGAGCGCCCGGCATCGCCGGGCTTGCGCGCCAGGTCGTCGATGTCGACCTGCACGCCGTAGGCCTCCTGGTCAATGTAGAGCGTGTCCTCCAAGATAAAACACCGGACGAGCACCGAAGGATCGCGGCTGAATCCCCAATCCGCTCCAAAATAAAAGCGCGCATCGCGAGGCGTCTCGAATGCGCGCACTTCAAACTTATTTTTAAAAATCAGCGCGTCGGTCATTGTGACGCACTTACCGAGCCAGACGTGACGATAGCCCTCGGGATCGACCTCGAGCATGTACCGCCGCTCAGCCTCGAGCGCCGCCGGGAAAAACGGGTTTTTATCATAGTTGACCTGCTCGACGATGCTATCCGGCCGCGGATGGAGCACGAAGTCGTATGTCGGATCGTCCACGCGCTGAGGATTGAACGAGATCCAGATCTCAGACCCGTCTTTTCGGATCGTAGGCAGCAGTACCGCCCAACTCTCGGCGCTCACGTTGTGCGCCTCCTCGACCCAGCAGCGGTCGATGCCTTCTTTGCTCTTGATCTCCTGGACGTTGTGATGCAGGCCGGCAAAGATAAACTCGGTTTTATTTCGGCCGACGATGCGGTCCTTGGTGATGTCGTAAAAAGCGGACCACCCACACCGCTCGATCACATCGCAGAGCAGCTTGTGCACCGAGTCGGCTATCGAGTTTTGATACTCGCGAGCGCAGAGCACCCGGAGCGGCCGCTGCATCCCCTGGATCAGCAGAGCCGTCGCGAATGCCCACGACTTGCCACCGCCGCGGCCGCCGTAGAACACTTTGTACCGCGCCGGCACGAATAGCCCTCGAAACGCCGCAGGGATCTGGACCGTCGTGCTGTTACTCAACAAACTCCACCTTAACCGACTCGACCAGCGGCGCGCCGTCGCGGCCGGTGATCTCCTGACGCTCCACAAAGTCAGCCTCCGATTTGCCGAGCAGCTCGGCAGCCTTGAGCCGGTCGCGCATCTGCTGCTCTTTGTCGCGCATGACCGAACTCCAGAACTGCTGCCGCTCCGCTCGGCTGGCGATCAGCGGCGTGCTGCGGATCGTCTCGCGGCTCTTGATCGCAGCTAATATCTTAGGTTTCCTTAAGTTCTCATGTCCGATCACTTCAGCCGTCTTTTCGGAGTATCCGGCCGCGATGGCCGCTGCTGTCGCGTTGCCGGTATACGCCTCAATAAAACGCTGCTGCTTAGCAGTCAAGCCTCTGGGCTTAGCCATCGCTCTCACCCTCTCGTGGATAAATATGTGCATAAAACAAGAGAGAGCCCGCAGGGGCTCTCTCTCATCTCAAGGAGGTCGATCTGTCAGTCCGTCGTCGTGCGGTCGGGGGCCGCTCTTACCTGATCTTGTCGATGCTATCACGATATCACAGATTTGATAAATAGCAAGCCCGTTATCATGCTCATATTGTGTGCATTAAGATGATCATATTGCGCTCATTACGTCAGCGCCGCCCGCGCGATGCGCCTGGGCACCCTGTGCCGCCATCTTACGACCGTCGCGATGCTCACGCCGGCCTTGTCGGCAATCAGGCGCAGCGTCCCGCCGTCACCGCGCCACTGATCGCCCGTGCTGACGTGGATCACGTACAGCCGATAGACCGCCCACTGCAGTGGATACATCTCCCTGATCTCCTGCGTCGCCGCGACGATCCGCGCCCAGCCGACTGCCTCGATCGGATCCGTCAGCGCCAGCACCTGTGCCACCGTCGAGGTGACATGCTCGCCGCCCGAAGCGCCGCCAGGCATGCCAACTTCCGCTGCCGGCGTCCATGTCGCCGCCGCCGTCAACTCGTCATGCGAGGGCTGCGGAGCATCGCCCGCGAGGGCTGACAGCCCCCGCGGACATCTCCGCGCGATCAGGTCGATCGACCGCGCCAGCTCTGAAATCGTTACTGACATTCGTCGGCCTCCGCTCGGCGATTCCACGCCGCAGCTGCGCTCTCGAGCTTATCGTACACCCGCGTCGACGGCATTATCTCGCAGGCAGTATTTAAGCATCTGACATCGTACCGCCCAAAGTAGTCCTGACTCAGGGACGGCATAGTGCCGCAGAATGGGCACGGCTTAAGTTCCACACTCATAAGCATCCTCCTCTCGTGTCATGACCATGATCCGCGTCCGGTCGAGCTTTGGCAACTCCTCGCGCCGTACGACCAGCTCCGTGATCTGGCTGTCGTCTTGGATGATCCCCGCCATCTGCAGGCAGTCCTGCACCGCCTTGACGCGGTTGTCCAGGTCCCATTTCCGCCGTGTGCGTGACGTCATGATGATGTGCAGCGCTACGGGGCCGAGGTACGGACCGACGTAGCGCCGTGCCGGCAGCATCTCTCGCTGCGCTCGCATCTCCGCCGCTGTGGCCTCCTGGTACGCCACGCCCTCGGCCGTCTTGTACCTGTGCCGGGCACTGCCGCCTGATCGGTATAGATGATTTACCGTCGGAGGCAGACCGTCCAGCGTGATGCTGAGCAGGTAGCTCATGCATAAGCCTCCAGCAAATAATCGCGCCCTCTAAACTTGATCTCACGCATCGCCGTCGTCCTTCTCTAACTCACTCTCTGCCATAGATTTCATCAATGCGCCCATCAACGCCGCCTCTTTCAACCCTAGCGCACTCCAATGTACCGTTTCAAAAACTGGTTCGGTCACACCAACCCATACTGAATCGCCTTCACGTCTAATCACAAACGGTTTTCCGTTTCGATCGTCTGTTCTATATGCACAATTATTTCTAATTTTCATCGTCCTTCACCTCTGCGCGGCGGTTCCACGCGAGCACGGCCGCATGATTTGTGCTGCCCCAACAATCATACGTTAAAAACTGTACGACAGCATGGCACTGATGACAGTTAAACATCCACGAATCCTGTATCGGTTGCCTGATCTCTATATCGTGGCTCCCGCAAAACGGGCACGGCTTCAGCTCTTCACTCATGCCTCGCCTCCGCACTTGCCGACGATCTCCGCCAGTTTGACCATCGCGGCCTCCTTGTCGCTAAAGATCTGGTGATTATAGACGTAGCTGATCGGCTTGCCGTCCTCACCAATGATGTCCGTAAAGATGATGATCAGCCAGTCAGTTTCGGACACACCTTTGTGCTCCTGTACCTCAATGCTCACGATCCGACGCGTCGAGATGCAGACACCAGGAATCACTTCCAAAAAATTAAACATGATTTATGCCTCCCCTCTTTTTACTGCATTTTTAAATCTTGCTCCAGCTGCTGCGCGCTCATGAAATGCCTTTACAAGTTCATCGTAATTAACGCCATATTTCTTTTCAGTCTTCGCAAGCGCTGACCAGTAACCAAAACGAGTATTTTTCAGCAACCAACTCATATAAACAACAGCGCGAAACAGGTTTTTATCTTCAATTTTAGGGTATACCCATCGGCCATCACTATAACGAGACGCTTGTCTTTGTCGACTTGTCATTTTATACCTCCTTTTTTATAGTTCATTTTTTCACCGTTCAAGGCGCAACTCTGCCCCCTCTCTATAGAGAGAGGGGCAGAGAGTTGCGGCCTTTAGAAACTACGGCAAATTTCAAGAGTTCAGTGTTTCGCGGAGTTGCGCTCATCACGCTATCGCTCATTATTGCCGTCTGTTGCTGAGTTTGCCGAATATTGGTAAAAGTTGCGTTTTGATTGCGCTCAGTTGCGGTTCACTTTTTTACATCAAGTTTCGTAAAACGCCGCGCAACTTTTTTTGAGTTGCGCTTTTTTGACTTTCGTTAACCTTTTTGCAATTCTTTGATATACCAGCGCTCGCGCAACTCTGCTAAATCTCCACCAGGATAAAAACGCAGATTCTTGGATCTGATTTCGCCGGATTCGAGCAGCTGCTTTTTGGCTTTGCTAAACAGCGCCCTCGTCACATTTTCGGTCTCATCCTCGTCGCCGAGAAGTCTAAACGCCTCGCGCCAGTCGTCCAGATCGACGCCTCCGAAGCTGCCGTCAGCGTTGATATATCCCTTGGTCCTGGCTGCCTGCTCATAAGCGTCCATGCCGCGCTGCGCCGCCTTGCTGCGTTTTTTCGGCTCTGTCCTCTCGCCGAGGTCGGCCGGCTCCAGCACGACCGACGTGACCGGATCGCCATCGTCGTCATACCATCCCGGCACAGTCGTCTGCACCTTGTCAAAGCACAGCGGCGGCGGAGCCTCCGCGTCTTTGCTCTTGGTTTGCGTGACCTTGATCGCGCCGCCGGCAACGGCCTCCACAAGCAGCTCCACGTCCATCGCGCCCTTAAACGCGCTTGAGCCACGCGCGCGTGTCCGCGCGTCCGGGCTGACGCCCGTGTGATGCACGATCAGGACGCTGCAGCGGTACTGCTGCATGAGTTTGCCGCAGGCGTCGATCAGGCTCCGCGCGTCGTCGGCCTTGTTCTCGTCGCCGAGCAAAAACCGATTGAGCGTATCCACTACGATCAGCACCGGCCGCGCCTCGTAATCGTTGATCTCTCGCACGACGCGGCTGTAGCCCTCGGCCGTGTTGAGATCGCAGGCCGACTCGCTGACGTAGATGTCGTCGACGTCGCGCCCGCGCTCGTGCACCCAGGCAGCAATGCGCGCCTTGAGTCCGTAGTGCCCCTCGCCGGCGAGATAGACCACCGGGCCAGGCTTGACGCGATGCCCGTGCCAGTCGGTCATGCCGGAGGCGATCGTCAGCGCCAAATCGAGCACAAAAAACGTTTTGCCCGCGCCGGACTCGCCGAAACACATCATCATGGCATTGGCCTGCACCCAGCCCTTGATCAGCCACTTGATCGGGTCCGGCTTTTTGTAAAAATCGCGGCCCTTGATCAGCCACGGCCGCCGCTGCGTGAGCAGCGCCGCGAGGTCACGCCCGCGCTGGGCGTAGTCGTTGGCGTCGCCCTCTTCCGGCGGCACGATCACGCGCGCGCCGCTGAGTGCTGCCGCCTCGTGCGCTTTTCCCTGGCCCACGCCGTTGGCGTCATTGTCGGCGACGATCACCAGATCGCCGTCCGGCAGCTGCGTGCGGATCCACGGCGCCACCTTGAGCAGATTGCCGGCGTTGAGCGCTACAGCCACCGCCGCGCCCGTCGCCTCGGCGATGCTGGCGCCCGTGGCGTAGCCCTCGCAGATGTACAGCGTGCGGCTCTCGCGCTGCGCCGCCGGGATCATGTAGTAGCCCGCCGCCACCTCGCCGCCGGCGTGAAAGCACTTGCTGCCGTCGCCGTCGATGTACTGCAGCGACGTCAACCTGTCGCCCACGTAGATCGGCATGACCAGCCGCCCGTCGGCCGTCTGATGCAGCCCGTGAGATTTAACGCCCTTTCGCGTCAGGTACGGATGATCTGCTGCCGCGTCGGCTGTCGTCTGCCAGATGTGCGCAGCGCTCTGTGCCGCTGCCGCGTGCTGCCGCTTGGCCTCCTGCTCGCGCTCATACAGCACGCGCGCCTGGATCGCCTCGATCTCCTCGCGGTCGGCGTCAGTGAGCAGCTGCGTGCCGCGGGCGTGCCACTTGATGCAAATGTCGCCGCGCCAGCTGCCGAACGCGCCTGCCGGCAGCCGATCGCCAAAAAGTTTGTACCAGCCGCTTTTCTGTCGCGCCTTGTCGCCGCGCACTTTAAAACGATGCACGCGCCCGTCGAGCTCCACGCTGTCAAGCTCTGCGCCGATGTCGGCGCTCAGGATCGCCTCAAGCGCCTGCTGCGCCGGCGGCGTCGTGTGCTGAGTCGTGTCGTTCCATCCCGTCGGCAGGATCGCCACTGCTGCTCACCTCCTTCCTGCTCCATGCCCGCTCCGTGATCCTCTGATAGCGCCCGTCACGGCGCCACATCACCGACACCGGCGGCTGCGCCGTCATCATGATCGCCGCCAGCTGCGTCAGCTCCTCCTCGTCGCTGATGTGATCGAGCGACTCCGCCAGCGGATAGCGGTCGAGGATGCCGCTGCATCGCATGATCTCGCGCAGCGTCTTAAATGACTTGCTCTGCGCATAGCCGCCGTGCATCAGACACAGATATTCGCGCAGCGGCGGGGCGCTGAGGTCCCGCGTCTGATAGTCCACCACCAGCATCGGCACGCCGCTGGCACGGCTTTTGCTCTTGTACCACCACCAGCCCCGCACCGGCGTCACGACGGGCGCCTCGCCCATGATGTCGCTCACGCCGTCCAGAGCCAGCTCGTTCCGGTCCGGCTCTTTGCGCTCCGGCGCCGGCCACTCATAGCCGCACGCCGGACAGGTCCGCGTGCCCGCGGCGACGATCTCGCCGCACTGCGGACACTCCTTTGTGATCACCTTGCCAGTGTGCTTTTTACTCGGCGGCTCGACGGCCGTGATCGGGCCGTGCCGGCTGACGTTGCCGGCGAAGTCGAGCACGAGGCAGTCCTGTGCGCGTCCCGCGCTTTTGAGCCGCATCCCGCGCCCGGCCATCTGCACATACAGCCCAGGCGACAACGTCGGCCGGCAGAACGCGATCAGGTCCGTGTCCGGCGCGTCAAAGCCGGTTGTCAGTACGTTGGCATTGGTCAGCGCGCGGATCTCGCCGCGTTTGTACGCCTCGAGGATCGCCGCCCGGTCGTCTTTGGGCGTCTTGCCCGTGACCACTTCGGCGGCGATGCCCTGCGCCCGCAACGCGTCGCGCATGTGCTCGGCATGATTGACGCCGGTGCAGAATACCAGCCACGAGCGCCGGCCGTCTGCGCGGGCGACGATCTCTCGCGCAATCGAGGCATTGGCGTCGTCAGTGTCGACGGCCGCCGCCAGCTCGCTCTCGATGTACTCGCCGCCCCGCGTGTGCACGCCGCTGATGTCCAGCTCCGCCTGCGTCAACTTTGACCGCAGCGGCGCGAGGAATCCCCGGCTGACCAGCTCGGTGATCGTCACCGGCTCGACGATGCCGGAAAAAAGCGCCTCGTCGCCGTCAGTGATCATCCCCTGCCCGAGCCGGTACGGCGTCGCCGTCAGACCGATGACGCGCGGGCCGTGCCCGTCGTCGTCGATGAGGTCGTCCAGCAGCCGGCGATAGATACCGACGGCGCGCGAGTTGATCAGGTGCGCCTCGTCAACAATCACCACGTCCACCGGCGCCAGCTCTGCCGCCCGCCGGTACACCGACTGGATGCCGGCCACGGTGATGCGCTCGATCCGGCGCGAGCCCAGCCCCGCCGAGTAGACGCCGATCGGCGCATCCGGCCACGCCTTGACGATCTTGTCGGCATCCTGCTGCAGCAGCTCCTTGACATGCGACAGCACGAGGATGCGCCGCGTGTCCGGCCAGCGATGCAGCACGTCCTCGCACAGCGCGGCGATGATCCAGCTTTTGCCGCTGCCCGTCGGAGCGACGATGCAGGGATTGCCCTGATGGGACGCCATCCACTCATACGTCATCGAGACGGCGCGCTCTTGATAGTCACGCAGCCCGGCGATCAAAACGGGCACCCGCTCTGATTGGGATCGGGGGCGCGCTTGCCGGCAAGTAGATCCCGCGACGTGATCGCCATCTCGCTGCTGCCGTTGAGCACGTCGCGGCCGTCGATCTCGTACACTGCGCAGCGCCCCTGCTCGGCGCCGCCCTTAAACCTCCACGGCACGAGGTCAGGATGCAGCACGTGCGACGGACATCCGGCCAGCTGGGCGTCGTAGCTGAGCGGACCGCGCCACAGCGCGCACGTCCAGCAGCCGTCCTGTCCCGGCGTCACGTGGGCGCACGTGCGGCAGTTGACTTCCTGCGTCAGGTGCGACTCGTGGCAAAAAGACCAGCAGCCGCACAACTTGCACTGGTACCACGCCGGATCCGTTGAGATCGGCGGCGGCATCCGCTCCGTCAGCGCGATGCGCGCGCCCCGATCGATGATCTGCCGAGCGATCTCCGGCTGATACTCGACGCGCTCGGTGTAGAGCCGGTCGTCGTCTTTACAGACGGCGACGTAGAGCGCGCGGTCGATACCCGTGCCAGCCATGTAACACTGCATCTGGCACCAGTGCCGCCGTTTGGCCTCATAGACGCCCTTGTGCGCCAGCTCGTCAAAGCTGCGCTTGTTGTGCGTTTTGAACTCGGCGATATGCCGGCACTTGGGCGCTTCCGGCACGCCGCTCTCGATGATGCCGTCGACGCTGCCGCCGACGTGCGGCGCAAGCTCCACGTGCATCTGCTCACCGTCGGCGTCGGTGTGATGGATCTCGATGCCGATCTTTCGCAGCCAGCCCACAATGGCGATCTCCTCGCGGTGGCCGCGCTCAAAGAGCCTCAGCATCCGGCCCGAGAAGTTCTCACGCACTGCCCACCGAAAAGACAGCCATAAATACCGCTCGCAGGGATGACCAAGCAGCGAGGCGCCCAGATGGGGCCTCGGCTGCTCGCGATGATCCTCATACCATTTGTCGATCAGTGCCGCCGTCGTGTGCAGCGGCTCAGGAATTGCGGCCATCTCATGCGACTATTTAAAAGCAAAGCCGCTGGCCTGTGCGGGAGCAGGACCAAACGCCGCCGCGAAGCTGCCGCCGTCGGCCGGCATCGGCGCCGACATCGGGCTGGCGGCAGGGGCTGCCGCTTCGGCGGGCTTGTACTTGCTAAGCCGGTTTTGATCATCATATTTTCCGCTCTTGTCTTTTTCGATACTCACGCGCGCCGCGACAGTGCGGCCGATCAGCTCGTCCGTGTCGCGCAGCGTGTCGAGTCCCACGGCGACCGCCAGCGCTTTGAGCTGTGAGCGGCCGATCCGCTCCGCTTCGGAGTTGCGGTTGTAGATGTTAAAGTTCTGGAACACCTTGCGTCCCTGGTACGATGGCGCGATGACCGTAAACTCACCCTTGATGTACTGGCCGGAGCCGTCCTTGGTCTGCTTGAGCTCTGCCCCCGTTAGCTGGAAAACATATTCCCCGGCCGGGATTGGCGAGTAGCTGCCGTCGTCTGCCTTGACCTGCGCGAAATCAGAGATAAAAGCTGCATCAAGAATTGCCATTTTTTTTGACCTCCTATTTTTTGTCTTTAGGCTTGAGCGTAAAACTGATCTTGCCGGGTGTGCGCGTGATCGCCGCCGAGAATGCCTTGATGACCTCATCCGGCGCCGCGTCCCAGCCCTTTTTATCGATCTCGGGCTTCCAGCGGAAAATCTGCTGCGCGTAGACGCCGAGCGGCGCCGACTCTGCGGCGATGCCGCGCACCGCGTCGGCGTCGATCTTGACGTTATCGCGTCTCGCGCACGTCACCTTATATCCGCAGATGTCGCTCGTCGTCGATCCCGTCCACGACTCCGGCACGCCGATCGCCGCGGCGA
>OCTX012267060.1_pt1 | contig 16190 bp, 18 predicted proteins | sample 1539691 | NCBI WGS metagenome assembly OCTX01 (sample SAMN02144231, study PRJEB22623) | gut metagenome | biome: sheep rumen | host: Ovis aries | place: New Zealand | reverse complement strand
CATCTGCAGTTTTTCCGTAATTTTTTGCCATTTCTTCAATTTTTTCTTCAACTTCTTTGTCAGTTGCTTCTATTTTTTCTAATTCAATAACTTTTTCTAGTGTTAGTCTAGATTTAATAGCGTCTATCGCTTGTGGTTCATATTCTTTTTTCATTTCTTCTGCAGTTTTACCCATCATTTTTAAGTATTGGTCTAATTTTAAACCTTGGTATGATAGTCTTTGTTCGATGTCTTTTAACATGTTTTCTGTTTCTGTTTCTATCATTCCTGATGGAATTTCAACTTTTAAGTTTTCGCAAACAGCTTTGATAACAGCATCTTCTGTTTCATATTTTGTTTTGTCTGCATTTTCTTTTTCTTTCTTTTCTTTTATGTCTTTTTTAAGTTCTTCTAATGTATCGAATTCGCTTACATCTTTTGCAAATTCATCATCTAATTTAGGTAATTCTTTTTTCTTAATTTCATGTACTGTAACTTTGAATACAGCATCTTTTCCAGCTAAGTCTTTTGAGAAATATTCTTCTGGGAATTTAACTTTTACGTCTTTTCCTTCATCAACTTGCATTCCAATAACTTGGTCTTCAAATCCAGGAATAAATGTGTTGCTTCCTATTTCTAATTCATAGTTTTCACCTTTTCCGCCTTCAAATGCTTTGTCATCTACAAATCCTTCAAAATCAATTACAGCAATATCACCTTTTTTTACAGCTCTATCTTCTACTGTAACTAATCTTGAATTGTGTTCTTGCATATGTTTTAATTCTTCTTCTATGTCTTTGTCTGTTACATTATACTCAATTTTTTTAACTTCTATACCTTTATATTTTCCAAGTTCAACTTCTGGTTTTGTTTGCATTACAGCTGTGAATATTACATCTTTTCCTTTTTCGATTTGTGTTATATCGATATTTGGTCTGCTAACAACTTCTAAATTATTTTCTTTAACAGCTTCTTCTAATGCAGCTGGTGCTATTTCGTTAAAAGCATCTTCATAGAATATTTCTTTTCCATAATATTTTTCTACTATTTGAAGTGGTGCTTTACCTTTTCTAAATCCAGGTATATTAAAATATTTTGCACTTTGGAAATATACTCTTTTTATAGCTTCATCAAATTTTGAAGCCTCTACTGTTACTTCTATTTTTACTTCATTTGCATTTTTAGTTTTTTCAACTTTACTACTCATTTTCTTCATCCTTTCTTTTTTTCTCATTTAATAATAAATATTATTAAACAAGGAGACTAAATCTCTACCTATAGCCCTATTATTATAACACATTTTTCATATTTTGCAAGGAATTTTTAAAAAATACTTGTTTTTTTTCAAATTATGTGTTAAACTTATTATTAGTCAATTTAATTTAAAGATTATTAGGAGGTGCAGTAGACATGGCAAAATGCGCAATTTGTGAAAAATCAGGTCATCATGGAAACAAACTTAGCATTACTCGTTCACATATAAGTAAAAGATCACCTAGAACATGGGAACCAAATTTAAGAAGAGTTAAAGCTGAAATAAATGGAGAAACAAAAAGAATTTATGTATGTGCTAAATGTTTAAAAGATGGTAAAGTTAAAAGAGCGTAATTAAACGCTCTTTTTGATTTTGTAGGAATATTTTATCTACTACTTATAAGAAAAATCCAGAACTATATTAGTTTTCTGGATTTTTTTGTTTGTAATATGCACATTTTGAATTTGTGCATAAACTTGAAATTGAGATTCGAGAATATTGGCATTTTCCGTCTTTTTGATAAAAACAATTGCTAGAACAATTTATGTTTGTCAAAAACATCACCTCTTACAGTTAGTGTCTTCTGATTTTTGCTTTTTATTCATTTTTACAAAAATTAACATAAAGGTAACAAATAAAGTGCTCACATAATATAATATACAAAATGGAAGGAGAATTTATGATAAAATTTTTATTAAAAAAAGCATTTGGTGTAGTTTTAATTGGCTTAGGTTTAGGCATTTTATTAGTATTATTACTTCCATTAACTGGTTGGCTATTTTTGATTGGTGCAACCATTATAATTGTGGGATTAATTTGGTTAGCATGTTAAAAAGGAGGAGATACATATGCAAGTTGTGGTAAAAAAAGTTCCTAAGTTTTTAAGGGGATTTGTTAGACTTATTTTTGGAATAAAAGAAAAGTAAAAATAAAAACCAAAATTCGAAAGCTACGCTTTCAAATTTTGGTTTTCATTTTCTTCTTCTTCATAAATCTCAAAGTCAACTTGTCTCAAAGCTTTGCTTGCTGAAATTACTCTTACAGTCACTTTATCTCCTATTTTAAATATTTTATTTGTTCTTTCTCCTATTAGCATTTTTCTATCTTCATCATAAATAAAATAGTCATGGCCCATGTGTTCGAATCTAACTAAGCCTTCTACCGTATTTTCTAATCGTACAAATATTCCAAATTTTGTAACTGAAGAAATAATTCCTTCATATACTTCGCCGATTTTCTTTTCCATGTATTCAGCCATCTTTAAGTCTTCACTTGCTCTCTCAACTTTTGTTGCTATTTTTTCTCTTTCAGATGACTTATTTGCAGTATTTTCTGCTTTTTCCCTATTTTCTTCGATATAGCCTTGTTTAACAGCATAATTTGCTTTTAAATATTTTGTTATAATTCTGTGAATAAATAAATCCGGATATCTTCTTATTGGTGATGTAAAGTGGCAATAGTATTTACTTGCTATTCCAAAATGCCCTTTGTTTTGTGATTCATATCTTGCAACTTTTAATGTTCTTAGTATTAAATTTGAAACAACAACTTCTTCTTCTGTTCCCTTTACTTTCTCCAATGCTTTTGCAAATTCATTTGGATACACTTTACCATCAGAGATTTTTATTTTCATTCCAAAATTATATAAAAATTTGTTTAAATCCTTTACTTTATCTAATTCTGGTTCTTCATGCACTCTGTATATAAATGGTGCTTGCAACCAAAAAAATCTTTCTGCAACTGTTTCGTTTGCAATTAACATGAATTGTTCTATTATTTCATTTGCAAATGATGTTTCATATTTTGAAATATTTGTTACTCTACCATTTACATCTAAATCTATTTTGCTTTCTGGAATGTCTAAATTTAGATAGCCTTGTTCTTTTCTTCTTTCTTTTAGTATTAAAGCAAGTTCTTCCATTAGTTTAAAATCATCAATATAATCTTTATATTTTTCCACCACTTCTTTATCTGAATTGTCTAATATTTTTTGAACATCATGATAGCTCATTCTTCTGGTTACGTTTATTACGCCTTTGTAAATATCACTATCTACAACTTTCCCATTTGGATCTATTTCCATTGTACAAGAAAGTGTTAATCTATCTTGGCCTTGATTTAAACTGCATATTCCGTTTGACAATTCTCTTGGAAGCATTGGAATTACTCTTCCTAGCATATATATGCTTGTACCACGAAGTAAAGCCTCCTTATCTAATAGACTATTTTCGCTTACATAGTGGCTAACGTCGGCTATATGAACATCTAAAATATAATTTCCATTTTCTTTTTTCTTAACACATACAGCATCATCTAGGTCTTTTGCGTCTTCTCCATCTATTGTAAATACTATATCTTTTCTTAAATCTTTTCTGTATCTTAGATCTTTTTCATTTACTTTTTGCGGTTTACTTTTTGCTTCTAAAACAACTGGTTTGGGAAATTCTGCAGGTAAGTTATATTCTTTAATTAGTGATAGCATATCAACTCCCGCTTCATTTACTCCACCAATTACTTCTATTACTTTTCCTTCTGCTTTTTTACCATCTTTGGGATATTTTAATATTTTTACTACTACTTTATGATTATTTCTTGCTTTACCAAAGTTCTTTTTAGATATAAATATATCTCCTATCCCCTTTTTTTCATCTGGAACCACAAATCCAAAACTTTTATTGTTTTGAAAAAGACCAACATATGTTTCTTTTAATTCTATATCTTTTTTCTCTTCCATCTATATTCCTTTCTACAAAAAAAGAGCTGTATGCAGCTCTTTTAAATCGTTATTATTTAGCCATGTATAAAATTCCAAGAACAACTGTTAAAACTGCAAAAACAACAGATAAAATAATTGTCCATTTTTTTAATTTTCCAGTTTTTGTTCTTGTTTTATTTTTTTCATAAAAATTGCCTGTTGATGAGCCTGTTAATGTTGAAGATAATCCTTCATCTTCTTTTGATTGCAAAAATGCTAATAATGTTACAATAAATGCAACTATAAAATATATTACTGTTAATATTGTTCTTATTCCTTCCATTTTTTATTCCTCCTAAGATTATTTTCAAAAATTTACTTGACTATTGTACCACATTTTTTTCAAAAATGCAACAAATTTTTTAATGGTGCCGGTGGTGGGACTCGAACCCACACGCCATTGCTGACAACAGATTTTGAGTCTGCCCCGTCTACCAATTCCAGCACACCGGCATATTAAAGTGTTTTTATAGAATAGAAAATTTACTTTTCCATTCTACAACACTTTTATATATTAACACATTTATTTTAAAATGTCTATATTTTAGAAAAAATTATTTATTCAATTCTTCTAAAAACATTTTATTAAGCATTTGTGGATTTGCTTTTCCTTTTGTTTCTTTCATTGCTTGTCCAACTAAAAATCCTAATGCTCTATCTTTTCCAGCTTTATAATCTGCGATTGATTGAGGGTTTGCTTCCAAAATCTTTGTTACCACTTCTTTTATTGCACATTCATCTGAAATTTGAATCCATCCTTTTTCCTTTATTATTTCTTCTGGATCTCTTGGATTTTCAAATAATTCTTCTAAAACTTTTTTACCAATGCTTGAACTTATTGTTCCTTTATCTATTAAAATTACTAATTTTCCAAGTTGATTGCAATCAAATGGTATTTCTATTGGATCCATTTCTGTTTCATTTAATATTCTTGAAATATCTGATATAATCCAGTTATTTACTGCTTTTGGATTGTTGCAAACTTTTATTGAACCTTCAAATAATTCTGATAAATATTTTGAAGATGTTATAATATTTGCGTCTTTTTCAGATAATTGATATTCTGTTAAATATCTTTGTTTTCTGCTTTCTGGTAATTCTGGCAAGTTATTTTTAATGTTTTCAATATATTCTTCTGAAAGTTTAATTGCAACAAGATCTGGTTCTGGGAAGTATCTATAATCTTGTGCATCTTCTTTATCTCTCATTGAGAATGTTTTTCCAGATACATCATCCCATCTTAGAGTTTCTTGTAATACTGTTCCACCAGCTTCTATTAAATCAATTTGTCTATTTTTTTCATATTCGATTGCTCTTGCAATACTTCTAAAAGAGTCCATTCCTTTCATTTCTGTACGTGTTCCAAATGGTTCCCCTATTTTATGTACAGAAACATTTATATCTGCTCTAAAAGATGCTTCTTGCATTTTACAGTCTGATACTTCTATATATTCAAATATTGATTTTAATTTTCTTAAATATGCATCTACTTCTTCAATAGTTCTCATATCTGGCTTTGAAACTGTTTCAATTAGTGGAACTCCAGCTCTGTTTAAGTCTAATAATGAACCACCACTAAAATCATCATGATTTAATTTTCCTGTATCTTCTTCTATATGTATTCTTTCGATTCCTATTTTTTTCTTACCATTTGGTGTATCTATTTCCACATATCCCTCTTTACAAAGTGGCTTGTCATATTGAGAAATTTGATATGCTTTTGGTAAGTCTGGATAGAAATAATTTTTTCTATCATTTTTGCTATCTCTTGATATTTCACAATTTGTAGCTAGTCCAGCTTTTACAGCATATTCTACTACTTTTTCATTTAATACTGGTAATGTTCCTGGCATAGCCATACATATTGGGCATGTTTGTGTATTAGGTGCTGCACCAAATGTTGTTGGACATGAACAGAATATTTTTGTTTTTGTGCTTAATTCGGCATGGACTTCGATTCCTACTACCATCTCATAGTCTTCTCTTGACATTAGTTAGCACCTCCCTTAAACTCTGGTTTATATTTTTCTCTAAACTTAGTTGCTTGCTCATATGTATATGCAGCATTTAAGATTGTTTCTTCTTGGAATTTGTTTCCTATTAATTGCATTCCTATTGGTAGACCTTCACTATCTACACCACAAGGAATTGATATTCCTGGAAGACCTGCAATATTTACGGAAACAGTGCATATATCCGCCAAGTACATTTCTAATGGATTTTCTGATTTTGAACCAATATCAAATGCTGTTACAGGTGATGTTGGTGTTAAAATAACATCATATTTTTCAAACACATTGTTAAATTCCTTCATTACCAATGTACGCGCTTGTTGTGCTTTTTTATAATATGCATCATAATATCCAGAAGAAAGCACATAAGTACCTAAAATTATTCTTCTTTTTACCTCTGGTCCAAATCCTTCACTTCTTGATTTTTTAAAGATTTCTTTTAAATCCTTAGCTTCAGGAGCCCTGTATCCGTAGCGAATTCCGTCAAATCTACCCAAGTTTGAACTTGCTTCCGCACATGCTATTATGTAATATGTTGCTAATGCATATTTTGCAATGTCTAATGAAACTTCTTCAACTTCAGCTCCAAGTTCTTTATATTTTTCTATTGCTTTTTCTAATGAAGCTTTTACTTCTTCATTTATACCTTCTCCAAAGAATTCTTTTGGAACTGCTATTTTTAATCCTTTTACATCATTTTTTAATGCTTTTGTATAATCTTTTTTCTCTATATTACATGATGTTGTATCTTTTTCATCATGTCCAGCAATTAGATTTAATAACATTGCAGCATCTTTAACATCTTTTGTAATTGGTCCAATTTGGTCTAGAGATGAAGCAAATGCAACTAATCCATATCTTGAAACTAATCCATAAGTTGGTTTTAATCCTACAACACCACATAAGCTTGCTGGTTGACGAATTGACCCACCTGTATCTGAGCCAAGTGCCCATGGTACTAAGTTTGCTGCAACTGCTGCTGCAGAACCACCAGATGACCCACCTGGCACTTTATTTAAATTCCATGGATTTCTTGTTTTTTCAAAATGAGAATTTTCTGTTGAACTTCCCATTGCAAATTCATCCATATTTAATTTTCCTAGGCTAATAATGCTTTCATCATTTAACTTTTCCACAACTGTTGCACTATATGGGGATACAAAGTTTTCTAACATTTTTGATGCACATGTTGTTTTTACACCTTTTGTGCATAAGTTATCCTTTATTCCTATAGGAATACCAGCAAATTCTCCTTTTATTTCACCTGATTCAACTTTAGCTTGTACTTCTTTTGCTTGAGCTATTGCTTCTTCTGTTGATGGTGTAATAAATGCTTTTACATCTTTTTCTTTTTCATTTATTCTATCTACATAAGCTTGAGTTATTTCTGTTATAGTAAGTTCTTTATTTGCTAATTTTTCTTGTAATTCATGAACAGTTAGCTCTGTTATATTCTCCATTTTTCATCCTCCTATTGAATAACTTTTGGTATTTTAAACATATTTTGATCTTGTGTTGGTGCATTTTGTAATAGACTTGCTGTATCTTCAAATTTTTTCACTTCATCTTTTCTAAATATGTTTTTTGCTTCGTTTGCGCCTATTGTTATATCTAAGTTTTCTGTTTGAGCATTTTTTATTGTTTCTGAAAATTCTAATATTTGGTTTAGATTTTCTCTATATTGTTCTATTTCATTTTCTTCTAAATTCAACATTGCTAAGTTTGCAATGTGTAAAATCTCTTCTTTGCTTACTTGCATACTAATCTTCTCCTTTACGCAATTTGTTTACTATTATACACTTTTATTTGGTAAAAAACAAGTAAAATTAACAAATTAAATAAAAAAGCCAGCCTTCTTGGCTAGCATTTTTATATCTATTATTCAGCACTTTCTGATTTTTCTTCAGCAACTGGTGCTTCTTCTTTTACTTCTTCAGCTTTTTCTTCAACAGCTGGAGTTTCAACAACTTCTTCTTTAACTTCTTCTACTGGAGCTTCAGTTACTTCTGTTGCAACTTCTTCAGCAGCTGGTTCTTCTACAAATTCTTCTTTAATTGTTATTTCTCTGTCTTCAATTCTTGCACCAATTTGTTCTTTAGTTTTTGCAGCTTTACCAACTCTGTCTCTTAAGTAGTATAATTTAGCTCTTCTAGCTTTACCTACTCTAACTAATTCAACTTTTTCAACTAATGGTGAGTGAACTAAAAATGTTTTTTCAACACCTACACCATAAGAAATTTTTCTTACTGTGAATGTAGCGTTTAGTCCTCCACCTTGTTTTTTAATTATTATTCCTTCAAATACTTGGATTCTTTCTTTGTTTCCTTCTTTTATTCTTACGTGAACTCTAACTGTATTACCAACTCTAAGTTCTGGTATTTTAGATTTTAATTGTTCATGTTCAATAGATTTTATAATATCCATTTTAGAATTTCCTCCTTCTTTCTTTTTGAGCGGTGCCATTTAGTTAGGCACATCATTTTTTTCAATTTACACTAATCCCTCGATTAGGTGTACTATAATTTTATGACTCTCTAAGTTAATTTCTTTTATTACATCATCAATATATGGTAATAAAATCTGTTTACCTAATTCGTCTTTTACAACATATATATCGTTACTTCCTGTATTGTAGATATCATCGACTTTTCCTAGATGTGTGCCTTCATCTGTATACACATCTAAGCCAATTAAATCTATTATGTAATATTCTCCTTCTTCCAATGGTTTGCCATCTTTTCGGTCGATTTCTAGATAACAATTTTTGAAAATTTCAACATCTTCAATTTTATCTAGACCTTTGAATTTTAATAGCACCATGTTTTTGTGATATTTTACATTTTCAATTTCTACTTCTTTACGATTTTTTCGATTCACAATATATACTTTTCTTAATTCATCAAATCTTTCAATATCATTTGTAAAAGGAACCACTTTTACTTGTCCTTTTATTCCAAATGTATTAACTATTTGACCTACTTCTAAATATTGCATAACTTACTCCAATTATCCAATAAATTCAACTGTAACTCTTTTATTTTCTTTATTTGCTACAGCTTTTATAACTGTTCTTATAGATTTTGCAAGTCTACCTTGTTTACCTATAATTTTTCCCATGTCTCCTTCTGCAACTTTTACTTCGTAAACTACAGATTTTTCCCCATTTACTTCGTTTATCTCTACTGCTTCTTTGTCATCTACTAAGTTTGTTATTATTACATTAAGTATGTCTTTCATTTTGTAATTCCTTTCTTTAATAACTGCTAAATAATTTTTTAACAATTACTTTATCATTATTGTTTTAAGCATTTTCGATTAAGTATTTAACTGTATCTGTTGGTTTAGCACCATTTTTGATCCATTTTTCAACTTTTTCTTTGTCTAATTTGATTGTAGCAGGTTCTGTCATTGGGTCATATGTTCCAATTTGTTCGATTATTTTACCATCTCTTGGAGATTTTGAATCAGCTACTACTATGTGATAGAATGGAGCTTTTTTCTTTCCTTGTCTTTGTAATCTAATTTTTACCATTTTAAATTCACCTCCGAAATTTTATAATTTTAGATTTTAAATCCTTTAAGATTTTCCATCTTATATATAAACATTTAGTATTAGAAAAAAATATTTCTAAGCCTAAAAAGTTAATAACTCTTTTAATTTGCTTTTTGGAAAGTATCCATTAAAAATAAAATATTTTTTGGACCATCCCTAAAAATTACATTTTAAAATTTTTAAGTGCATTTTCGTCTAAATTCATGCCTTTCATCATTTTTCTTAAGCCACCTTTGTTTCCTTGAACTTGTTTCATCATTTTTTGTGTCATTTCAAATGATTTTATGAATTTATTTATTTCTTGCACACTTGTTCCACTACCTTTTGCAATTCTTTGCCTTCTACTTGCATTTAAAAGTTTTGTGTTTTGTTTTTCTTTTTTAGTCATTGAGCAGATTATAGCTTCTATTCTTGTAAATTCTTTATCATCAACTTTCAAATCTTTAAATTTGTTCATTCCTGGTATCATTTTTAATATTGATGAAAATGAACCCATTTTTTTCATTTGTCTAAGTTGTGCTAAATAATCATCTAAGTCTAGTTCTCTTTTCTTTAATTGTTTTTCTAGCTTTTCTGCTTGTTCTAAATCAAAACTTTCTTCTGCTTTTTCTATTATTGATAATATATCTCCCATTCCAAGAATTCTTTGTGCCATTCTTTCTGGGTGGAATACTTCAATATCGCTTAATTTTTCACCTGTTGCTGCAAATTTAATTGGTTTTCCTGTAACTTTCTTAACTGAAAGTGCAGCACCACCACGTGTATCACCATCTAATTTTGTTAAAACAACTCCATCTATTCCTAGAGCATCATTAAATTTTTCTGATACATTTACAGCATCTTGACCTGTCATACTATCTACAACAAGTAAAATTTCATGTGGATGAACACCATTTTTTACATTTTTAAGTTCGTCCATTAACGCTTCGTCTATATGTAAACGACCTGCTGTATCTAGTATTATTACATCGTTTAATTTTGAATATGCAACATTTATTGCTTGTTTACTAATTGCAACAACATCTTTTGTTGTTTCATTGCTATAAACTGGAATGTTTAGCTGTGCACCAACAACCTGTAATTGTTTTATAGCTGCTGGTCTATAAACATCGCATGCAACTAATAGTGGCTTTTTGCCTTGTTTTCTAAACAAGTTTGCTAATTTTCCTGCTGTTGTTGTTTTACCTGAACCTTGTAATCCCACAAGCATTACTATTGTAGGAGGGTTTGGTGTAAAGTTGACTTTTGCTTCTTTTTCCCCAAGTAAATTTACTAATTCATCTTTTACTATTTTTACTACTTGTTGACCAGGTGTTAATGATTTCATAACATCTTGCCCAAGCGCTTTTTCTTGAATAGTTGCAATAAATTCTTTTACAATTTTGTAGTTTACATCAGCTTCGAGCAAAGCTAGTTTTACTTCCCTTAGCATTTCTTTTAAATCGCTTTCAGTTATTCTTGCTTTTCCTCTAATTTTTCTTGTGATTTCTTGCAATCTTGATGATAAACCTTCAAATGCCATAATTTATTCCTCCATTCGTGTTTTAGTAAAGTTTTTTTAGTATAATTCTAAGCTAAGCAGTTTAATTCTTTTTTTATGTGTTCCAGCACTATTGCTATTTCTCTGTCTGAGTAATCTTTTTCTATTTTCGTTAGTTCATTTAATACTTTTTCTATTTTTCTATTTGTTTCCATTGTCCTTTTCATAAATAATAGCTTTTCCTCGTACTCGAAAAGTTTCTTCTCCCCTTTCTTTATGATATCTCTAACAGCTTGTCTTGTGATACCTTCGTTTTCAGCTATTTCTGATAGAGACAAATCGTTGTTGTAGTAGTCATTTAAAATCTGATTTTGCTTTTCAGTTAGAAGTTTGCCATATGTTTCTATTAACATACTTATTTTTACTTTTTCTTCCATTAATATACTACCCTTTCAATTTGCTAAAAGAATTTTGTTTAATTTTTTAGTAAATTTTTGTAATGCTATATTACTTTACACTATTTTTTCTCATTTGTCAAGGGTTTTGGCAAAAAAAAGAGACTTTTTCTCAAGTCTCTTTCTATGAATTCATATATTTATATTATATTTATATCAAATTCTTATTTTTTGTTTACTAAATCTTTTAATGCTTTACCAGCTTTGAATACTGGAGCTTTTGATGCAGGTATTTTGATTTCTTCTTTAGTTTGTGGGTTTCTTCCTTTTCTAGCTGCTCTTTTTCTAACTTCGAAAGATCCAAATCCAACTAATTGAACTTTATCACCTTTCTTTAAAGTTTCTGTAACAGCTTCAACAAAAGCGTTGATTGATGCTTCAGCTGCTTTTTTTGTGTCACCTGTTTTTGCAGCTACTGCTGCGATTAATTCAGCTTTGTTCATTTAAATTACCTCCTATAAGATTTAAACTATGTAGCAAAAGCGCTATTTTAAAGCCTTTTTTATAACTACAATAATAATATTCGCCAAAATAAGCTAAAATCCTTCTTTTTTTTCTAAAAAATTTAATATATTTTAGTTTTTTCAAGGACTTTACAAATTTTTCCACCCAAAGGCAATGCAAATAATTCTTTTTTCGAAAATATTTTAAGTACCACAATTGCTATTAAATATATTGCAGCAGCAAATATTATTGCAATTATTGTAGCCAATCTTACTGGAATTATACAATTTATTGTTTTATATACGAATAATGAACAAAATGCCATTATTGTTGTTGCAATTGCTGGTTTTATAATAAATTTTATTATATTAAATTTTATTTCCAGATGTTTAATTAAAGAAGTTATCGCTATTGTAAATGCAACTGCATGGCAAGCAACTGATGCCCAAACTGCTCCTTTTACTCCTATTTCTGGTATTGGAACTAGGATTAAATTCAGTAGAAGTTTTACAACTACTCCGCATTCCTAATGAAATAGTCGGAATCATAAGTTTTCCATAACCTTGTAATGCTCCATTTATTGTTTGATCAAGAATCGTAAATAGCATTGTTAGTGAACTTATTTGTAATATTTCTGCACCAGCACTTGCTTTTGGAAATAATAAATATAATATTGGTCCTGAATATATGCACATTCCAACTGTACATGGTAATGCTATTAACATTGAAACTAATAACGAAAATGATGTTTTTTCTTTTATTGTTCTTTTATCATTTCTAGCTTTAGCAGCCGCAATCGCTGGAACTAGAGCTGTTGAAAATGCAACATTTATAGCTAATGGCAAGTTTGTTAATGTATCCACCTTTCCCCCAAGTATTCCATATTGTGCTGTTGCCATATCTTCTGGCATGAAATTTTTTAATGACCTTACAACCGTAAATGAATCTATATTTTTATTTATTGATGAAAGTATTGCAGTTAAAGCTATTGGTGCTGAAACCATAAGTATTCTTTTTATTATCGTCTTAACCCTTTCATGTTTATAATTTGTTGTTTGTTTTATTTCAATTGCTATGATTTTTCTTTGATTTTTATAGTATAAATGTAGATAACCAAATCCTAAGAATGTTGCAAGTGTTGTTGCTAAATTAGCCCCTGCCGCCATCCATTCTGTTGATACATTTGAAAGCATTGCAATTATTTCTACTATTATAATTGTAAGTAATGTCTTGAATATTTGCTCCAATGTTTGAGACCTAGCTGTTGTTTTCATGCTTTGTCTCCCATTAAAATATCCTCTCATAACGCTTGCTATAGCTACAAAAAATATCGCTGGAGCTAATGCAACCAATGTCATCTCTGCTTCTGGAATTTGAAGCCATTCTTTTGCAATTACTCCCGCTCCGCAAAATAATAATATACTTCCTAATGCACCTATTCCAGCAAATGTTGCAAATGCTATTTTAAAAATTCTGTGAGCCCCTCTATTATCTCCTATTGCTACTCTTTCTGAAACCAGCTTTGAGATTGCATTTGGCACTCCAATGGATGAAATTGTAAGAAGCATTGCATATATTTGATATCCACTTGCTAATATTCCATTACCTCTATCTCCAAAACTATCTCTATTAGTTAAGTATAATGTATAAACAAGCCCAAGCATTTTTATTAGTATTTGTGAAAATACTAGCATTATAACTGCTTGGCTAAAGCTTTCCTTTTTGCTTTTAGTATTTATATTCTTTTTTATCACCTTTTCACCTACTCTTATATTTAATAAATATAAAGATGAGATGTAAAATATGCAAAAAATAAACTCTTCAGATTTAAATCCGAAGAGTTTAGTATGTATAAAATATTATCTTTTTGAGAATTGTGGAGCTTTTCTTGCTTTTTTAAGACCATATTTCTTTCTTTCTTTCATACGAGGATCTCTTGTTAAGAATCCGTTTGTTTTTAAAGCTGGTCTAAATTCAGCATTTGCTTCATTTAAAGCTCTAGCTAATCCGTGTCTTACAGCTCCTGCTTGACCTGTAATTCCGCCACCTTTAACATTAGCTATAACATCATATTTAGCTGCAGTATTTGTAACTGCTAGTGGTTGTCTAACTATAACTTTTAAAGTTTCTAATCCGAAAAATTCATCAATATCTTTTCCATTGATTGTGATTTTTCCAGAACCTTCTACTATTCTAACTCTAGCGATAGAAGATTTTCTTCTACCTGTTCCATAATATACTATATTATCTTTATTAGCCATTATTTATTTACCTCCCAAACTTCTGGTTTTTGTGCTGCATTTTCATGTTCGCTACCTGCATAAACTCTTAATTTTTTAAGACTTTGTCTACCTAAAGAATTGTGTGGTAACATTCCTTTAACTGCTAATGTAATAGCTTTTTCTGGATTATTTTCAATCATTACTCTTGCAGAAACTTCTTTCATTCCTCCAATGTATCCTGAATGATGTCTGTAAACTTTTTGGTCCATTTTATTTCCTGTTAAAATAACATCTTTTGCATTAATAATAATTACGTGATCACCTGTATCAATATTTGGTGTAAATGTTGGTTTGTGTTTTCCTCTTAATAATTTTGCAGCTTCTGTTGCAACTCTACCCAATGGTTTGTTAGCTGCATCAATTATATACCATTTGCTTTCTACTTCGCCTTTTTTAGCGCTATATGTTACGTTATTCATGGTAACTAACTTCCTTTCTTAATTCATTGAATTTTGATTTTTAATATTAATATATATGTATATAAATTCAAAACTACCGGGGAGAAGTTTTAAATTTAATTCATATGCTAATTTGTCTGAAATATTTTATTACAAAAAGTCAAGTTTGTCAATAGTTTTCAGGAATTTTTTATATTTTATTTTTATTCTAAAAAAGAAAACCCCCCCTGGGAAATGGGGGGGAGACCACAAAGGTCACATAAGCTACGGTAAGAAGAACTCAGCGAAAGCTTCAAATTCCTCTTTGATGTATATTGTTCTTTCCAAAGACACTTTAGCATCCAGCATCTCATGTATTGCAACAGATAAATCCATCATTGTTTTAGCTGTTTTCTCTATAAGATCATTGGTTCTCTTCAGCAACACAGGATTCTTCACCCTGTCGAAGATTACAAAATCATAGAGTTCTAAACCTGTCGGTTCACCCATCGACACTGGACTCTCCCTGAAGAATGTAATTGGATCTATCAAGCCCTCGTCAAGTTTTCGATAGATTATGTCCAACTTCTCACGGCTACCTCTTAGATACTTCCTGCTGGAAACGTCTTCAAGGATAAACTTCAGATTATTCTTCAGTTCAATAAGACGCTCTCGTGCTTCGCCTTCCAGACTATCTTTAGCTCTTACAGTGAAATTGAAGTGAGAATTCTTGCGAATTTCTCTTCTTCCTAAGAGTTCACAGCAATCAGCTTTAATCTTCCTGGAGACATAGCCAGTCTTGTGTTTAATCACTTCAGCTTCTTTGGCTTTAATGGTTTCGGCACATTCGTCATCAGATCCGGACAGGATTCTATCCTTTTCATCATCTTCGATTTCTCGTACAGCGTTTGACTGTCGAATTGTGCCTTTTTTCTCGTGTCTAGTTCCTGCTGCAAGGACAAGCAAAATTAAAGCGCCAGTCCCTAGCAATATAACCTCACTCACTTCCATAAATAATCTCTCCTCTTAAAAATTTCTGTCTTGATAAGAGGATTACCGGATAGTCAACTACCTGGAGCCAGATAGAAATCATAAGCGATTTCAACCGCTCAGAGTTATAAAGAATTGGCATGTTTGGTTTTTCAATTCCTTTCAAAACCGTTTCTCTTTTGCTCTCGGTAATTGACATTTTAATGACCTTTGATTTTTGGTATTCCATTACTATTGGCTTGCACCCGAAATACTTCCGGGCAATAGCAATAAGCAATACCCTTAACCAAATCAGCATTACATTTCACTCCCTTCTGCATTAGATTTTTTAGCTAAATGCTAATTTGGATAGGTAGTTCTTTATACACGCAATTGTGTTTTATAAAGAACACCTATTACACCTACAACTAAGCTGACACATGGTGTATGATTTAATGGTACCATATTTTTGGTAATATGTCAACTTCTGTGAAATTCTAACAAATAAAGCAAGCACCAATAATAAAATATGTTTAAAACTATTGATACATTGACTGATTTATGTTATACTATAAAATATAGTATTAAAAAAGGAGAAAATATGGATTTAGGAGATATTTCAAATATTT